>Ga0209962_1000348_pt1 | contig 14114 bp, 10 predicted proteins | sample SalPonA_C_H2O_MG_FD_185722 | JGI IMG/M metagenome (GOLD analysis project Ga0209962, IMG submission 185722) | Water microbial communities from South San Francisco under conditions of wetland restoration - Salt Pond MetaG R2A_C_H2O_MG (SPAdes)... | ecosystem: Environmental > Aquatic > Non-marine... | reverse complement strand
AGTCGTTCATTCGAGGTGTGCCGCACGACTCAGATTGTAATCCCCCCGAAAAATAATTGGGGTTTTGAGTAGAGCGTTTTATGATCAGAGAATCAGGAGCGATCTATGAAGAAGTCACGTTTTACCGAAAGCCAGATCATGGCAATTTTGAAGCAACACGAAGCCGGTGTATCAATCCCGGAGCTTGCCCGTGAGCACAACGTCAGCACCGCCGCTATCTATCAGTGGCGTGCGAAGTACGGTGGTATGGATGCTTCGATGATGAAGCGCCTCAAAGAACTAGAAGCGGAGAATGCACGTCTCAAGAAGATGTACGCAGAGGAGCGCATCATCGCTGAGATCCGCAAGGAAGCCCTTGAGGGAAAGCTGTAAAGCCATCTCAACGGCGAGAGATGGCCAAGGCTGCGGTTCAGAAGCACGGTGTATCCATAAGGATTGCTTGCCGGGGTATGAGTATCAGTGAGACTTGTTACCGATACCAAAGCAAACTATCGACTGAGAACGCTCTGGTCGCCGATTGGCTGTTACGTTTGACGGAGGCCAATAAGCGGTGGGGCTTTGGACTCTGCTATCTCTACCTGCGTAACGTGAAGGGCTACACATGGAACCACAAGCGCGTTTACCGGATATACAGGGAGCTGGAGCTCAATCTCCGTATAAAGCCGCGGCTGCGTCTACATCGTGATCGGCCTGACCCTCTCAGCGTGCCGACAGCACCAAACCAGGTCTGGTCAGTGGACTTCATGAGCGATACGTTGATGGATGGTCGAAAGCTACGCACCTTCAATGTTCTAGATGACTACAACCGTGAAGGACTTGCGATCGATGTCGATCTCTCACTACCGAGTGCCCGCGTAATACGGTCACTTGAACAGGTTATCGAGTGGAGAGGTAAACCAGCAGCGATACGATGCGACAACGGGCCGGAGCTGTTATCTGGGCCTCTCGTTAACTGGGCAACAGCAAATCAGATAACGATGTTATACATCCAGCCTGGTAAGCCTACACAGAACGCTTACATCGAACGGTTCAATCGTACAGCGAGACATGAATGGCTCGACCTGCATCAATTTGAATCTGTTGAGCATGCCCAGTTACTTGCCACACAATGGCTTTGGAAGTACAACAATGAAAGACCAAATACCGCCATTGGCGGCGTACCACCAAGGTGGCTGTTGAAAGCAGCCTAAGCTCTACCAAAACCTCCCGTTAAAAATGGGGGGATTACAGTTTAGAGTTTAAGCCTCTGTAGACCGCATTATACGCGGATTTAATGGCTGGAAACGGCTTCGATTATAGGCTAAGTGTTGAACTCGGGAGTACCATCCCCCGGGATACTGGCTTGTTTTTATAGGTTGTAGCGTCACTGGCTACTCATCATATCATCAGTCACATCACAAAAAACTTTTTCCAAATCTGGGCACCAATCTCCGATATCAAGACTCATTCTTCTGTAAATTTTAACGTCTTTATACCAATGAGAGTAATTGTACCCCTCAAACCACCGCCAATCACAACCCTGATGAAGAAGCAAATACACCTTTTTACCTAAAGCCCCGGCCAAATGAATTACACTATTGTCCGTACCAACGACACAATCTAAATTATCAATCAAGGAAGCCAGAGCGGACACATCATTTCTTAGATCAAGACCGCTCTCAATACCGAAACACGGGCTAGATCTTATAATATCCATCTCACTTCTGGTGATATCATACTGCAAAGGAATAAGTTCTATCTGGCTATAGGGCAGAGCGACTTTAATAAATGAACCAAGTGGTATACTCCGATAGCTTGCCACATATGGATCCACTCCCCCTCGCCAAACAATACCCACTCTAATTTTCTTATCATTATTCTCATCTTTAAAAAGATACCGCTTATCTTGTGCAACTAAATACGCTTCCCTATGGAAATCTGCCATATTTCTTCTAAAAATCGCGAGTAAGTCGACGTGCATCATAACGATATCAAATTGTTCGACGTCTTGCTTCGTCGAAACAAATTTAATACTTGGAAACGACGCTCTGAAAATAGAAGTCAAACGAGGATCAATCTGTACAACCAACTCTTCTGTTACTAAGCAAAGTTCACTTAGAATGGAAGCAAACATAATCTCATCGCCAATGCCTTGCTCGCGTTTAAGATAAACCCTCATACCATATAGCCCGCCGTAATCGAGGGACTGCGAGACTTCACAATCTATATCAAACTGCTTGTACCATTTTTTCGGATCCCCACCTCTCCATCTATACTCTTTCCAACCCTCTTGAAAATTCTCTATCTTCAATAGACAAGCGCTTCGCCTTATATGAATGTGCGGATCGTCACTGCTAAATTTTAGAGCCTTATTATAGAATTTAAGAGCTTGCCTGGTTTTCCCAACAAGAAACTTAACTGTTGCTACATTTCTAATTATCCCTAACTCGTCACCTATTATTTCATATCCTTTATCCGCCACCACTTCGGCTCTTTCTAGCTGACCGTCCATCTGCAATGCCACTATTAAATTGCAGTAAGCTGACTTATAAAATTTATCGAGATTCAGGGTTATTTCATACTGTCTAATCGCGGCATCATATTCTTTCAATTCCTGATAAACCACACCTAGATTATAATGATACTCAGGAACATTCTTATTATTAATTATTGCCCTTGATATCAAATCTACTGCAGCATATAGGTGCCTCGTTTCCTTAGCTATCAATCCCATCAAATTAAGAGAAGGCGCGTGATTCGGCCTCAAGCGGAGAACCTCTTTGTAACCATTCGCAGCTAGTTCTAAATTACCAGCCTTGTGCGCAGAAAATGCGACGTTAAAGGCTCTATCTATTGACAATTTCGATTCCTCGGGATTAAAAATCAATTTATTATTCACACCGACGTTAATAAAATTTAGACAAGAAACTCCGACAATATAAATATTTACAAAATACTATGGAAAATAATTTTATAACATCAACCTTCCATATTCAAAAATCAACGAGGCTAGGCTATTTAATAATACTTACCCAGATGCAAGATCATTGAATTTAATCCAAGCAATTAACCATATAATCGAACGATTCAATTTTTTGTTCTTAAGAGCCACACAGATCTGAAAATACATCCTTGAAACAGTCACACCAAGGATTTAGCGCCTCTCCCCCTCGCCGATAGATGCAAACATCCGCGTACCATAGTGATTTCTTGTGGCCATCAACCCATCGCCAATCACAACCGTGGTTGAGGAGTAAGATCACTTTACAGCCCAAAGCGCCAGCCAGATGTGCTACAGAGTTATCTATCGTAACGATATAGTCGAGTTCGCTAATAAGCGCGCTAACTCTAGAAAAATCATCGCGAAGATTCAAATCCTCAAAAAAAACAAAGTCACTCCGTAACGATAGCGTTCCTGCCTCTTCATCAGTAATGTCGTATTGCAGAGGCACCCAAGTAATATCGACCCCCTCAGGCTTGAAGCTCAAAAGTTCATAAATATTCAATCTACGGTAGGCCCCTTCAATGTTATCCCACCCACCTCTCCAGCTAAGGCCGATTTTGAGACCAGAGTGACTTTTGAGATTTTCGCGAAATACATTCCGATGAGCGACTTCGGCTCTCAAATAAGGATTCCCTGGGAAAGACTCTTCGTTATTTCTGAACAGTCCAGGTAGATCGCCTATCCTGATCGCATAGTAATTGGACGAAATATAGTGAGATATCTGATCAAGTGAAATCAATTTAATATTTGGAAATGATCTCCTATAAAGATCCTTTAATCTATCGTCTACAACCAACGAAAGATTGCTAGTCAATTTCTCAACCTCTCCGAAGATTGATGCATACATTATTTGATCGCCCACGCCTTGTTCTGAAATCAAAACTATATTTTTTCCGCAAAGATCGGAAGCTGAGTTATGTAGCGGCGTAATCCTCCTTTTTACAGGTACTATACTCCACTCTTGCGTCATCTCATCTCGCCAAGAATATTCAAGCCAACCTGCCTTGTATCTTCCTAGGCGCAGCAACGAGAAGGCTCTTCTTAGATGCAGGTAGCTGTCAGCTGGGCTAGTATTTAATGCTAACTCATAACAATCTAACGCGTCTTTCGTATTTCCGCTTAAATAATTGACATGCCCAATATTAACTACTAGGTCAGTTATTTTTCCAAATCTAGTTACCGCGTATTCAAGAACTCTTAATGATTCTTTGTAATCGCCGTTTAATTGTAATAAAAATGCAAGTCGAAGATACGCATTATAATATGATCCATCTTTCCTTATCGTTAAGCGATATTGATCGATAGCACTTTTATTTCTTTTAAGGTCTTGAAAGACAAGGGCTAAATTATAGTGATAATCGGCATTATCGTTATCGTTTGATATTGCCATCGATATGAGCTCAGCAGCCGCAGTTAAATCCCCCGTCTGCTTTGCCAAAGCTCCCAGCAGATTGAGCACAACGGCATCATTCGGGTGAGCTTTGAGAATATTTTTATAGCCAACCGCAGCTTGCTCAAGCCGACCTTCAATATGAGCTTGGTATGATACTCTATAGAGTGCTTTAGTTTTTTCATCAAATTCACATCGCGACAACAATTTTCCCCTTTAGCACTGTGTAACAGCTTTGCAACTATTATTTATTAGAAGTGAATGCAAGGCGATCCGCTAACCCTTCTAAAGACGATCCGGTGGCATTCAGTGAACTGATTATCTGCTCCATTGCAATAAATTGTGCCGTGAGGCGTGACTCATAGGCTTCCATACGGCGATCTAGTTTATCGCGCTCATCACTAATTTTATCTAATTGAGTCTCGATGCTATCTTCTCGAGCCGCTACTGGACCGCTGGCACCAAGAAATCGATCGATTAGCGAACCCAAACCGCCCGCTACTCCGCGGGCGAAATTCACGGTAAAGACACCTCCAGTATCTGCGCCATCGAGCGCCGTGAACGTTAGGCCATACGCAGGGCTTTCGATACTTGGCAGTAGTACTCGACCCGCGCCGAATCCGGCATCGCCATTGATAGTACCGACGACATCTAATCCGTCTGTGCCACTTGCCACACTCAAACCCAAGGTACCCATATCAGCACCCACCGCCGTTATTTCCAGCGTTGAGGCACTGCCATAGCGGCGACTCACAATTTCGAGTTTGTTATCGGCAGTAACACTCACGTCGACTTTCTGCCCCTGTGCAGAAAGATTCGAGTCAGCATTTATAAGTGCCTCAAGGTCTAGAGCGAGGTCTGCAGCACTGGAGTAAGCCGTGTTCAACGTCAGCGTATTTGTTGCAACTCCATCAACCGATATCTTTAGAGTGAAATCGCCACTGGATGTATCGAGACCCGATATTATGCCACCGGTAAGCACACCCTGAGTCGCATCTTGGGTAATCTCTATCGCATAAGCGCCAGTCTGGGTTTTAGAAATTTGGCTGCCCTGGCCTACTTGTACTCGCGCACTCTCGGACTTAGCAGTGGGTGCAAATAGCGCTTCAATATCTGCGAAGTTGTTAGTTAGCGCATCGCTAAATGTTTTTTCGTCTACAGCCAGGCTGCCATCCAAATTTGTGCGAATACCGATGCTCGCCAGCGCCTTAAACGTACCGTCTAAACCTTCTACCGCAGCGTTCATGGTCTCTCGGATTCGGCTCACTAACGATTTGGCTACGGTATCGGTTGTTAAGTCGCCTTTAACTAAATTGTTCTCCTCATCGCGACTCGAGCCCGTGATTCCCTTAGCGGTGGTAACAAACAGATTAAACCCTTCAACCAAGTCACGAATCGCTTGTTCGGCAATTGCTGTATCAGCCTCCACCGTGAAGGTAACAAACTCACCTTCGGCGTCTCGATTGAGGTTAAAGTCGAAACCTTCGATAACATCATCCAATTTGTTGGATTCGCGATTAACCGTCAGTCCATTCACAACGATCACAGCATCGGATGCCTGTTGCGTTTCTGTCACATCTGCGTAGGTCGTTTCATTAAATTCCAAAACCCCGAGTGAGGCGGTGTTGTCCGACGTGATTCGTACTGCGTTATTAGCACCACTGGGCAGGTTCACCACCAACTGGTATTGGTTATCAATTTTAAGTACTGACGCCGTTACACCGACGTCTGCATCGTTCAGTTTTTGTGCGATAGAAGTCAGCGAATCATTTGTAGCTACGTCAAGGGTTAGCGCATCTTTATCGGCGTTCACTGAGAAGCTATCGGGAATATCGGTATCGACACCCGTATAACTCCATGCACCAAACTCTAATGTTAATTTGCCTGAAAGCCCGAGACTCGTATCTTTATCTGCTGCTGATTCAAGCACTAGCGATTGCGCTTTTGCAACTTTCTGTACCTCAATTTGGTAGCTACCTACCTGAGCCCCAGCAGATATTGAGTTGGGCGTGACAATATCGGTATCGGGGAAGGCGACCGAACGTGCATTGAAGGTATCGTTGTCGGCCGTTACAGAAACAAGCGACTGAAACTCAGACAGCGCACTTTTGAGGGCACCGTAGGCAGAAATTTGCGCATCAAGCTTAGCTTCTCGTGTGTCTAGGCGGCTCTCAGTGGGAGCGCGCTCGGCCTCTACAAGACTACTGATGAGGTTGGTAACGTCAATGCCAGAACCGGCACCGAGCGAACTGATAATACTGGACATACTGCACCTGATCCTTCTGATACCGCGGGGCTAAGCCCCGTGGAAACCAGTTTAGCAGAGACCCGGCATGTTCATCAGATGTCGCGGTTGAAAATAACACCCATCATCTGATCGAGGTTCTCAGCGATCTTTATCGCTTCGGGGCCTGGTATCTGTCGAATGACCTCTTGAGATACTTTATCGACCACTCGAACGATTACTTGATCGCTATTTTGGTCAACAGAGAAATTAAGCCTACGCTGACCGTTCTGCATCAACTCGTTTAACTGTTCTGCGGCTTTCTGCAGGCGCTCTACAGAGGCCTCAACCGACTCTGCGGCGGTTTGCGATGTAGCTTTAGGCGGTACACGCGCCTCAACAGTTTTTTGCATTACCTGCTGGTTCTGAGCGTTAGCTTGCGATCCCTGTGCTTGGTTTACATTTCCGGAAGCATCAATACTCATTTCACTATCCTCCTGGACTTAAGTCCTAGAAAGGGCTAACCCCCGACGGAGCGGGGGTGCCTTGTAAGTACTTTTTGTACCTCAGTACTCGGTTATTGCAGTAGTGACAGCACTGACTGTGGCGCCGCGTTGGCCTGAGCCAACATTGCGGTACCCGCCTGCTGCAGCACCTGAGCACGTGCTAGTGCTGCAGATTCTGCAGCAAAGTCAGCGTCCTGAACTCGCGAGCGAGCTGCTGATGCGTTCTCAACGACACTTGAGAGGTTGTTGATAGTGAACTCCAAGCGGTTGCTTGCAGCACCCAGGTCACCACGAGCGTCAGCGAGGTAGTCTAGAGCGCGGTCGACTACTGCAAGAGCATCTTGAGCTCCTGACTGAGTTGAGATATCTATTGTTGCAATAGAACCTTGCGAACTGGTATCTATGCCAGCTAAGGATCGTCGATCACCGCCGATTTCACCGAGTGCATAACCCTCTTTAGCGGCCAACGATACCGTGCCTTTGGCCACGACAAATGTTGATGTGCTTGTAGTGTCGATGTTACTCAATACGCCTCCACTAGTGGATGCGGTTGCGACCGCTACGTCTATATTTCGACCATCGTCAGCAGTAATGATAAGCTCGCCAGCATCATTCAAACTCGCAACCAGTCCTTCAGCATCGGAGTTAGCTGCTTCACCGGCAAACGCATTGTTCAGCGCACCCACCAAGTACCCGTTTGAATCTCCCGTTTCAATATTCTGACCAAAACTTACCGTCACACCGTTTACCGTAAGATCCAGCAACTTGGAAGTATTCGCACTGATCGTCCCAAGATTTGCTACGGTTGTTGCTGTTGCTACAACTTCGCTTTTCAGACCATCTGTACTGTTGATAGCTTCAGAAATATACATAGCACTGTCATATTGCAAAATTCTGGACTGCTCGTTCGAAGCAGAGAGGGTCACGCCACTGAAGTCGACATTGTACCCATTAATTGCCAAGTCACCGTTAGATAACGTCGTAAAGGTGCCAGCATACGAGTTACCAACAGAACCAGCCACATCTTGAAGCGCCGTCACATCTAAATTTACAGAACCTTCGCTAAAACCGGCATCGCTAGGATTGTTACCACCAATAGTGAACTCTTCGTTAGACCTTAAGGTGACCGAACCTGAAACTGAAAAATCTGTACCACCAGTAATTAGGTTTACATCATCGGTCAGACCGTCCAAAGTGAACGTTGCACCGGTGGCGCTAGCTATACCAGCATCGAAATCAAACTCAATATTTCGGCCGTCAACTGCGGTGAACGTTAGCTCTCCACTAGCTAGCGACGCGGTTACGCCAGTCTGATCGGATTTAGCATTAATCCAGCCTACCAAATCGTCTGCGTCGGCATCCGCCGCAGCTCCAGTAATACTTACGTCATTTATGACAAAATCGCCAGTAGCCAGGGTGATTGTTTGCGTAGATGTCGCCGCCGAGAGCGCAACAGAAAGGGTTGTTGTTGTTTTGCCCGCTTCCGCAACAACTCCAGTCTGCTCGCTTACAGAATTTATCGCATCTGCGATAGCTAATGCGCTCCGACCCACATCCGTCGTTGAAGCCGTGTCAGATCCCGAGGAGAAGCCTGGAATATCTACATCATTGATAACTAAATCTCCAGCATCCAGCGATGTTCCACTCCCTGTTGCGTATTTTAACGAGCTACCAGTTTCCTCCGCTAAAGTAAATTCCCCCGAGCTTAGTGCAGTTTCCGATGTGCCCAAAGATTCAGCATCAAACCCAGTACCCAAGTTAACCGTAATACGCTCACCGGCTTCCGCACCAACCTGAAGCTCAAGGTCGCCTAGAGAACCGTCAAGAATTTTTAGGCCGTTGAAAGATGTCGTTTCGGCGATACGCGTCAGCTCTGCTTTGAGCTGATTCACCTCGGCGTTCAAAGTCGCGCGGTTGGCGTCTGAGTAGATACCGTTGGCAGACTGGATTGCCAGTTCGCGCATGCGCTGTAGGATGTTTGTGGTTTCGTCCAGCGCACCTTCAGCGGTCTGGATCATTGAGATACCGTCGTTCGCGTTGCGGATAGCGATGTTAAGTCCACGCTCCTGCGAGGTAAAACGGTTGATGATCGCAAGACCCGCAGCATCGTCTGCCGCTGAGTTTACACGCTTACCGCTGGAGAGGCGCTCCATCGCGGTGCTCATATCGTTTTGTGATGTACGCAGGTTGTTCTGCGCATTGATCGACATGATGTTCGTGTTAATTACCATTGACATGAGAGTTCTCCTCATTAATCGCGCAACATAAGCGCTCTAAGCAATTCAAGTCTTTGAAGATGCTGAACGCTTCTTCCGTAGGAGGGTTATCGGCGATAGGTTGGGGAGCTTTAACAATTCATCCCATTTTTTTTAATAAATCTGCAAAGCTCAGTTCCCATGCGGGGTACAGCCTGCCTTGATAGGGTTATACTCGGACTGAACGACGGGAGAGATAGATGACAGATGTAACAAACGTTGCGAACCAGATACTCGCTAAGACACAAGAGATGGTGCGGTTAGCCGAAATGGGTGAGCTAGAGGCCTTTAGAGCGTCACAGATTGAGCGTGACCGTTTAATTGCGCTGCTAGAGAGCGAGCCGTTGGAGGTGAATGCGCCGCTAGAGGTTCGGGAGATACTCGTAGAGGCACAGCAGTTAAATAACGCGCTGAGAGATGCCCTGGAGGCACAAGAACGTAAATTGCTAAATCAGAAATCTGAACTCAAGCGCGGTCAGACTATGCGCCGCGCTTATGGTAATAATCAGTAGACGAGAGTTTAGTTCAAGTAATTGAACAACGAGAGACCTTGGATCTTCGCGAAGCTTGCGTAGGCAGCCTCTAGGGCAAGCTGTTGCCTTGCCAGATCTGTCGACGCTTTGGCGTAGTCGACATCCTCTATCGCCGACAGTGTCGTCTGTGTCATCAGCTTGAAATCAAAGTTACTCGATTCGGCACGGTTAACCGCATTCTGGCGAGAACCGATGGTCGATATTGTATCCCCAACCCGCGTCTGCGCCTGCCCAATCTGGTTAAGAAAAAGCTCCATCTGCGCATTAAACTCATCAAGCGCCGCCGCATCGCCTTGAGCAGGCTCACGCATTGCCGTTACGGTATCTTGCAGTGCATTTAGAATACTGGTCTTCTCTTGGCTGAACCGTAACAGCGCTTCCGTTGGCGGGACATAAGCTAAAGTCGCTCTAAAGTCGACCCCATCTAAAGGCAGCTTGAGATCGAACGTCGCGCCGTTTAAAGCAACCTTAACACTATTATTGGAGGAGTTTGTGTAGGTACCAGAATCGATAACTGAAGACGGATTATTACTCTCAGATACCGCCCAAGAGTAACCTGTGGTTGCACTGTACGTTACATCGACAATCAAATCTCCCGTGCCTGCGGTAGTTCCATAACCGAGCATTTGTGTTGCAAAGCCCACTGCATCTGTGACTGTCACATCTGTGATCAAGCTATCAGCGCCTCCTTTCACCCGTAAACTAGGGTCTGCGGTAACGCTTGCCTGAGCAGGAAGTTCCAGCGTCAGTACCGCCCCATTAATAGCCACGGAAATCTGATTAGGCGACGCACTGGCAGCGGAATAAGGAACATTGGAGAGTGACTCTCCACCTAACGCTGTTAGAGGCGAGCCCGTACTATTCAAGAGCGAATAGACCGGCACATCATTCGTGCCATCATTAATAATCGATACGCTAAGGTTTAAGTCGCCAGAGGCACGCATTAGCTTATCGAACGCATCTTGATCGGTAATATCTACAATGACCAAAGAACCTGCGAGGTCACCACTCGCGGTCAGACCCGAGTCACCTGTAATTGATTCGAAAAGCGTTCGGCCTGAGTCTGTTGAGTCAACGTAAACTGAACTGGCGATCTGAATTTCACGATTACCTGCGTCACCTTGATAAACGTACTGACCATTCTCAAACCCATAAGCGGGTGTTGTTCCCTTGCTACCGGAGAAGAGATACTCGCCTTTGGCGTCACGCGTATTCATCAAATTTGCCGCGTAATCCATGAGCTCTTCCAACTCATAACTGATTGCCCGGCGGTCAACGTCCGTTAAGGTGTTAGACGCACCCTGTATAGTCAACTCTCGCGCACGATCAAAAGCTATGTTTAGGTTCGCGAGCGTTGTCTCCTCAAGATCAAGGCGGCGGCGCGTGGCGTCAATATTGCTTTGAAACATCTCTATCTGCGCCATCTCGCGGCGCAGGTTAACAACTTGGTTGGCACCCACAGGATCATCAGCAAGCGAGGTAAAGTTTTTCCCACTGGCTATTTTGTCCTGTATTTCTGCGAGCCGTGACTGGCCTTCCATCATGTTGCGATTGGCTTCGGTATAAAGCTGTGTGGTCGAGATACGCATATCAATCTCCCCTACTTATCGTACAGCCGAGATCAGGCTATCAAAGATATCCTGATAGGCTGTAATTAATCGCGTTGAGGCAGTATATGCCTGCTGGTACTGAATTAGTTTAGCCGCTTCTTCGTCCAAATTTACGCCGCGCACACTCTCGAGCGCACTTTCACTAGAGGCCAGTACAGACTGATTTGCCATCAGTGAAACTTTAACAACGTTCGCCTGAGTACCTACTTTGGCTAACAATTGTCCATAGGCATTCTGGTAGCTGAACCCTTTAACGGTTTCGACATTTTGCAAATTCGCCATAGCGAGTACGTTGCTGTTGTCCGAAACACCGTCAGTGTTGAACTCAATCAAGAAACGGTCGCCCGCTTTGGGCAGATTACGCAGGGTGATCTGGTAAAGCTCCTGGCCGACAGAGTCCGTAAAGACTATCGGTTCACCCGATGTATAGGTTAGATTTTCCAAACCATCGATTAGTAACGGATTGGCAGAATCACTCATATCATAGATGTTATAGGTATACACACCATCAATTGGGCTGTTAAACACTATCTCTACCGGCTGGTCCAACTGACCCGGACGCAGAGCAGACGTGGTGCCACCATTCAAAATCTCAATCATTTGAAGTTCAGCATTTCCATCATTCGAGTCAGCCGGTGTAACTCGCAAGGGGGAAGCGAGCGCCAAGCTAGCTGGATTCGTGACCGCCAAATCGATATTGCGCGAACCGTTGATTGTGGGCTGCAGCAGGAAAAGATCACCCTTTTTGGGCGTACCGGCGCTATCCAGCTTAAAGACGAAGCCATCAAGCGCTACGCTAAGCGTGTTCGAGTTTGAGTCAATAAAGACCGAGCCCTGTGAAGGGACATCAGTTGGAACATCACTTGCGGAATTCCGAGCACTCATGTCAGTCGAATCAAATATTACGCCATCCGAAAGCCGCTTTATTCGAAATGTATCTAGACCGGTGATCTCTAACTCATAATCTGATGCCGTCAGTTCGCTCACGTCGTAATAAGATAGACGTGTGGTCGAGAGGGTGGTCGTCTGGTTTGTAGTTTTTGCCGAATACAAACCTTCCTTAATCGGGGTGAAAAGGTCTTGTCCCATAAGACCATTCAGATCTATACCTTTGCGGTGCTGTTCATTCATGGTCTCCGTAAAAACCAACGCTATGCGCCCTATTTCGTTTCTCGCAGGCTGAAGGATCTCATCGCGGTAGGTAAAAAGACCTCCCAACTCTCCCTGACCCAGCAAATCAGTGATATCACTGCCTGAAGTACCTCGGAACAGCTGAACCTGTATCTGGGAAGGGTCAGGATTACCATCAGCGATTGCCAATCTCGCTGCCTGGCCTGAAGAAACCAACGGCTCACCATTTGATAGAACAACCGTCTTGGTTATGCCACCGTCAGACGACAGGACATCGACCGAGACGTAGCGAGATAGATCATTAATCAGCTGATCTCGCTCATCTAGAAGACTGTTATAGTTCTGACCGGATGATGCAAGACTTCCGATTCTCACATTCAGCGCCGCTAGGTTGGTGGTAATCGAGTTTATTGAGCTTGAAATCGACCGTGCTTCAGTGGTAAGTGCCGTTAGTTGCTCCTCTAAGCGACTATCGAAGTTTTGAAAAGTTGATACCAGCGCACTCGCCTCCGCCAACATTAATTGCCGGTTAGCAATGAATAGAGGGTCATCAACAGCTCCTTGTAGTGAGGTGAAATAGTTATCCATTGCTGCGGAAAGGTTAGTGGTATCTGAGATCATTAACTTGTCAAGTAACTCTATCTTTTTTGCCTGCTGTTCGCTGGAGCTGAGAGCAGATTGATCACGCCACACTTGCTCGACCAGATATTTATCAGTAATCCGCTGAATATCCTGAATTTTAACACCTAGAATAGGCGGTTCTTGGGTCGCAAAATTAATGCGCTGACGCGAGTATCCATCGGTGTTGACGTTAGAGATGTTTTGACCGGTGTACGCTAGCGCTGAAGAATTGGCATTCAGCGCCTGGGTACCGATACTTAATAAACCTGAACTCATCTTTCACTCTCCTCAGCCTGTTTCTGACTGAATAAACCGCCTTTACCCCTGTTTATTGCCAACACCTAAGAGCGCAATTACGTCGGCGCTCAGGATGCGAGATATCTTGTTGGCATACTCGGGGTCGGTTGCGTATCCAGCCGCCTGTAGCTCCTGCAGATAGCGGATGGGGTTGTCCGCCTGTTCAAGGGCTTGCTGGTAGCGACTGCTGGTTTTCAAAAAATCCACATAATCTCTGAAGCTCTCGGCATAGTTGCCGTATGCGCGGAACTGTGCCTGCTCGGGTGCGGGAATGCCGTCTTTGTACTCAAGTGTGCGTACGCCTACGGAGTCACCACTCCACGAGCCACCCGCTTTGATATTGAATAGGTTGTAGCTCGGCTGACCTGTGCTCTGATCACGCGTTACATGCTTGCCCCAACCCGTCTCCAGCGCAGACTGCGCCAGCAGAACTCGAGGGTCTACACCCAGTTCAGGTGCCATCTCTTCAGCCAACGGAAGAAGTTTCTCGACAAACTCTTGCGGTGATTCGAAACGATCTGGCAGTGCAGCGGCAGCCTCAGGGGTGGTGAATGCTTTCACAGC
>Ga0209962_1000346_pt1 | contig 14171 bp, 13 predicted proteins | sample SalPonA_C_H2O_MG_FD_185722 | JGI IMG/M metagenome (GOLD analysis project Ga0209962, IMG submission 185722) | Water microbial communities from South San Francisco under conditions of wetland restoration - Salt Pond MetaG R2A_C_H2O_MG (SPAdes)... | ecosystem: Environmental > Aquatic > Non-marine... | reverse complement strand
GTTAAACAAGTTTAACACTTTTGGCGACTCTCTTTAAACTTGTCGAATGGCATAAACAATCAGCTGACAGGTGATTGAGCACAGCAGTCAACAACTCGATCTCGCCCTGCTAACCGAGATTTGCCCAAAACGGACATTCGGTAACTCCGACTAAAGAGCAGATTAGCAATTCTCGAGCGCTTGGCAATTCACTTAAAGAATTAGCGCTCTGTGCAGCCTTTCGCTTCATATTCAAGCAGCGCTTCTAATAGCACGCGAGCAGCGGTAACTTTTTAATAAAAAAATTATAAACACAGTTCTTAACGCTTGAGATTTAACGCAAGGCGTTATAATCTTGTTTGATGATAATTTCTTTCGCTTGCAAAGATACTGAAAAGATTTTTTCCGGAAAGACCTGCCGTCGATGGAGAGACTTACGGACTGTGATTGAACGCAAACTACAAATGCTCGATTCAGCGGCCTCTTTGGACTCACTCAGAAGCCCACCAGGCAATAGGCTGGAAGCCCTATCCGGCAAGCGTTCCGGGCAGCATAGCATTCGCATCAACAAGCAGTGGCGTGTCTGCTTCGTTTGGACTGAAGCTGGCATCTATGAGGTTGAAGTCACCGATTACCATTAATGAGTTCAGAGAGGCTAAAGATGATTCCAAATAAAATGCGGCCAATACATCCAGGTGAAATTCTGCGTGAGGAGTACGTTGTTCCACTTGGCTTGAGTGCAAGCCGCCTCGCACGCGATCTTCGGGTACCCGTTACTAGGATCAGTAAGATCCTTAATGAGGAACGTGCGGTTACACCAGACACTGCATTGCGTCTGGCTCGATACTTCGGCGGAGATGCACAGACCTGGTTAAACTATCAGGCGAGCTACGACCTCAAAACGACGATAAATGATCATGGCGACGAGATCGAACAGGATGTTCGTCCCCTCGAAACTGTAGCAGCCTAAGTTAATCTTCAGCCCAGGTTAAAACCAAATGCAACTGTTCCAGACACCTAGCGTCCCCAGTGCGTCACCTCAGAGAAGATTAGACAAGAAGGCGGAGGTTTGCCCATGCCTGACGTTCAAGCCAAGAATTACAACCCTCCACACAACAACACTAAAAAGCCTTGGCTCTTTAGGTACTGGAGTGATTACGCTCCCACTCTGCTAGAGCAAGTTTCAGCTGATCAAGGTTGATCGGCTTGGGCAACACCACATCTGCCCCAGCTTCTAAAAGACGATCGCGTTCATCGCCGATTGTCGCTGCGGTTATAGCGACTATGGGTCCTGCATAACCGGACTGCCGTAATTGCGCCGACAGCTCGTAACCGTCCATCTCTGGCATCATCGCATCGGTTATAACCACATCTGGGCACAACTCGAAAAGTGCAGACATTGCGAGCGCCCCATTTGAGGCTAGGGTGACTTGTGCACCGGCTTTAGACAAGATCCCTTTCGTTAAGACCTGAATGGTAAGCTGATCTTCCGCAAAGAGCACCACCTTGTCCTGTAAGGTTTTAGCAAGCTGCGCTTCGCTGTAGATTGAGGCCTTTGAAGTATCGTGCTCGTTAGCTGGCATTAGTGCCGCAGTCAATTCGAACCCTGCACCCCCCCTCTCGCTGCTGAAATATACAACATTGCCGTTCAATGAATCGGCTAACTGCTTGATGATGTATAGTCCTAACCCCGTCCCTTCACCTGAAGTCTCTCCACGACTGAACGCCTCGAACATGACTTTCTGGAACGCCTCGGATATCCCTTTACCATCATCTTCTACCCTCACCGAAAGTACAGGCGACGTTCTTTCATCAAGGGCCTCGTTAAGGGTTTCATTCGGGTTTACTTTAACAGTGAGCCAGACATTCGAAGCCTCAGCGTGCAAAAATACATTCTTAGTTAGATTGGTAACGATCTGGCGCAGCGAGGCCGTACTGAACAGGTACTTTTCACTCGCTAGTTCATCGAACGAGAGGTGCGCAGCAACCTCGTGTTGCTCTGCAAGGTTAGTGAGCGACGAAAGCGTGTTTTCGATCACCGTCGCAGGGGATTCAACACTGCGATTATCCTTTTGCGTATCATCTGGACGGATAACCATACGCAAGTCATCCATGATCGTCAGAACACTTTCACTATTAGCTTTCAATATTGGCAAATACTGATCGAGGTTGTCCCGACCTAGCTCGTTGTAGATCATATTGCTCGAAGCGAGCGGTGTTCTTAATTCATGACTCACGATTGAAAGCATCTGTGCTTGTTTTTCACGGCCGTCCTTTAGCGCCGTAACTGCCAACTGCAACGCCTCCTCGCGGGCTTTGTCTGCTGTTATGTCTAGCACAGACACGTAGGAGATAGTCTCGCCCGCCTCATTTTTCTCGTACCGGGCAGATGCGCGTATCCAACGGACCTCTCCATCAATTAGAAGGCGATGGTCGACACTGTCCTCGCGGAGCTGTTGTTGATGTTCATCGACATACTTCTGTACCCACTCTATGTCATCAGGATGAATCGCGTGCCAGATATCATCGATGGAGAGAATTCCGCGCTTATTTAGACCGTAGATCTCAGCGCAGCGGCTGTTGGCAATGATATCTCCAGTGACATTGTTGAACTGAAAAATCCCCAATCCTGAAACGTCGATCGCAGCATCTAGCGTTCGCTTACTACTGGTAAGAGCCTGTTCCGTATCAACAAACTCCGAAACATCTTGCCAGGTGCTGATGATAAATTGGTCGCCATCAATCAGCACATTACGAACCGTAGTTTTAAGCCATAGCATCTCACCCATTTTAGTGAGTGCTCGAAATGTAATAGACTCGTCAGCGTCAGCGTCAGCGTCAGCGTCAGCGTCAGCGTCAGCGTCAGCGTCAGCGTCAAAGAGTATAGCGTCTGAGTTTCTTATACATCGCCTAAATTCCGCTACTTTCTGAGCATCTTCAGGGTGAACAAAATCAGCACTGATTAGAGCTTCAATTAGTGAATCACTATCGTCATACCCCATTTTTGCGGCAAAACCTGCGCTTACGGTCGACCTCATCGTCCGAGGGCTGTACATCGAATGGTAAAGACCTGCGCCACGCGATGACATATCGTCGAGCCGCTTCTGTAACTGTGCCTCTGTATACGCAGATCTTAAGAGCTCTTCATCTGCCTTTTCTTGGGTAATGTCCCTGGCAACTCCGGAGATAGACAGCAGTACCCCGTCCGCGTTTACTTCACACTCGATGTTTTGTTCTATCCAACGCTCCTGCCCATCACCCAAAGTGAGCCTGTACTGTTGCTTTAGCTTAGACACTCGATGGCTGTCTTGGACAAACTCATCAATTTCCCCAAGTACTCGATCTTTGTCATCTGGGTGCAAGACGCCGAGCCAATAATTGATATGCGCCTCTGGCTCTGTGTTAAACGCCTCAGGGAATGTCCCAAGCAGTTCGTAATAGCGCGGGTTCCACTCAATATCCGCTTCAGCAGGGTTGTATCGCCATAACCCCAGGTCTCCTGCAGCAGTGGCTAATCTCATAAATTTGAGCGCACGATTGAGATCTGCAACACTCTCTTTAAGAGAACTCTTTGTTTGCTTCAGGTCCGTAACATCGCTCAGGTGTACAAGTATTTGGCCATCTTCGAAAGGTTCGGCCTCAATCCTGAATATGGAATTAGCGTCGTTCGCCAAAGAGATCTCAAGGGGATCAGCCCAATTACGTTGATCGAAAAGCCAGCCGCGTAAAACGCTTACGTCTGCTTTACTGAATAGATCGGTAAAGAATAGCGGTGATTTTTGGCGCGTAGCTAGATTGCCTCTCACACGCGCGGCATTGTTCCGGTCGATAATCCGGAGATCCTTATCAAGGATAAAATAGGGGACTGGCAAGCGGTCGAGCAGCAGCGCTCTCTGGTGTAGTTGGTGGCGGACGAGCTCTTGAGAATCAATCAGTTCTTGCTGCTGAGCCTCAAGCTCGCTTTGATAGATGCTTAGCTGCTCGGCAAGTAACTGGAGCTTGTGATCATCACTACCCTCTAGCTCCGACAGCAGCGAGGATACGCGCTCTCTCGAAATAGATTTGCCGAACTTTTCCATGTGTAACACACAATCCTTTTGTAAAATGCTGAAGTTAAAGCGACTCTGAGAAAAGTAAAACCTGGGTTATCCTCAAAATGAGCGAGTGCAACTTCAAATCCATATTTTTGATTTTCAGCAACCAAACACCATTGAGCTTATTAGCACTTGCGTCTAGGCCAAAAAGAAAACTGGATGCGCACTACCGCTTAAACTCGACTCGCTTTGTCTAAAATTAAAAACTAGCTGGACAATCAAATTGTACTAGCGTATCGAGTAAGCATATTTTATGCCACTTAATACGCCCGTAACCGCGGCAAGAGTCGCAACCCAATAAAGCCCTAAAAACTTAGTTTCGAGCGCTGAATTATGCTTTTAGGGAGCGAGTCCTGTTGGCAACTTTTGCGGGCACTAAACCTCTCGCCAAAGCAGTCGGTCATCGAGAATGAATCCACCAACGAAGGTTTGCCCAAAGCGGTCCAACAACCTGACGGAACCAATTCTTCCCCTTGATTAGTACTATTTCCTAGATGATATTTACCTGTGCTGACTGACACGGTGTCACCCTTGATATTTTTGACTCCAACTGCCGAACGCTCTATCGAAATTAGTTCACCAGACGCATTGATTAAGTACGTGCCTTTTCAAACTCATTCCAGGCAGCTTCAAAAGCTTTAAAGTCGAAATTTTCTTCACGAGCCGGTTCGAGAATCAGCTTTTCAGTTTCCAGTAATTTCTCAATAGCTTGTTCTAGCTCTGAAATAACTGATTCAGGAATTACAACAGCACCGTGTCTATCGGCATGAACGAGATCTCCCGGATTCACTGTTAGACCGAATATGTTAACTGAGCAGTTAATCTCTTTTACGTGGACGAAGCCATGACTCGGTCCAGTCGAACCAGCGATCACAGGAAATCCTTTTGGTAGATCGCCAAGATCTCGAACAACGCCATTGGTAAGTGCACCGGACAGGCCAAAGCCTTTATGTATAGTCGTATTGATTTCTCCCCAAAAAGCACCTATCGCATTGGGATAATCCTGATCCTCTATTACAGCAACCGCTGGCCGAGGACCCTCTGCCATGTACTTGTAGTATGCCATTCGTCGGGCTTTTATCTCTTGCGGATCGGCTGTAGGGGGGGTTATAGCAGCTATGCATGCTGTCCTAGCGTAACCTACGATCGCACCCTCATTAGTTGCTGAGCAAATAGGTGTCCCGCGGGTAAAACAAGAAAAACCACGCTTGCCCTGTGCGACTTCTATAGCGTTGCATACTGTTGGTGTATCTACCTGACGCAGGATATTAATTAGATTGTTGTTCATTCTTCCTCCATCCAGCGAGTCAGAGCCGCTGTCGTTTGTTCGGGCTTTTCTAGAGTGATTAAGTGACCAGCGTCCTCGATAATTTCAAGGCGGCTGTCGGGAAGCAGATCTCGCATTAGCTCGTGACGATCAACCGGGCATAACACGTCCTCACGCCCGCAAACCACCAGCGACTTTCCCGTGAATCCACGAAGCGTTTCGGTCTGATCGGGGCGATCACGCAAGGCAATCGATTGATTAATAAAAACTTCTGGGCCGAGTTGAAGAGCCATTTCTACACATAGGTGTTGAAGGTTTCGGGTAGAAACGTCGTTCGCGAAATAGTTGGGTATCATTTGCTCGCGCATTACTCTCGCCAACTCACCTGATTGCACGGCTTCTATCTGCGGGACGCGACGGGCTTTAATCTCCGGTCTTTCGGCTAATGGATTTGTGTCAAGTAAGGCGACTCTGTCTACCCTTTCTGATGCCTGTTTCAGTATCTCCATTGCGAGAATTCCGCCCATTGAAAGCCCCGCCAGCGCAAAACGCGGAGGGGCCTTTTCGAGTACTAGTTCTGCTAGCTTTGCCATGGTGCGCGCCTCACCCATGGGAGCAATTAATACCGTGTGTTTACAGGAAAGGGCGGCTATCTGAGGGAAAAACAACCGTGCATCACACATCATTCCAGGTAAAAAAATTATCGGTAACATCCAAGATCTCCAGGTCGTTGCAAAACCATGGGGCTGCCCGAGAGTTTAGAGATAGATTCTCGGGCACTGTCCTACAAACCAATCTTGTTATTTCAAGAGAACATCTGCGAGTATTTCTACCCGACCCAAGTTGGACCAGCCACATCTTCCGTACCTAAGACGCGATAAAGTGCGGCCTCTCCTGACATCGAGGGGGAAATAGTATAGGGAAGTTTTTCAGGTACACTCATCGTATCTCCAGGGGCTAAGATCGTTCTGCCTACCTCCCAATCAACGATCCAATGGCCTTTTACAGGCATCAGCACAGCAGGCTTTTCGTGGCTATATTTTGTGTCGTCTGAGCATGAGTGCGTGATGAAGTCCACTTCGAATCCGGGACGGTCTCTGAGTAGACCGTTTGCTCCGATAACCTTAACTGGTTGCTTATGCCCGATCGCAAGGAGATCAAGATACCGTCTTATGTAATTGGGAACTACTTCCGATGCTGGAGGTTCGGGATAGTCAGCCAACTGACTATCTGCAAGAGGCTGCATCGGATTCACTCCCTCTGGAAGACGCTCGCCTTTCTTCGTGTCATAGAGTTTCCCATGTTCAGAAAGCACTAAACCGTGTGCTTCTGCTTCTTTGATAACATGAGGTGCCCAGGTCACGCCGCCGCCAGCGTCATCGCCACCAAGTATCGCCATTATCATTCCGTAATCGGTACCGATATTTTCAAAACCACGAAAGATTCCGGTTGGTATGTTGAAAATATCTCCCTCTTCAAGAACTACCTCGCCCGCATCACCATTGCGACCCCAGAAAAAACGCCAGCGCCCAGAGAGCACGAAAAAGACCTCGGCTGTTCTGTGACTGTGTAAGCTGTTTTTGCATTTTGGTGGTTGGCCAGCAGCGCCAATGTTAAAGCCGTGTTTTATGTGTATATGCACATGTTGATCGGGCGACTCTGATACACCGCCGCCGATGATCGTAAAGTTTTCTTTTTGATCAGATCCAGGGGTGTGTGCATCGATAAAAGCTGTCCGACAAGGCTGCAATTCACCGTATCTTACGATTCGGTCTGATAGGTCGGAGGTTTTCATTAACATTTTCCTTTTTTTAATTTTTCTGACAATGATTCTTCTTCTGATTCGATCGACGCTTCAGGTAAGCGTGCTGAGCTGCGTACGACGATCTCTGCTTCTGCCCTTACCTGCCGGGGTTGCGCTGATGCTTCGTTTATCTGTTCGAGCAGGATGGCTACAGTTTCAGCTGCCATTTGGTCAGCGGGTTGTCTGATAGTGGTGAGGTCGTATGACGCCCAACTCGCCGGCGGGATATCATCGTACCCCACAACGGATACGTCTTTCGGTACGGTCAAACCGAGCTCGTAACGCAGGACATCCATCACGGCGATTGCCATATGATCATTAGCAACAAAAACCGCGTCGGGTCGCGCATCGGATGCTCGATCAAACATTTCACGGGTTACTAGACGACTCGTCTCGCGGCAGTAATCACCGATTGCGCGAGCGAATAGCTCCTTCCCTGCGCTTTTTAAACCAGCACGAAATCCAGCCTCGCGGTCTCTTTGCGTCGATGTGCCTTCGGTGCCTCCTATGTAAGCGATTCGATTGTGATGGCTATTTACCAAAAACTCAGCAGCGAGTGCCCCACCTCTGAAATTGTCTGAAGTCACGGAACTAATTCCCTCGACGTCCTGTAGCCGATTGAATAGAACCACAGGAACACCCAGAGCCTTGCACCTGATTGTTAACTCGGATGAAAGAGATACAGAGGCGAAAATTAGGCCGTCGACCTGATAGTCCAAAATTTCGGAGATCACCTGATCGACGTTCTGTGCATTATTGGGAGCCATAAAAATAAGAACGTGATAACCCTTTGCTTGGAGTTCTCTGGACAAACGCTCCAGAACTTCGGGATAGAAGTAGTTATCAAGATAGGCGACTAGGAGACCGATGATTCGGCTTCTTCCGGTGATCAGAGAGCGCGCGAGTATATTGGGTCTATACCCCAATTCCTCCGCTGCTTTAGCAACCTGGGCTGCAGTCTTCGCTGACACGGATGCACCAAGCGTAAAATAACGACTCACTGCTGACCGACTTACACCAGCATGCTTCGCCACTTGTAGTGCAGTCACCTTCGTGTCGGATCTATGCGTCATTCAGCCGTCCAACCCCCGTCAACTAAAAGTGAGGTACCAGTGATCATTGCTGCGGCATCTGAACTGAGAAACTGTGCCGCACCCATGATATCTTCGACTTCAGCAACACGACCTAATTTGATTTTCTCAAGTATCCATTGCCTTCTTTCCGGCCGAGCAAAGGTGGTTTCCGTTAGTGGCGTCAAAACAAACGTAGGGCAGAGCGTGTTGATACGAATACCATGAACGCCCCATTCAATCGCCATGGCCTTGACCATGCCTTCCAGACCGTGTTTCGTTGCACAGTATACTGCACGATCTAAACCGCCAACGTGGCCCATTTGGCTCGATATATGAAGGATCGAACCACGTTTTCCTGCATCGATCATTGATCGGGCGGAACTTTGAGATAAAAAATAAGCTGCCTTTAAGTTAACATTAGAAACCGTATCGAAATCTTCAGGGGTGGTCTCTAGAGCGGGTCCATGTCTTGCCAATCCAGCGGCGTTAATGACAATGTCGTAACAAGATTGAGTGAAAATATCGGCTACAGCTGCCTCTTCCGTCACGTCGAGCGAGAGTGCATTAGCTCTGCCGCCGTCTCGATTTAACAGCTCGACCGCCTCGTATAAAGGTTCCGCGCGCCGAGCCACACAGGTTACTTCTGCGCCTGCCTGCGATAAAGCTGCTGCACAGGCGAAACCAATGCCTGAAGAAGCTCCTGTAACGATTGCATTCCGACCGTCCAAACGAAACGAAGGCGTGCGAGGAATTTGCATGAAAACGTTCTCCTGAGGAATAGGTAAACTCTGGAACCAAGCGATCGTTTCGCTCGGTTCCAGAGCTTATTCTTAACTAGCCTTAGTTGTGTATTCGGGTGAGTCTTCCATCGGTTGAGCTGCCGAACCATAGGGAACAGTCCGACCACCATAACGACGTACTCTCAAATTGCACTGTTCACCGTGGCCAACGAAACCCTCCAACATACACAACCTTGATCCGTATTCTCCAATTATTGTGGCTGCTTCGTCTGTCGTGATTTTCTGATAGCTGTGTGTTTTCAAAAACTTACCAACCCAGAGTCCACCAGTGTACCGACCCGCTTTTTTCGTAGGCAGTGTGTGGTTGGTTCCGATCACCTTATCTCCATTTGCTACGTTTGTCCGAGGACCCAAGAAGAGCGCCCCGTAGCAAGTCATATGTTTTAAAAACCAGTCATCACGATCGGTCATAACTTGCACGTGTTCAGAGGCAATCTCGTCAGCAATCGATAACATCTCTTCGTAGGTATCACATACAATAATCTCGCCATACTCATCCCAACTCTTGCGGGCCGTATCGGCAGTCGGAAGTATCTTGAGGATCCGCTCGATTTCGCTCATCGTTTCGTTGGCCAACTTCCGAGAATTAGTTACCAAAACCGCGGGTGAGTTATAACCGTGTTCAGCCTGACCCAAGAGATCGGTGGCACACATTTCTGCATCTACTGTTTCATCAGCGATTACCATCGTTTCAGTCGGTCCTGCAAAAAGATCAATCCCGACTTTTCCAAAAAGCTGCCGTTTGGCTTCGGCAACAAAAGCATTACCAGGGCCCACGATCATGTGGACAGGATCGATGGTTTCAGTACCTAGGGCCATTGCACCGACTGCCTGAATTCCTCCGAGTACATAAATCTCATCGGCGCCGCCGAAATGCATCGCTGCAACCACTGCTGGGTTCGGTCTGCCCTGCCAAGGAGGAGTGCATGCTACGATCCGCGGAACGCCCGCTACTTTAGCTGTTGCTACTGACATGTGCGCACTCGCAACCATGGGGAACTTTCCGCCCGGAACGTAGCAGCCGACGGACTGTACCGGTATGTTCTTATGTCCCAGAATAACACCAGGCATGGTTTCGACTTCGACATCAGTCATCGAAGCTCGTTGCACCTCAGCGAACTTAATCACCTGCTCCTGAGCAAATTTGATATCTGTAATTTCTTGTTCAGAAAGTTCGCCAATGAGCGCTTCAATTTCTTCAATTGAGAGCCGGAAAGTTTCAGGACTATATTTGTCAAATTTTTCGCTGAGTTCGCGCACAGCATCGTCGCCGCGTGATTCAATATCTTTTAGGGTGGATTCAACGATAGCGCGTGTTTTACTGTCATCCTCTGCGCGATCAGCTTCTGGTTTGCCATGTTTCAAATACTCAATAGTCATAAAAAACTCCTTTAATGGTAATGGGTTTTCTGAATTTTGATTGTGGTTAATTTAACTGCCGTAATCTAGGAAAACTTGTGGCAGTCCAAGTGAAAGCGACGGGATAAAGGCTATGACCAAGAGGGCCAGAATCATCACACCTACCCATGGAAAGATCTTTCGAGCAATTTGGTCAAAAGGCACTTTTCCTACTTGCGCGGCCATGAAAAGATTTGCCCCGAGAGGCGGAGTCACAAAACCAATCGCTAAAGCTACGATCATTACGATGCCGAAGTGTACTGGGTCGACCCCAAGTTGAATCATGATAGGAAGTAGAACGGGTGTTAAAATAACTATCGCGGCGAGCGTTTCTAGAAACGTTCCTACTACGAGTAGTAATAAAATGGCCGACACGAGCACCAGAACCCAGCTATCGGTTATTGATAGCACCAGTTCAGCAAGCTCTGAAGGTATTTGCTCTAAGGCAATTATTCGGCCAAACGCGACAGATGCGCCGATAATGATTAGGACCGATGAGACAAGCAACGCGGAGTCCAGCATCATTTTTGGAATCGCCTTGATCGGCAACTCTTTGTAAACAAAACAGCTAACTATCAACGCGTAAACTACTGCTACAGCTGAACTTTCTGTAGGCGTTACAATCCCCGAGTAGATACCCCCTAGAACAACCAAAGGCATAGCTAAAGCAAGCTTAGCTTGATTCAGTGCTTCGATAAGTGATCCTGAAGCAGGCAGCTCGGGGGGTGCCGGCGGCGCCTTCCGTCTTTGCAATATGTTGTACGCAATTAAGGCTATTGCAATCACGATGCCGGGTACGATCCCCGCCATGAAAAGCGCGGTGACTGAAACACCTGCCGATACAGCGTATACGATCATTACGACCGAAGGTGGGATCATTACTCCCAAACCCCCAGCGCTTGCGATCATAGCGCCTGCATAAGCCCGATCGTACCCACGCTTTACGAGGGCCGGTATCATAGCCAGCCCAATAGCAGCCACAGTTGCGCTGCCTGTTCCAGAGATTGCTGCGAAAAACAGACATGCCATGATGGTAACCGTGCCCAGATCACCAGGACTTCTCCCGAAGGCACAATCAGCAACAGCTATCAGCCTTCGAGAAATACCACCATGAGCCATCAAACTGCCAGCGAGGGTAAAAAGAACAACGGCTATCAATGTAAAGCTGTCGACTCCCGAGACGAGGCCCAGTGCGTACAGATCAAACCCGAGAAAGGGTATGTATGCTATAGCAATAAGACTAGCCATCCCGAGTGCGACCCCGATGGGTACTCCAATGATTAAGAGCAGAAAGAAACTACCGAAGAGTATCGCTGCAATCATGATCTATACATCCTGTTGCACGGTTATGTGATCGTCACCGTAACGCACGACTTGCCAGAGGGAGTGGCATAGGCGAGCGGTGCAAAGAGCTCCGGACAGTATGATCGCCGCATAAAGGACGCCGAGCGGCCATTCAGTCGAACTAAGAATTCGGCCTCGCTCGAAGCTTTGTTGTGTGATTACAATGCCCAACCAACAAACTGCTACCGAGTAGAAGAGAAATACCGCCTCCGCTAATGCGAACGTCCAGCGGCGCCACGCGCGCGGTAGCTTATCAAGGACGATAGTCACCCGCATGTGGCGGCGCTCACGAATTGCATAGCTCACGCCAAAATAGATCATGTAAACGAAACAGAAACGCGCCATCTCGTTTGCTACTGCAACAGAAGTTGAGAGGGCGAAGCGCGCCACGACGTCTACAAACACCAGAACGATTATAGCCGTCAGCATTGCCACTATAACGACCGGTTCAAACCATTTTTCGAGCACACGCATTTCGATGCCTCCCTAAAAACGTCCGTTTATCGAGTTATTGCTGCCATAAACGCTTCGTAGAAGTCGTCGCCAACTTTCTCTCGAATATCGGACTCGATAGCTGCATTCATGGTGTCTCCGAGACGCTTCTTGTCCTCTGCAGGCAGCTCGTTTACGGTTAAACCAGCATCTTGCAACTCTTTGAGCGTGGCAGCATTAGCCTCCGCGGTCAGTTGACGCTGCATAGCTACTGTTTCTTGCGCGACCTCTTGAATCAGCGCCTGTTGATCAGCTTCTAGACTTTCAAACCAGGCGAGGTCAGCCATCCAAAGCTCTGGCCAATAAATATGTCCCGTAAGCGAAACATGTTCCTGCACTTCAAAGAACCGCTCGATGATCATTGAACTCAGTGCACTCTCTTGCCCGTCGATTAGACCTTGCTGAAGTGAAGAGTAAATTTCGCCCCAGGCTAAAGGCACTGGCACCGCACCCACCGAGCGCCAAGCCTTTATTGCGATCGGATTGTCGGCTGAACGCATGCGGAGACCCTCAAACGACTCGAAACTATCGAGAGGAGCGCGACTGTTAGTGAAACTGCGAAAACCGAGCTCCATGAAGCCCATATTCTTTAATCCTCGCCGCTCCATGGCCTGGCTAATCGTTTCTCCGGCTTCTCCGTCTAGGAGTTCTCGTGCTTGTTGCTCGTCCGAAAAGAGCAAGAATTGATCAAGGACAGCCAGTTCATCAACGGCCGAGCTTAAGTGAACTGAAGCGCCAGTAGTCATTGTAATATTTCCGGACTGCACAAGATCAGTCATTTCACGGACACCCCCTAGCTGGCCGCCGGGGAAGATTTCAACCTCAAACGCGCCATTTGAGCGACTTTCCAGCTCCGTTTCGAAATATTCCAATGCTTTATGAATCGGTGAGCTTTCAGGTGTGGCATGCCCGATGCGGATCGTTTCGGCATTAACCGCCCCTGCAAGAAATAATGAGATGCCGACGGCAAGAAGGTTTTTTGTCTTCATTTTAATTTTTCTCCTCTAGTCCCGTGCTGTTTGGTTTTTACTTTTGAAAAAATATTGCACACGAGTGCAACGCAGTATGGACGATCATCGAACAAATGCAAGAAAAATTTGCACTCGAGTGCAAATTTTTATTAATCTGTTGATTATGCGATGTTTTATTCTATCTTTTCGAAAACGAGAGTGGAGTTTTGTGCAAGTGCAGGCCTGATTTAACAATCGAATCGTGGCTCTTTGATATTGAGTGCCAGATTTGCCTTAGCCACTCTCGTAATCGTCAGAAAAGGTAACTCGAGGGCTGTAATCTGCCTGAAGTTAAAATGGCTTCAGCCATGTGTGAGCTTGGCTCGAGCGAGCTACGATCTTACATAGGTTGCTCACTTAAAACTGTTTGGGATTGAACGATGGCGAGAATACAACTGGTTATGCCGGAGAACTATCTGTTCTCTACAAAGATCAAGCTACGTATCAGCGATATCAACTATGCCGGCCATCTGGGCAACGATGCTGTCCTGAGTCTGATTGCTGAAGCCCGGGTGCGATTTTTACAGCAGTACGGATATACCGAAATGGGTGTCGAGGGACTCGGGATCATTTTGACCGACAGCGCAATTGTCTACAAAGCGGAAGGCTTTTATGGAGACAGTATTCAGATCGACGTGACAGTCGGAGATTTCAATAAATATGGTTGTGATATTTATTATCTTTTAAGTAACCATAGCACCGCGGTCGAGATCGCACATGCCAAGACCGGTATCGTTTTTTTCGACTACCAGCACCGTAAGGTAAATCTCGTTCCGGAGGTCTTTCGCAGCAAACTGATGAAGGAAACCTAAGCGTGAAACTCCTGCTAGTACCCTAGCGAGTGACAAACGCTTCGGCTGAAGAGTTGCCATTTACTGGCTAGTTGTATGCCCGCTTTTGCGGGTTCTCT
>Ga0209962_1000344_pt1 | contig 14196 bp, 27 predicted proteins | sample SalPonA_C_H2O_MG_FD_185722 | JGI IMG/M metagenome (GOLD analysis project Ga0209962, IMG submission 185722) | Water microbial communities from South San Francisco under conditions of wetland restoration - Salt Pond MetaG R2A_C_H2O_MG (SPAdes)... | ecosystem: Environmental > Aquatic > Non-marine... | reverse complement strand
CGATGTAAGCAGTATCAATGACTACGTCATAGACACCTGATTCAAATACTCGTGGAAGGGATGATGTAGAGCGATCTACTTCTGTTTCCATATCATTAGATACGGCAAGGGTTTTTAAGATAGACATAAGAAAATTCCTATTGGTCTGTTACTAAAAATACTATTCGTTATACAAATAGTGGCTTAATTATCGTAGTACTCATGAAGACGGTCAACAACCAACTGGATGTTGTTATCGATGTACGTCTCATTCTTGGTCCACATTTTCAGTGGTGAACGAATACGCTCGTTAACAGTCTCCTTGGTTAACATAGTCTGGAAGACGTACTTGAATCCAAGCGCTTCTTCTTCAGGAGTAATGTTCAGAAGATCATTCTCATAATCTTTTAGCTTTTTGATTGGCATCTTTTTCGTACTAATTACAGTACTGAAATAAGACTCAATACCTTGGTTCTTTAGAGCACCTTTAACAGGAACCTGAGTCTCCATCACCATATCTGACTCATTCAGAGTATCCAGAGTATGGGCTGTAAAGATTACGTTAGCAGGTGATTTAGCCACATACTGCTGCATCAATCGTTTCCAGAACTGTGAATAGTCTGACCATGCTTTCATGGTGTTAGCTGACTTCAACACATGCTCTGACTCAAACATATCCATAAGATAAGTCTGGCTATCAACTACAATAGTATGAAAGTTACCAGTTGATGCTACGTGGTCAAATGCCTCGTACAACTGATATGGGTCAGTCACAATCTCTTCATGGAACTTGCTACGGAATGGCAATTTCTTGCCACTCTCGCAGTTCAGGTACAACACACCTTCTGGATTAGTAATATCCATCAGGCATGCTGATTTACCTGTAGATGATTTACCTGCTACTAGTACTAAATGGTCATTTTGCATAAGTTTTTACCTCTCTATACCGAAGCAGTGTGCGGAGCACACTACCTCTTAGGATTATCTCGTTTGTTGATTTCACGCATAGCTGTAATAAGTACAGTACGCTCTAGCTCATCTGGTGGCAGTGGACTTTTCAATCGACCATTAAAGCTGTGAACAGCTCCTTTGATAGAATCAAAGCTGTAACCACTGTCTACGAGCACATACACATACTTAATCAATGTATTGGATCGAGAACCAACAGAGGCATTAAGCAAGAACCAACGCTCTAGATTACTCAGTGCAGCATTATCCAGAATCTTCTGCTGCTGTTCTTGTTGCTTACGGGTATCAGGAATAAACATCAATGCATCAAGCATACGTCCTTCCTGATAGTGGTACTCACCAGCATGCGATTCCCATTTACGAGCAATATCTTTGGTTTGGGTATCCACATCAAATGGAAGCCAATCAAAGACATTCTGCATAAACTGACGGTGAGTATCTGGATTCAATTTAACTAAGTGGCTCAGAGGCATAATGATACGGTAACGATCACCATTGCCATCTTTCTGATGACGCTTAGTTGTAGCAAAGAATGCTGTGTAATCTTTAAGCAGAGTTTTAGCTGTCTTAAGCGGAGTACCATCATCTACATCCAAGATCAGTAAATTGAATCCGGGGATAGCATGATCGCTATCACGGTAACCATCTTCAAAATCATGAGATGTGTAATGGAATCCGTCAGCACAAACTAACTGATGCAGCTGATCAAATCTTGGCTCAGCATGCTCGTAGTTAACCGTAATATCTTCTGAGTAAGAAACTTTGAGCTTATTAAGATCAGTAGTCTCTAGGGTTTCACCCTTAAAGAACTCAATGTTATCTGCATAACTAGTACGGATAACAATATCGTTACGGTAACCCCAAGCCATAGCTTGAGTCATAAGATCTTTACGGTAGTTAGCAGAACCACGATAGAACGGAAGATCTTCCATCATATCTACATGGGTTACTTCAGTACGTTGATCTGCTAAGTATCTAGCAATACGTTCTGGAACTTTAGGACGAGCCAACAGTTCACGGAACGAATCACCACACTCTTCAGCTAACTTAATAGCAGCTTCTAGGTTTTCTGAAGTAATAGATTTATTACATTCAATAAACGCATAAGCACCTGCTAATTTTAGTACCTTGTAGTAGCGGTGAGAGATTTCAGCTTTTTGAAGCTCTTCAAAATCTTTAAGCTCCATAGCTGTACGTTCACAATCCAACTTGTACTGTAGCAACTGAAGCATTACATCTTTGCTTACAGTCAGTGTTAGATCGTAATTAGCTTGGTCTGCTAGATTGTAGAAATCATCAGATAACTGATCAATGAACTGGTCAGTACTGTGGTCATTCAACATATCGAACAACTGCTCAGCAGTCATATCTGTTGGTTTAATAACCTTACGTGAGTAACCCAAGAAACAACGTCTAGCAAAGCCAGTCTCTTGCATCGAGTAGAACTCAGCCTCAGTAGTACCGCCATTAAGCAATTTACTAGGCGTACCATACAGCATCATGTTTGCAGGAGTACGACCATCGATCTCCTCACTACGAACATTCTCGCTAGTATTTTTAGTAAGCTTCTGTTGAGTAATACCTACGTCAAACAGTTCTAGGTAAGTATTCAGAATGTCATTGCTGCTAACTAGGTTAGAGCCAATTTCATCAACCTCGAAGTTAATGGCTCCACAATTAGCCATCAGCAACATATGACGTAGCTGTTTAATTGCTGGAACTGTACCTGAGTCAAAGCTATACGGAAACACACCTAACGTATCAAACTCTTTCTGAAGCTTTTCATAAGCCTCTGACGAGCTTAAACCACGCTTAGCACCGTAACTAGCTGACATAGTCATCAAGTGGTCTGTAGCTATCTCAGGGAACGTCTCAGTAACAAAACGTTTTTTAAACTGGTTAACAACTTTAGTCTGGATAATATTTGTACTAAAGCCTTTACCTGAACCAGATGGTGAAAGGTTAATGCCGTAAAAGTTAACTGGAATAACACCTATTCCCGGAGCATCAATTTTACAGCGCATCATTGAAGCCATCTTAGCTAGGTTGTACGCAACTAAGATTCTAAAGAACAGACGATTTTCGTTCTGAGTCTTTTGGGTCAGCATACTTACTAGCCGTTCTTGTGGCTCAAAGTATTCCATTTCGTCTATAGGTTTCATGCAGATAACCTCCCGTCTTGTATGTAACCTTGTGCCTGTTTACAAATATTCTTTGCAGGGCAGTAATTGCAGTACACAACGTCACCTTTGACTTCAACTATCTCACCTACAGAACCATCATCTGTATAACGCTGGTTAGCTTCCCAGTAAGTATCAAAGTTTTTAGTACTGCGAGTTTTCTTAGCTGGGTCCTTGTAGTACTTAAATACTGACGGACGTTCCCAGACTTCTTCTGACGTACATGCAGGCATAGAATCTTGATCCATACCTTGGTACTTTTTGAGTTCCAGCAGCTTAGCTTTGATGAATAGTTCAGTATCGAACTGAGACATCAATGGCAGTTCTTGACTCAGGACTTTAGTTGCTGGATATTTTGGATCTTGCTTAGCTTTAGCAGCTGACCAATCAGTGAAAAGAAAATTAATACGCATAATATCGTTAGTAACCAGATGTGGATTCAACCAACGATAGATACTTCCTTGCTGTATGTATTTCTCACGATTAGTCTGGTTTACATAAGTAAACGTGCTAGTAGATTTAAAGTCTTCTAACTGACCATCACAGATAAAGTCGAACTTACCTGTAACAGTGAAGCCTTCAACTTCTTTGTCAGAGCGAATCTCCATGTAGATGTTCAAGTCATCTTCATTTGGATTCTCTGGATTAATTTTTACTGATTCTATGAGCTTCTTAGGGTAACCCAACAGCTCCATAGCTTTAGTTGCATTCTTTGGGCCTAACCAAAATGACTCGATAGAACTATGTAAAGCAGTACCCATACGACTGGCTGCTAAATCTACTACGTCTATATCTGACTCAGCTGAGCCTACATTACCCAGCAGAATACTTTTGGTTGGTTTCAGCAGACTAGTCGCACTAATCGTCATATCTGCTTTATTGTGGTCGTACTCATCATGAGCCAACCAAGCTGCCAGACTAAGTGGCAATCCATTGTTGTTAGTAATCATCTACTCTCTCCTAGTTGAAATAAATGCCTCTTTGTCGCCACTGGCGAGGCTACCAGTACATGTCCTTACACCCCAAGTAGGTGTCAAATACTTGGATTCAATGGGCGTAATTTGGCTTGTTGATTGTTTATGCTAGTCAGTGGTTATAGGTAACCAAGGGAGGGTAACTAGCAAATCCCATCAACCAAAGGACTGAATCTTGGTATTGATAAAATTAGCTAGCTCAGTGTTAGACATACCAGTTGGTATAACTATCTTATTAGCCATAGTAGGGTAATACAGCTCCAGACTAGCTGTGAGCTTAACTGTGTCATGCATGATTTCTGGCAATTCTTGCCAAGACATACATTCAATCAGGTTAGTGTTGACCCACTGTAAGACATCAATACTCTCTCTAATCAGGTAGTACTGACTGTCATGGATCTGTGCAATTGGTTTGATATCGTACTTGTATTCAGAATCGTAAACACGATCCATGAACTCAACTGCTGCCCTATTATTCAGCAGTCCATATGATTGACCTAATGCATTACCTGCAGTTCTACCTTCTGCAGCTGCTTCTGAAGGCGTTGTACGCTTGTTTAAGAGCGTTTTAGCCAAGATTGGTGTTCTGACACGTAATCCGAAAGCAACTTCTACATAGCCCTTCTTAGTGGCTTCTTGTAGCTTGTTCTGAACCCAAGCATCAGACTCTGCGTATAAGTCATGATAGTTGGCTTCAATTTGTTTGGCTGTCAGGGTATCAAACCCTAGATTTTTGACAAGAGTGCTGAACGTACCTTGATATGTTACGTGAGAGCAAAGGTAGGACCCTTGCTCATTTGCCTCCAGTGACTATGCTTAGTCTCAATGCTGTTAATTTCTAGGACGTTAAACTCTCTAGCAGATATTTCATGAACATCTGAAGGTTTAGCGTGAATGTGGATTTCCATTAACTCTAGCCCTCCTTTGCTTTTGTTCCATCAGTGCTTGATCCAATAAGTGTTCAAGATTGTGCTTTTTAGCGATCTTGCGAACTTTAGTAGATAGAAATGGTACTTGATACGGTACACGCTTAGATAAAGCAAGAAAGCTTTCACCTTCCAGTACAGCTTGTAAGCATTCCAAGAACTCTTCTTCTGTAAGCCTATTAGTGTAGATCTTAAGTCCTGTTTTGATAGCATGATCTGCATTCTCTGTACGTGTACACCATTCTAAGTTCAATACAGAATTATCCTGACGATTCCCATTTATATGGTTAACTTCAGGTTTACCTTCTGGATTCGGGATAAATGTTTGAGCTACTAATCTGTGAACGTAATGCGTGGTTGATTTGTTATCTTTCCAAAGTTGAACCTGATAGTAGTCTAATTTTGAGTTAGGACATGCAGCTAAAACTTTACCTTTAAATGGGTAAGCAACTTGGTCTTTACCTAAAATTATTCGACTTACTGATCTAACTACTCCAGTATCACTCACTTCGTACAAACCTTCATAGTTTGTTATTGGTAAAAAGTTCATGAAATTCAGTTCCTGTGTACGTCAAACCTAAGTACTTTATAGTGTCATCTGCTGTAAAGCAAATGTAGGTATCCCCGACTTTTGCACTATAACACTTAGTTTCTGTATCAGGATCTAACTGCCTAATGTCAGGCATTTTTTCTTTAAAATACGCATAAGCTCGTAAGCAATGTCCATCGTAGCCCTCTGTGTATAATTTGAGTTTTTGTGAATCTTTCGTTGTTAAAGCAGCAATACGATCTTCTAGGGATGCAAAGTCAGCACCTACTAGAAGCCAACCATCTGGAGCACTGAAACACTCTTTGAATGCTTTAGCGTAAGTAGTGCCAGTACTGGGTAAGTTTTGCAGATTAGGTTTGTTGCTGCTCATTCTACCAGAGACAGTACCACCTAAGTTAAAGTTGCCATGCAGATAATTACGTCCATCTGCTTTAGGGATACTTTTTTCTTGGAATGCTTTGATAAATGTATTTCTGAGGATTTTAACATCACCGATGGCTATCAGTGATTTGAGCAGTTTTACGATTTCTATGGCTTCAGAACGGGTCAAGGGTTTCCCAGTATTCGTGATTAGAGTCGAAGTATCCATGAAAGCCCTCAAGTTTATTATTGGTTAAGCCAGCGGCTAGTTCCAAGTGCTTCCAGTCATCAAGAAAAAAACAGGTTTGCCAAGTTTGATCAAGATCACTTGGTTGCCATATTCTGGGGTTACAAACAACAATAGGATGAATCAAGCTATCCTTAAAGTAACTTGGGAATCTCTTGGGTAACTCGTCTGTGATTTCAAAATTAATGTAGCCTATCCAACCGGGATAGCCTAATGGTTTTGTAGTATTTTTTGCCCAATTTCTGTCTCCATTTTGAGGTGCTACAGTAGTATTGGGCACTAATTCATTGAATTCAAAACGCATTTCAAAGTGCTCACATTTTACATGTTCTGGCTTATTTCTAAGAAATATACCTAACATATAGTGAGCTAGGTCTGTGTTGCTGAAGCAATCTTCAGGTAGTCTAGGTAATTTCATCATCTGTAATCTCGTACTTGGTTATCAGTAATTCAGCTAGAGCTTTGAGAGCATCATTGCCTACTGCAGGGTTACCTTTAGGAGTGGTATCAAGTACGGGCAGACCAATTTCTTCATGTAGCAATCGAGCTACTTGGATCGTACTACCTGCATTAAATTCAGTCTCAAACTCATCCATTGGCTTAAACTTTTTTTTAAGCTGTTTGTTCTTAGCGACAAAGTCTTCACGTTGGATATCCCACTCCAATTTTTTAACGTAATGGCTACTAGCAAGTCTTTTTCTGTGACTATCTGTAATACTGTCTAGATGCTGTTCTAAGCGCTCTACAGTAGCCATATCTAATGGCATACCTGACAGCTCCATATGGGTTACATTCTTCAATGCAGGAAGCATTAGCGTCTTATAGATATCTTCTTGCTGATCCTGAACCATTATTGGATAGAACTTTTTAAATACGTACCACGTACTTAAGCAGTCAATCAGGTTGTACTCTTTAAGAGCTTGCCTATCTATCTTACGAATATCATCGATATCGTCTTGGGCATAATTACCAGCAAACTCGAATGCATTAGGTTTAAGACCCAATGTATTACCAGCAGTGCTGTTAGTAGCTAAGTAGATAATTAGTTTTGTGTCATGGATATTCTGATACATAGTCTGTAGACCATGCAGCATGCCAACTAGATCTAATGGATCTTTCATAAACCAATGATAGATAACACACTTAATATCAAAACTAGCGTTATGGAAGATTAAGCTATTGGGATAAGCCTCAAAGAACTCTTTAACAAGCTTAGCTATGGCTAGGTCTTCGACATCAAAAACTACACCGTTATGCTCATCCCAAGCAAAACCGATAGTAGCTATCTTGGCTTCGTCTATTTTCAAACCATAGGTTTCAATATCACAACTAAGCATTGGATAAACCATTAGGTTACGCAAACAGTGCTTAATTTCTTCGTAGCTTTCTGGGTAGTAAGCTGAATGGATTAAATCTTCACCAAGACCTGTGTAAGTACCTTTAAAGAAGTCATTTACTGTTTTTAGACTCAAATCCAACTTATCTTGGAGTTTGTCGTTATGAAACAGAGCTTGGTAATTCACTCCATAGATAATGTCCATATCAGTAAAACCGTCAATAGCACACTGAAGTACATATCCATAATGAGGTTCTGTTGTTGGTTTTTTAGTTAGCACCTTAAAGTACTGAGCATCAGCTACATACAATGTAGTAATACCGTTCTTTTTAAGAGTAGGGAGAATATGAGAGAGATATTCTCTAGCTGCTTTCGCAGTAATCTTATTAGATTTAGTGTACTCCAAAGATATAGCTACAGTGGGTACAGTTAAATGATCAATGTAATGCTCTTTGATCTGATCATGAAAGCATGCTTGATCTTTAATTAATAAAGCCAGCTTAGGAAATTCGTCACTAAAATGGATCTCTTTCATAAGTGGCTCCTTAAATTATTTAGTGTATCTTCGTATTCGATAATTAGTATTTATGGGTGGTACAACAGGGTAATCAAACGTCCAGACAACTCCTTCTACAAAGGCTTGTCCTGCCTGAATCCATAAAGTTCCTGACTGAATGCTTGGTAGGTTAAATAATGTACAAATACTATTCAGTCTATTTTTAGTAACAGTAGTACGGTAACCACGGCTGAATAATTTAACAGTCTGTTCTACCCAGTCAACTTGGGCGATCAGATTACCATGCAAATACACATCTGTGATTTGGGTATAGCTATTATTTGGATCTTTAACATATGGTCGATATTTAACCAATGTATTGCCACAGCTCCATTCCTCAGTATGTAGAGCAATGTGCTCTACCATTTTTTCGTCTATATCACGCATATCATCTCCTTACGTAGGTCTATTGGCTCTACGTTTGTAGTTATTCTTAGCCAGTCTACGATCAAAGTCGTCAAAATACTTTTTATTGGCTAACTTCAAACTTAATGCTCTACGCGATATACCGAGTTTCTGAGCAATTTCTGTTTGGGTATAGAATTCACAAAGTAAAAACTTTATCTCTTCTACATGTTTGGCTTGTTTATGTGGGAGTTTAGATTTAAGCCCAAGTTTATGGGCTTTTTGTCTAATGGCTTCTTCAGACTTATTTATATACTTACTAATCTCTACTACAGGTAGTATTCCGTAGTTTACATGTAAGTATTTGACTTCATGATTAGTCCAGTCTCTCGCCATCTGTTTTCTTGTAACTCCACAAACAATTTTAAAATCTCTTTATCAGCTTCCATGACTTTAGCTAAAACTTGGTACTTAGCATCAATAGAATTTCGATCACGTATTCCATATGCATGAGTTAAAGTTTTAAAGTGCCTTCTAAGCCAATTGGCTCGTTCTATTTGTTGGTACAGCTCAAAATAAAGAGGCTGTCCTACAAATACATCTACAGGAATAGACGTAATTGGTTTATTTAAAGCATACTCTTCAAACAGCTTAAGAATTTTACTATCCATTTAAAACTCCAAAGCAGTGACCGGAGGTCACTACGCTTGTTCATTTACAAGATTTAATCCAGCCTCTTGCAGTCTTTCATATAGACTTTCCATTCTGTCTATAACAGCTTTATTGGCTGCATCTTTAGCTATACCAGCTATCCATTGAGAGTGTTTACGTCCTTCTAGATAGTCATTGCAGTCAGCTATAAGCTTCATAACACTGTCTAGTTCTTGCCTAGTCATAGCACATCTCCTAGAGCTTACAAGCACCACCTGCACAATCATCAAAGTCCATCTCAGCTAATTCTGATTGTTCTTCGATCAGCTCATCAATACGGTCAATAAGATCTGTTTTACCTTGTTCATGGTTCCATAGAGCATCGCTAATAGCTTTAAGCTCATCCAATGTAACTTCGATCTGCATTATGTACCTCGCTTAGAGGCAGCCTCTTCACACATCAGTGCGAAGTAAGCAGCTCCATCTTCATAGTTATCTGCTTTGAATTCACCTTGCTGACTACGTACAGCTTTCAACAAAGTCATGAATAACCAACCCTGTTCAGTAGTTAGTCTGTGACCAGTTATAGCATTAAATGCAGTAATTGTAGCCTGCATAGAGCGTTCACCTTTTGGATTATCATAGGTAACTGCTCTGTCTTTAAGGTGTTTAGCACCTTGCTCTAATACTTCATGTGCATGCATAACTGGCTCCATAAATAAAAAAGCCCCTGATACAGGGGCAAAAGTCTCTACCTTCTTGAGGAGTATAGAGAGAGAGTATTAGTAATCATCATCACCCATACTGCGATATTCTTCCAGCAAATCTGCTTCAATATCACTAGTAAGTTTGGCTTCAAGCCAAGGTGCGTAATAGCCTTTACGATCTTTTAACCTGAACTCGAACTCTTCTTCTTCAGGGTAACAGTCCTCTGGAGGACCATATGTTCTACCGGGATCATAATAGTAATTAGTAACTTCACATATACAGGGAATGCCAGCTACTCTGGTTTTAAATTCCATGATGAACTCCTTATTCTGAAGGAGTTACATCCCCTTCTTTAATAAATACTTTGCCGTTGAAGTAACCTTTACGGTCTTTAATATCTTCCCAAGCTGTTAAAAGACACTCCTGAACGTTGGTATCCATGATTTCAGCAATCATGATAAGAACTACGATCATATCCCCGATATCGTCTTTAGCAGCTTCGTAGCGACCTTTAGCAATGTTGTCACACAGCTCACCAAACTCACTGCCTAATTTAAGACATTGAGCCATAGGGTTCTCTGAGTTAGTGGTAATACCACGATCTTCACCCCATTGAGCTATGTTCTGTGCTAGTTCTTCAAGTGTCATGTCAGTTCTCTATTGTTGGTTTTGCTGGGTATTGTAAAACAAAGGTTTCAATGAAGTCTCTCCAGTCTTTCCAGAACTGAACACCCTTATCACCATCGAGGGATCTAACTCGTTCTTCAGTAGCTTTCTGCCAATACTCAATTGGGAAAGCCATACAACCAACATGGATATGAGTAGCTGTATATACAACTGGGTATACATCACTGAAATACAAAGACTTAATATAGACACCATCACCTACAGCATTACATAGCTTAGCTTTGCTTAGGTTACAGCCTTCTAGTTGAGCACTACGAAAATCAGCATTAGTACAATCAGCACCTCTAAGATCGGCTCCACGTAAATCAGCTTCTTTAAGGTCTGCACGAAGTAACTTAGCACCTTTAAGATCTGCATCACGTAAGTTGGCTCCAAATAAACAAGCATACTCTAACCGTGCATCAGATAAGTCTGACTTCATTAGGTTAGCTTTACTGCAATTAGCATGGTCCAGATTAGCTGTCTTAAGCTTACTCTTAGGTAGAACCATGTGATTAAGATCTGCTTTGTTTAACACACAAGGTTGTGCAGATGGGTCCCCTTTTAGCCATTTGGCATGAGAAGCGATTTTCTCTAATACAGAGGGTTCATTCATAATACTAATTCCAGTATAGGTTTTACGTATAGTACACAAAAAAATAGGAAGCTCGAAAGCTTCCTTAATTAACCCAATCCAACCCGGAGATCACTGATCGGTGGGATCAGCGTATTTAATAGTAGTATATGGTTCAGAATCTGACCAACCACCTGCATTATCAAACAACTCAAAAGCAGCTTCTTCAGTAAATTCGTGTTCATATGGACAAGCAATCCACATAGCATTAACTAAGTGGTTGTTGTTACAAGTTTTTAACAAGATTGAATGCCGTTCTGATAGAAAGTCAGCTAGCTCGTACTGTTTACATAAATCATATATTTGAACTTCTTCAGACTTAACATATCTTTCAGTACCGTTTTGACAAATAGCAGCCATATAGATAGACCACTTATAAGGTACATCTGTTATGGTTCTAATCATTAATTCAGTAGCTCTGATAGTCTTTCCAGACTTAATATCGATGATTCTAGATGTCTGGTTATCATTGTAAGAATACATAACAGCTACATGATGCTGATTAAGCACTGCAGCTGAAGCTCTATTCATTCGCTTCTGATAGCTATGTTTCTTTTTTGGTCTCTTCTTGTTTGACATGACTCTCTCCTACTAAACCATCAATAAGTACAGATTGTTGTTTAGGTTTAAGAACCCAATCAGTGTATTTTAGGCAATCAGCACAGAGTATTTTAGATATAGACGACAATGTAGTAGTCCATGTACTACCACAATGACCACATTTAGTATGGAAATAGGTCATAGTCGGTTAACTATTGTTTTTTGTTTATCTGTAAGACCAGTGTCACCAGTTCGGACACCTATTGGGACTTGTTGAATCTCTCCGCCTTTGGCTAGAAATTCTTCAACATGTTTACGTAGTTCTTCTGCTTCTTTCTTTTTAGCTGCGTCAGTCATCATTTATAAAGTCATAGTTGCACATTAGACAATGTGAACCGCTGAATTCTTCCGTGTCGATGTAATGTTGAACTATATCTTCATTACAAGCCCAGCAGATTCCGCTGCTAGGTACATAGGACTCACCGTTCACCTCAGTTAACAAGAGCCATTCAGTTTTAATCGCTTCCCTGTCATCAACACTGTAGACCTTGTAATAAGATAGCAGGTGATCAAGCTCTGCGATGGATTTTTCTGCAATACTAAGGTCTATAAGACTGTCATTAGTACGAATCTTAAATATCTTACCTCGCTCGTACTCACGAGCTAAATCAGTCAGAGTCGTTATCTTCATGATTCTTACTCCTTAATTTATGAAACTCTAAATCCATATGAGCTAACAAATGCTCTAAGTCTTCTGCTACCCAATTAGGGTACCCATACTTGTCTACATGCCGTAGCATCTCAAACATTCGTTTAGCGTTGGCAATCAACACTGCATTAGCTATGCCTTCGTCATGAGTTTGGTTAGCCCAATGACCTAAGTTAGTAATCATATTGAGATTCTTTTTTGTATAAACAGATGCGGTAATACTGCCAAAACTGTGTTGAATATCAGGAATCCATTCACCTTCAGTTAGATGCTTTTTCATATCACTGCTCCTTGGATTCATGGTGAACAATCTTAACGACACTGCCTACAGGGATCATGACTGTCTCATCTGTAGAACGAGGAATGATGAATACTCTTTCATCCTGATCCATACAGATCTCTGAGGCATACTCAATGGTTTCGTTGATCAGGTGGTACTCAATCATAATTAGCTCCTCAGCTATTTTCTAAATACGTTATCAGCTCTAATTGCTGCAATGCATCATAAGCATCTTGATCCAAGACATCTTCTTGCATCTGAAATGACTCTTTCTTACCCGGAAGGTACTTGTGATAAGAATCAGGTAATGCGTGATACACATCGCCAAGTGACTTAACTCTAGATAGCTTAGCGAAGTACCAAGTTATCAGATTCCAGTCTTCTTTGGCTTTATTCATTATAGAAATATAACTAGTAATACGAGTAATAGATTTACTATCCATCTTTAAGTTAACGATTTCGCTAAACTTCTTTAAACCAGCTAGCTCTTTAGCTGCTGTACCGTAGTAAGACTCACCCTTAACTCGAACCATTCCAGATGAGTCTTTAGCATCAATCATCACAGTAATATTATTATTAGCATTACTGATTCGTTCACCGATCTTTTTGCGTATCTCCTCTTTGAGAGGATGTAATGAAAATTTACGCATTATCCTCTCCTTTTAAATAGTGTCGCATCTTAGCTTCACGGTAATATTCAGCACTGATTACTTTAATAGTAAAATCATCTTTACCTATTGGTTTAACAACTTCATTTTCTCCATAACCAGTAATCTTTTCTGCTTTGGCTAAAGCATTAATAACTTCTAAACCTTCTTTATGAGGCAATATAAGTTCAGTACTGTAACTAATATTAATAACAACATAATTAGCTTCTATTGGCTGACTCAATAAAGCCTTAGCTTCTTTAACATTCATTTGTATTCTCCTGTGCGGCTTGGATCATGGCTTCATAGATTGAAGTGCAATGGTGATCCCACAGTGCGTCACCTGCTTCAATCATCTTCTCTGTCGGCTCTATAGGTACAAGCACGTAACCTTTAGGTATCAACTTAGAGTTGACTACTGCCTCTTCCCATGCAGCTTTAGCCAATTCTTTATCTAAGTCATCCCCTAGATACAGGTAAGTGTTCCACCATTCTTCAAATGTTTGGCTCATAATAAATAGTCTCCCCCCAAGGCATAGGTTCGTGATCTGAATAACAGATCCACATGCAAGGGAATGTATAACCGTGAGATTCATCTATGGATTCAGCCCATAGATCTGTGAAATAGATCAATAGATCTGGTTGATGTTCTTGTGCCCAATCCAATACTGGAAAGAACGATGTACCACCCCATCCACCAAACTCTAGCTCTAAAATGTCTAAGTTTTCAGTAACCTCATACATATTGTGAATCTGGTAATCACAATCCATGATGGTTAGCTTTTTAGGTTTAAAACTATCGTTAATACTCTGGATTTCAGACAGCATTTCTAACAGCATCTCTTCGCTTACAGAGCCAGATGTATCAATAGCTACTGCTATATGACCTAACTGCTCTGAATAAGCTGCTGGTAGATAATGATTAGGGAAGTACCGTCT
>Ga0209962_1000339_pt1 | contig 14300 bp, 10 predicted proteins | sample SalPonA_C_H2O_MG_FD_185722 | JGI IMG/M metagenome (GOLD analysis project Ga0209962, IMG submission 185722) | Water microbial communities from South San Francisco under conditions of wetland restoration - Salt Pond MetaG R2A_C_H2O_MG (SPAdes)... | ecosystem: Environmental > Aquatic > Non-marine... | reverse complement strand
GAGTATCTAGTCTCTGCATTAGCATGAGCAAGGGAGTAAAGTGAGACAATAACGAAAAAAATAAATAAGTGATGCAACTAAATTTCCCCTTCCTTAATCACGGTTACTAATATTCTAAATCGACATTAATCAGTTTAGTCTATCTCTGAGTATTATCCCTTCAGCAGCGACCTTCGCCTCTAGGGCTTTCAGACGCTTTTTGATGTTCTCAAGATCATTCCGTATCCATACAGATCGAACACCGCTGGGCGAGACAAAGTAAGCGTTGACTGCTTACACCCTAGATTGCCTCGGCAACCTGTGAGTCGTTTAGATCGATGTTCCACGGCAAGAGGCTGGCGGGCTACAGCGCCAAGTACTTCAGGCTCTCAAGACTGCTTCTGGAGCTTACACAATCCAAAGCGGACGGTACCTACCGCAAGGTGCTACAACAACTGGCGAAGCTCGATCTACTGATCTTGGATGACTGGGGACTTGAACCGCTGGAAGCGGCTCACCGGAACGATCTCATGGAGATAATGGATGATCGGCATGGCGTCTCGTCAACGATCATCATTAGTCAGTTGCCAACCGAAGAATAGTACCGAGCAATCGGCGATAATACGCTTGCCGATGCGATCCTCGACCGACTAATGCACAACGCACACCGAATTAAACTCAAGGGCGAATCCATGCGAAAACAACTGCCCGAGTTGACTGAACGTGAACACTTAGCGTAAAAACGAGCTTCTCCCAATGCGGAGGCTACAAGGTGTTCACGTTCCTCCAGAATACCTGTTCACGTTCGGCAGAATACGCACCGTGATCTAATGCAGGATATCATGCGAAGCCGTCTAGGCTTGGACGCGCGCTGAGGCCGTATACCCTCAAACTAAACGGATCACACAGAGGCTTTGCATATACAGGAAAACTTAGTCAGACTGAGACGCACATCCCCGAGAGCCCCGATTCAATGAACCAACCTCCACAGAAACAGCCTAAAAATCCCCTTCATGGCGTTAAGCTCGCTGATGTTGTCGAGCGGCTTGTCGATCACTACGGCTAGGACGAACTCGGTGATCGAATCGATATCAACTGCTTCCAGGTAGACCCTTCAGTTAAGTCGTCGCTTAAGTTCTTGCGCAAACAGCAGTGGGCGCGGGATAAGGTTGAGCAGCTGTATATCGATACTTTTTGCTAGCTCCTCTTGTGGGTATCAAAAGGACCTCAATCATCTCAGCCGCACCACGGTATTTCTTCTTGGGATAATTCGCGAAGCGCGTTGCTACAAAGCTTTTAACTCTTCGAATCTCGGCTCGAGTCGAATACGCTTTTCTCGCTCCGAGCGATCTTGACGGATTCCTATTTGTCGGATCAGTAAGCAAACAATAATCCAACTAACGGTATATGAAGCAAGCATTGCATTTAAGACTTGGGGCATTTCTTGAAGGGTCGCCAAATCTTTATACAGTGCACCGCCCACGCCAGCGATCGCTGCGAATGTGCCTAGAACGTAAACCCAGGGTGTAACTGCACTCACTCGCAAACTCGTTACTAGACCCCTGTAAACGATTACGAACACGAAAAAATGAAGGAACATTTCTATTGCAGGAACAGCCACCATCATGACGATAAACTCATTCATTCATTCATTCATTGATTGAATTCCTGATGCATACTCTTCCGCAAAAGCAGCTAGTGGTATCGCAAGAATGTTGCCAAACCATCCCCACAAAATCCAAGCCCCAATATACTTCCATTTTGAAGAGGGCTTCCGCGTTAAGTCTGCTGCAATTTGTTCTTTTGTGACTCCACGGTCACTTAGAATATTGTCTATTGTTTGTCTTACTTCAGGCTCTAGCTCTTCATTGCGAATCGACATCAAATGATCGTCGCTGTACATCGAGAAACGGTCTTGTAAAGACGAATTCATGATCAGCCTTCCTCAATGTTGTTGATTCGACAGCGATGTATCTGTTGTGATTAAAACTGTCCCAGACGCGATGAAAAGTCCGGATAGAAACTGAACGACCCACGCCCCTACCACTGCAGCTCCGATCAGCATGAAGCCATTAGAAATAGATTCGATAAAGAGAGTGTAAAGCCCGAAAAGTAACAAGCCGGTTATGGCGAAACCTCCAAATATATAGGTTAGGTATCCAGTGCCAGTCAGCAATAAACCGAATGTTGAGCGCATGTGTGCGTCCTCCTAATTAAATTAGCGAGGCGCTGGACTTTCCCAGACATTTTGTCGTTCCGCCAATTCGGCGACGGCTAGGCTCGGCCTCAAGCCTGTCCCTGTTTATTTCTCCTATTCGAATCCTAGTCCATTATGAAAGACTGTCAATTTAGGCCTAATTTGGTTGATATTACATAAAACGGTCTGACTTAGGCCGGACGCAATGTCCGGTCAATCTTGCGCTATTCTCCAAGTGAGCGAAACAGTAATTTTCCGAGTCCGTAGAATAGCTTGAGAGAATCCCCATCTCCCAATTCTTCGTTTAGTCCGGAGGGTATTGTGAATCTGACTTTTGCTATACAACCGCCATATTCGCCTATGGCCAGAATTTCATCTGAGGTCTGCTGAGCGTTTTCTCGAGATATTGTTTGGCTGTATAGGCCTATATTAAGAGGCGTCTGCATTGCCTGGAAATACTCAGAAGCTATTAAGACAGGCTGTCCTGCGACGGAGTTAACCATCTTTGAGGCCTCAACGATGTTGTAGTAGCCTTCCTCTAATGCTTTCATTTGGACCTCTTCCGTAATCTTCGGAAATCCAAGGTCGTAAGTATAGAAGCTGAGCCGTACAGTTTTACTGCCATCTTCATAGGTTGTACCGCGCCCTAAATCCGCGTCTCCATAGGTTCTTGACTCCCTCATGTGAAAGCCATACTGACTCAACTCGCCAGGTAGTATTTCTGTGCATGTTAAGTGGTTGCTTCCAAAGGAGTTTGGGGCGAACAATGAAAAAGCAGCTGTAGAAATCATCAGAATGGTAGCGGAAGGTGTGGAAAAAAATCGTACTCGAGCTGTTCGTAGACGAGTCATTGGGCATACGTATTTTAAAGCAGACCATTGAATAGAAAGCTTTTTAGATATACCCAAAAGTATATTTCGCAAGACATCTCCCTGAGCCTGCAACGCATTTGTTGAGTTCAAAATCTATATCTCCTGAGCAGTTGCTTCTAACAAATACTAGACGTGCGGAGGTGTGTATGCAGATTTTTATTACATTTCTCGTTTCTCTTTTGAACGGTTTACCGCAAATCTTGCAGGTTCATTGGTCGACAAAGACTGTGAAACGGATCTCGTAATTGAGGCTGGGTTGGGTACAAAACTCGGGTCGCAACTATCAGGGACCATGAGTTTGGATTCATAGCACCGCATCCACAACATTACCCGACTTATCACGCACTGTTTTGTGACACTCAACTAGGCGCCAAATATCCCGGTGGATAAATTTAAGGAAAATGTAATTTCAACGCCACGTTATCTCAAACAAATAGAAATTCACCGATAACCCTGACCTGGGAAGGAAATTTCGGCAAATTTGTAATATCCGACTGGTCTACTAGGATTTAAGCATCGGAAGAATAGTTGTGTGGACTCTGAGCGATCTTCTTATTTTTGCCGGTGAGCTAGGTAATGGACTGATCTAGTTAAGCGTGAATGCTATGTCGCTTTGGCATCACGAACTAGGAAATCGCAATCACCTATCAATCGAAGAGGTAACTATGAGATTAGCTTCGCTGCCAATTATTCTTCTTTCGGCAACTTTGGCTGCTTGCCAGTCTAATGTTCTGAGCCAGTCGTTGGGTTTAACCCCTGACTCTCAAGAGCTTCCTGATTCCCTGCAAGATGATTTGAATAGGGCGAATCTTCCTGGAAATGCTGATGCTAGGTATTCGCTGGGAGAAGCCTATGAGCGAGGTCGCGGTGTACCGAGAGATTTTGAAAAGGCAGTCTATTGGTATGAGCGTGCAGCCGCAGAGTCTGACCCGGTTTGGTCCGTGTTGGCATTGAAGACACTTGGTTTGATGTATGAAGACCAAACACAGCCTGGTGTCTACAACCTTGTCTCAGCCGCATCAGCCTATTCCCGCTGTGCCGACTATAACGATGACGATTGCCTCGAGGATCAACTCCGCCTTTCTCAATATCCGGAAGTTTATGTAGCACTAAACCCGCTTATTTTCGGTCCTCCTGCCGCTACTGTAGCTCCTTTAGGACTGACTCAAGCACTTGATTATGTTCAGTCGGGACAATTAGGAGCTGGTCTGCCTGCTCTTGAATGGCATGCCCGTTCAGGAAGTGCTTTGGCTCAGTACAAACTCTCGAGTGTTCGTGCTGAAAAGGCTCGGGGTAGAGTAACGGCAGAATCTTCGGCCTGGCTGTATCTTGCGGCGAAAGGTGGGGTGCCAGAAGCTCAGACCGAGTTGGCGAAATACTACCTATACAATGAGGAGATTTATGTTCCTTCCAGTGAAATCATAGAATGGTTTAATCGTTCAGCCTTGCAAGGCGACCCCGAAAGTATGTACCAACTCGGGCTTGCTTACTCAAAATGGCTGCCGGCAAATGAAAGGGACTTCCACTTAGCATTTAATTTCTTTTCGAGGGCTGCGGAGAGAGGGCATCTAGAATCGCTGGTGAGTGTTGGGGATATGTTCAAATCTGGTATCGGTACTCTGAGAGATGACGAGAGCGCTCGTGAAGCCTATTCGAAAGCTGCCTCTGGTGGTAACGATGTTGCAATTGCTCGACTCTCGAAATATTACCCAACAGCATCTGTTGGAAACCAACTTGATAAGCAAACTGATCAAACTAAGCCAGATATAGACAGAACTGAATCCCCCATGTCAGCAGCGGCTTTGTATCGTTTGATGGCCAATAAGATCCATTCCGTAAGAGCTCTCAAATCTAAGTCCGAAAAAGTATCGTCAGGAACTGGATTCGTATTTAGTCGATATTTAATTACTAACCATCATGTCATTGAGGGAGCCGATGTATTTTTAAGCTCTGCAAAAAAGTGGGTGGACGCTGAAGATTCTGACGTTATCGAATGGAGATTGATTATTGCAGATGAAGCTAAAGATCTTGCACTTCTAACGACTATTGATCCTAACGGTTGGCGGAATTTAGAAGGTTTAGATTTCGTTCCAAGAAATGATCACCTTGAAATCGGACAGATCGTCTACGCGCTGGGCGCGCCCAGCAACTTTGATAAGACAATTACTTCAGGAATTGTGTCCGGCAAACGAGATCAACTTGAACTCGCAAGCATGTCAATGGATGGTGCAATCACACGATCCCAAATACGCGAATATCTCGAAGAGCAAGACCAAGAGGTTAAACCGGTTCGATTTGTACAGCATACAGCAACGATTTCTCCCGGATCCTCCGGCGGACCGTTGTTCGATGCGCACGGTCGGCTAGTTGGAGTGAATACGTGGCTGATAAGGGACACCGGGATTAACATGGCTGTCTCAAACATGGATTTGTACGATTTTCTAGACGAGGGATTTGCCTCTGGGCAAATTACAGCGATTCAAAAAAACTGAAGAAAAAAACTCGTGTGGTTACTAGCTTTGGCGCGTCACGCGATCAGATGTAATCCGACAACCTTTTATAAGTCTGGCGAATGTTGTGATTCCCAAATCATTGCGCGCATTGCTTAGTCCACCATTCAAAAAGAATCAGAGGCAAGTTCAGCATGATCAACAATCCTGACCAAATGAGTACGACCGTTGTTACAACAGAGCACGATCGAAGTTCGCTTTTGGTAACCATCTACAACAGCAATCTAGCGCTTGTGCAAGACGAGAGGCGTGTAGTGATGCCAGCAGGGAATATTAAGCTCGAGTACCAAGGTGTTAGCGGGTTAATAAATTCGTCAAGTGCTTTGCTGGATGGAGCCGAGGGGCTAACTACCCAAACCTTTAGCTATGATCTCTTGAATATGGAGAGCCTTTTTCAGGCTCATCTCGGAGAAAAGGCAAAGATCACCGATATGCGAGGATCCGCGTTGGTGACTTATGATGTTGAAATTATGGCCATCGAGAGAGACTCAGTTGTAATCAAACGATGTGACACCGGTATGATCGGAGTTGTACCGATGGTTTCGCCTGAACTCCACTTCGATTTCTCTTCGGTTCCGCAAAGTCTGAAGGCCACACCGACCTTATCGATGAATGTCCGCGGTAATGATGAGACCAGTAGTCTAAGCCTAATTTATCTTACCGGCGGTTTGAGCTGGAATGCAGACTACGTAGCAGAGATAAGCTCAAAAGATAAGTTGACCCTGAAGGCTTTGGTTACGCTGAATAATCAAAGCAAAGTAAATTACAACAATGCTACTGTCCGATTGCTTGCAGGTGACGTGAACCAGGCATACCAAGATATTGAATTTGAAGAGTGCATAGAGTGTCATGACCTATCTATAGATTTTGATAGCGCTGCAGCACCTGAACTTGAATCATTAAGCGGCTATTACATGTATACCCTGCCTTTTGCAGTTGATGTCAGAAACAACGAGCAAAGGCAGGCCCTGCTCTTCGAAGCCAACTCCGTGGACTATGAACGTGAGCTTCGTGTGGAAACACGTGTTGAGAGTCGCTTTGAAACACCTGCCAAGATGTACTTAACACTGAAAAATAGTAAAGAGACTGGACTGGGTACGCCTATGCCTGCGGGGGTCTTTCGTGTCTACCAGCGCGATAAACGGGGATACAGAGCTTTTGTTGGGGAGCAACGAATTAATCACACAGGTGAAATGCAGCATTTAGAGATTGAACTTGGTGAGAGTTTTGACGTTAAGGTTGAGCATCTGAATATTGATACTGAGACCATCGATGGGAAGCAGGAGTTCCACCAAGGTTGGGAAATAACAAATGGATCAGATGAAAAAATAGTACTAAACATCTACGAACAAGGGTTGGGGCGAGGTCGCCGCGTTACTTTTGAATCATCCGATGTTGAACCGTTACAAGTGAGTGACGGCGAGTACTTATTCGTTATAGAAGTTCCTGCCAAAAGTAATTCAACCTTTACCTACCAAGCAACGGCATGGCGAAGGTAACTTGCACCACTTGATTCTTTGGGGTCACCAGGGGAATCGAATTATTCGGAGTACTTTGTATGCAGATCGGGCGCAGTGATATGTATCTATTGCACAAAGCCCTTATTTGCCATTCACGTATCTTGTCGTTCTGTTTACGGCGATGAGCTTGTAATCAGCAATGCGATCCTAGGACGCCTCATTAGTGAGGTGCGGCGAGTTGAGTGATCTTCTCTTTCCAGTCCGTAAGAGATGAATCTGCTAAGCTTGTAGATATACTTTTCGATACTTGGATAAGACTATCGTTTGCTAACAAACATGGTGACGCCTCATTAAACAGTGAGAATAAGGCCGTATATTTATGCCAGATTTTACAAAGCTGATTAACGATCGAATTGAAAGTTTAAGACCTAAACTACAGGATACCTCACGCCGCAACCCGTTGATAAACAATGTTCTCTCGGCCAAATCTGCCTCGTTTATTCGCATCGTTGATGAGAAACCACAAGGGATCTATGACGGTCTGTACAGTGATGACGGTTCATCTATGCGCTTGATAGCGCTCCCGTCTACCGACATCGATCCGCCCGATGAAAATACCATCATATTTCGGAACGCCTTTCAAAGTGCACAGGCTACAGACGAAGCATATCTTGCCGCAATTGAGAAAATCGATTTTGAGTCCGATGATCAAGCCTACGACAAGTTAGAAGATGCTGATAGAGTACTTAAAGATCGGATCCGTGAACTGCTCGAGATGCCCCCGAGACCGACACGCGGCGATCAATTCTCTGACCTCAAGGATCATGCGCGCTCTCACGGTATAGATCCTTCAAGTAGCCTTCCTTTACCCAGCGTAGACACAGGTGATGACCGTCACGAAGACGACGCCCTTCAGACGCTTATGCTGCCGAAACCTTTTCAGTCTCGGATGTCTCGAATCCTTAGTAAGGCTCGTATGTATCAGGAGGAGCGCGGGCTAGATGTAGTCTATATCGTCATCGGTTATCTCAAGTGGACCTTACCTAATGCAGATAAAGATGATGAGTTTAAATCGCCTTTGCTTCTGATACCGGTGTTGCTCAAGAAACGAAAATCAACCGATGGCGAAATCTACGAAATCTCCAGAATTGGCGAACCCAGATTCAATCCCTCGCTGGCACATAAAATTACTCATGAGGCGGATCTCGATATCGCGGATGTAGCGGATTTCGCTGAAGCAGGTGCTCTGGATGTTGAAGCATTCCTAAATAGAGTCGCTGATCTCAAGCCGCGTAATATGCGATGGCAGGTTCTACGCGAGGCCTCTTTTGGCGTGTATCCCTTTCAGGGAATTGAGCTGTACTACGACTTGGATACGAAGAGTTGTGACTTCTCTGAATTTTCGATCGTCTCCGAGCTGATGGTTGGCCGTGCCGGAAGCGAAGCTATCGCCACTACCCCCTTCTGTGAGGCAGACGTTGAATCGAAGATTGGTGAGAAGCTCGTGCCCCATCTTGTTTTGGACGCCGACTCTTCTCAATTTATCTCGCTCTTGAAAGTAGCTAACCATGAAAATGTTGCTCTCGAGGGTCCTCCGGGGTCAGGTAAATCACAAACTATCGTTAACGCGATCGCTAACGCAATCTATTCTGGCAGCCGGGTCCTTTTCGTTGCACAGAAAGTAACAGCATTAGAAGTAGTTTATTCTCGCCTTCAGGCACTGGGACTGGAAAATTTTGTACTCCCTTTGATGGGGGGCTATGGCTCGTCAGATGAGTTCTACAAGGCACTCCAGAAACGTCTCGAGATGCGAGGAGGAGATACTTCGCGGGAGATTCTGGGATTGCGCCAGGAACTTTTACATCAACGGGATACTCTATCGCGTTACATTGAATTGCTAACGCGCCCGGCGCCGAAAACAGGCATGTCGGTTCACCAAGTGCTCGGGTTAAAGATTGCCCATAGTGCTGACCTTGAAGCCCTTCCAGCATCGTTAATAGGTATTCAGGTTGATCTGGAAAAATATATCCCAGACTTTTCCCCGAAAGATGTTGAAGGGATTAGTGCGCGTATCGCGTATTGGGCGCAGCGCCTTTTCGACACCAACTTACCGCGGGACAGTGTCTGGTCTGATGTTGACGACAACTATGTTGATATTGAGGGTATAAACGATGTGTTGGTGAGTGCTCGCCAACCAATCGCAGCGCTTAAGGCAGCGGTAGATACCTTGCCAACCGAGCAGCAAGAGATGTTCTGGGAGTATCTCAATAACGACTTCAGTTCCATTCGTAGTGAAGTGAGCCAGGCTCAGAAGAGCGATTATCTAAAGCAGATTCACGCGCTGGTAACCGCGCACGGTGATAAGAAAATCGGCGCAGTGTTGAGCCGTTTACTCGAACTGAAAAGAGACATGACAAGGCTGTCGATAGATTACTCGGTTCCTCTCGAAAAATTGCCCGATCTACCTGCGTTGGAACAGCCCCTTAAGTGGCTACATAATTTCGCGACTACCTACAAAATTGAACTTTTAGAGCCGGGTAGGGTCGCAAGGACTATCGCCTCTCTCAAAACCAAGGCATCTCGACTTGATGAGTTGATTAAACAGCAGCATGACCTTGATGCGGTGATGGGAGTAAGGTCTAAACCGAGTATTTTACTTGCTTTTAAGGGGCAAGGCGGTGAGCGATTACGTTTTCAACGCGTGCAAGATTTAGTACGTCGGCAAAACCTCGAATCGATTGGTAGTGAGCTCCGGCAAAGCTTAACTTGCTACCGTGCCTCCAACCAATTATTGGTTCACGAAACTTTACCTTCTCCCCCTGAAATCATGAAGCTTAGGGACACCATTAAGAACAGTGGTCTCCTTGCGTTCCTTTCGTCAGATGTCAAGAATGCAAAACGTCGAGCAGTTAGTTGGCTTAATGACCTTTCCGAAAGGGACACAAAAGAGAAAATAATTTTCGAGCTTGATCGGTTACTAGATCAGAGTCGAACTTATTATTCGCTTGAGCTTTCTGAGCAATTCGGTGCCTTGAATGATGAGAGTGCAGCCGTAATGCGTGAAGTGCTTGAAACCATTGAACGCATTAAAGGTTTGGCGACTGACTCAGGCGTTGATCCAGAGGTAGTGCTCAACATCTGCTGTCTTGAAGGGCTCGACGACCGGATAAATTCTGTCGAAGTTGCGAAAGTAGGAGAGCTCTCTTGGATTGAAATTTCAGAGCGAAAATCCAGATTAGATGGCGCACTTACGCGTGCGGAGGGGCACGTCAAAGAACTAGAAAACGCTGAAAAATTCTTGAGTGATGCTCATTGCAAAACGCTCAGTGAGCTAAGTTTTCTTACCGCTGCACCGGCAAAAGTTCGGTCTCTGGTAAAAGAGCGCGATGAGCAAGTCGCTTTAACAAATGGTGGAATCAGTTCTAGAGATGATACTAAAGCACTTCACTCGGCTTACACGCTCTACCGCGAAATGTCAGAAATATCCAAAACTCTGGCTTTGAGTGAAACTGGTTCTGCACTGCAAACCGTCTTTGCTGATCAAATAGGTTCGCTTGAACTTGTAGATAGTTGTGTTCGCAAGCTGATCGCCGCCAAGGGTCAGGTCTTACCTTCCATTGACGTGATAAGCATAAACAAGGCTATAGAGTTGCTAGACGCCCATCGTGAGGACCGCGGTGGCCTGGCTACATTGGTTTCTCGTCGTAGTATCGCAAAGGAAGCTGCATCCCTGGGCTGTGGCATGTTGGTAGAGAGTCTAGTTCGGCTAGCAACCCCTGATAGAGCTGAACGCTTGGCGCGAGCAGCGATCATTTCCCATTTGGTAGAAGAGGTTGAGCGCGATTACGGAGCACAGTTGTTGGAATTTGACGGTACTTCACTCAACGAAGCACGTGACCGTTTAAAGCGCTTAGATCGTCGTATCATAGAACTCTCACCACGAGAAGTTGCCAACAGTGCATTGCAAAAAGCTAATCCGCCAGAGGGGAACTCCTATGGACGGAAATCAGAATATACCGATTTAGCATTACTGCAACATGAGTTAGGGAAAACTCGACGTACACCTCCCCGAAAAGTCCTCAAGAGGGCTCAAGGAGCACTCTTGGAACTGTTCCCGTGCTGGATGATGGTACCGACCGCTGTTGCCCAGAACTTACCGCGACAGAGCGTATTCGATTTGGTGATAATCGATGAGGCGTCTCAGATGACACCGGAGAACTCAATTTCGGCTCTGATGCGTGCCAAGAATGCATTGATTGCGGGCGACACAAACCAGCTACCGCCGACGAATTTCTTCAAAGGCCTGTCGACCGACGATGAAGAAGATGAAGATGTGGCAACGACAGAAGAATCGATTCTTGAGTTGGCGAATCTTCAGTTCCATCCCAAGCACCGCCTATTATGGCACTACCGTTCCAAGCACGAGGATTTAATTGCATTCTCAAACCACTACGTTTACGACAGTGAGTTAGTCATCTTTCCTTCACCTAACCCCACTACTGAGGGGCTAGGGATTAGCATGGTATGGGTAAATGGTACTTTCCAACGAGGAGTGAACCCTGCCGAGGCACAAGTGATGGTCGAAGCCATTGCCCAGTTTATGAAGGATACGCCCGACCGCTCGTTGGGAGTCGCGGTCATGAATCAAAGTCAGATGGAACAGATTGAGAGCCTTATTCTGCGTGAGTCTGAGAATAATCAAGCTGTTGCAGATTATCTCGATTATTGGAGTCAGGAGCGTGAAGGTCTGGAGAAGTTCTTTGTTAAGAACCTTGAGAATGTGCAGGGTGATGAGCGTGATGTGATTTTTGTGGGTACCGTTTATGGGCGCGATGCACAAGGTAAATTCTATCAGCGCTTCGGCCCTATTAATGGACCTGCGGGCAAGCGGCGCTTAAACGTATTATTTTCCCGCGCCAAAGAGCAAATTGTTACCTTCTCTTCAATTCCACTGGCGGACTTCAATCCTAACCCCACTAATGAGGGGGCGACGCTCTTGCGGCGTTGGCTAGAGTTTTCGTCCACCAAAAAACTCGGTGAGGTCGCGCACGATCATAAAAGGGCTGGACATACCGACAGCCCATTTGAGGACCATGTGATAGAGGCGATTGAATCACTTGGTTATGAGTCAGTGCCGCAAGTTGGTGTGTCCAGCTATTTTATCGATATAGGTGTCAAACACGCGTCATACCCATTTGGGTATATCTGTGGTGTGGAATGTGATGGAGCTAGTTATCACAGCTCTAAAAGTGCTCGAGACCGCGACCGTCTGAGGGAAGAAGTGCTCAGTAGGTTGGGCTGGGACCTTTATCGAATTTGGTCAACGGATTGGTTTAGGGATGCACTCGGATGCCGCGAAGTTATGAAGCGTTACTTGGACTCTCGATTAGAAGAACTCGTGTCAAATATGCCTGAACCTTTGGCAGCCCCCAGGCCAATTTTCGTGGAACAGGACATACCGGAACATTCTGATTCCTACCCGGGAAATGTTGACGATGAGCAAGTTAATTCAACTGAATCGCCCGAGTCGGATCCTATCGAGCGACCAGATTCTTTAGTTGGGCAGCCAGTGCCCCAACCGAGAGCGACAGCCTCTGACACTAGTCTAACGATTGACATCGGTACTAAGTTCTCTCTGCGCTACCTAGACGGTCCGCGTGCTGGTGTAATGACTAAGTTTTGGTTCCAGCACCACACTAACGACCCTGCGTTCAATCTTGAAGGCTACACAGTACTGGGTCCGGATAGCCCTTTAGGTGCGGTAATTGAGGAGGAGGCTCCAACGGAAGGCGATATTCTGGAGTATGAGTTAGCAAGCCAGACAGTGCATGTTCAAATTATTGAGGTCGAACAGGCTATGTGACGTCGTGACAGGTCACATATCCGCGAAAATAGTTCGGTACTTGGTGAAATGCCCATGAAAAAAAGAACACTGAAATTAGTTGAGAATTGTGAAGCAATCGAGCTCGAGATATTTGGTTGCAAGATGATTGCAACATTTGAACTGGACAGAGATGCCCAGGGATATGACGGTTGGTTCATTGAAGTTAAGTTAACCGATCTGGAGGGAAAAATAGTTGCTAATGGGATCACAATGCTGCAGGAATACCAGGATCCTTTCAGAAGTCGTTGGTTCGTTGACTATGAAAATCCAGACGAGTTTGAATTTGCATGGGGCCAAAGCTTTGATAGATATGAGTTTTTTCAAGGTGTTTGCGACGCTTTGGATCGATACAACCTGACTGAAGAAGTTAGCCCTGAAGATGATGGCTTTGAGCCGGTGGCCCTCAACATCGCAGGTATTTACATCAAAGGCATTGGATTAAATAAATACTCAAACGACGATGGCAAGATTCGAATCTACAAATTCGATGTCAGCACCTTACAAGAGTCAAGTGATTACATATCGCTCTTATCCGAAGAGTCGTATCAGGTTTGGGTAGAGCAAAGTGGCAAAGGATACAAATATGCTGAAGCTCAATTTGCTTCAAACCTACTAGAAGCTTTCGATGAAGCGGCGCTAGAGAAGTGAAGAAAGAGAGTTTGAAATTGTTCGAAGACGTCTCGGTGACTAACTTTCTAATATAAGAGAGAAAGAATTGTTATGGGCCGTTAACCTGTTCTCTGGCCCGATTAACTCATCTATCGCGTCAGACTGCTATGCGACGCATTACTTACATATCTCGCTGAGTTGAATGACCGTGGTCAGAGTGGATGAGCCTCTTTGCTCAAAATAATGACACTAACCTTGATAACTATATGATTATATTGAAGAAACAATAAAGTCTTTTCCCGACTAATTTACTCGGGAAAAGACTTTATTGTTTCTCGCTGATTTTTAGGGTTGTGTAACCTATTGAAATAATCGAAAACCTAGGAAAGAACTTTATTGTTCACCCATACTGACTATCGCCGGGGAGAATTTAAACGTCTGATCGATTCGATTCGTTCGGATGCAGAACAATTGCCGAGTCAGGAGCTGCACCGAGCCTTGCGACAAGAGCTACGCGCCGCTCAAGATGATACGTTTGACGTGGTGACGCAGGAACGAGCACGATTTCGAGCGCAACTCTACGCTGACGTTCTTTCTAAACGCCAGAGCAACATTGCTCGACGCTAGGAGTATGAGATTGAAAGGAGAGTAGCCCGATCGTATTAATGTGTAGTAACTCAATCTGACACTATTCGATACAGTGTTCTGACCTGATCGTACAGTTGCTGAACGCTAACTATCCCGCAAGAGCGGTCTTTGGACTTCTTGCTCGGTGAACGGCTAATCACG
>Ga0209962_1000338_pt1 | contig 14300 bp, 9 predicted proteins | sample SalPonA_C_H2O_MG_FD_185722 | JGI IMG/M metagenome (GOLD analysis project Ga0209962, IMG submission 185722) | Water microbial communities from South San Francisco under conditions of wetland restoration - Salt Pond MetaG R2A_C_H2O_MG (SPAdes)... | ecosystem: Environmental > Aquatic > Non-marine... | reverse complement strand
ATTACCATCGCTACTTCACACGTAGAGTACGATTCAACTGAGCGTCACTACGCGCACGTTGACTGCCCCGGACACGCTGACTACGTTAAAAACATGATTACTGGTGCTGCTCAAATGGACGGCGCTATCTTGGTTTGCGGCGCGACTGACGGTCCTATGCCTCAGACTCGTGAGCACATCTTGTTGTCACGTCAGGTAGGTGTACCTTACATCGTTGTATTCTTGAACAAAGCTGACTTGTTGGCTGAAGATTGCGGCGGCGTTGATTCAGAAGAGTACGCTGAAATGTTGGAATTGGTTGAAATGGAATTGCGTGAGTTGCTAGACACTTACGATTTCCCTGGCGACGACACTCCAATCATCGCAGGTTCTGCATTGATGGCATTGAACGGCGAAGACGACAACGAGTTGGGCACAACAGCTGTTAAGAAGTTGGTTGAAGCTTTGGATTCATACATCCCTGAGCCAGAGCGTGCTATCGACGGTGCATTCATTATGCCTATCGAAGACGTATTCTCAATTTCAGGTCGTGGTACTGTTGTAACTGGTCGTGTTGAGCGCGGCATCATCAACACTGGCGACGAAGTTGAAATCGTTGGTATTCGCGAAACCACCAAAACTACCTGTACTGGTGTTGAGATGTTCCGTAAGTTGCTTGACGAAGGTCGTGCAGGTGAGAACATTGGTGCATTGTTGCGTGGTACTAAGCGTGATGACGTTGAGCGTGGCCAAGTATTGTGTAAGCCTGGTTCAATCAAGCCACACACTAAGTTCGAAGCAGAAGTTTACGTATTGTCAAAAGAAGAAGGCGGTCGTCACACTCCTTTCTTCAAAGGCTACCGTCCACAGTTCTACTTCCGTACTACTGACGTAACTGGCGCTTGTGAATTGCCAGAAGGCGTAGAAATGGTTATGCCTGGCGATAACGTACAAATGGTTGTTACTCTTATCGCTCCTATCGCGATGGATGACGGCTTGCGTTTCGCAATCCGTGAAGGCGGCCGCACCGTAGGCGCGGGCGTTGTAGCTAAGATCATCGAGTAATCGATATCTAAACATCTTGCCGAGATGCTCTGAGAGTGTCTCGGCTTGTTTGTATATGGCACAACTTGTTTGTGCCTGCTCTAGGCCAGTAGTTCAATTGGTAGAGCACCGGTCTCCAAAACCGGGTGTTGGGGGTTCGAGTCCCTCCTGGCCTGCCATATTTTTAAATGCGAGCGTTGCTCGCTTTGTTAGTTTAGGGTCGCGAATACATGAACGCGAAAGCAGAATCGACATCATCAGCGTTTAACGGCATTAAATGGGCCGTCGTAGTGGCAATACTCGTCGCAGCGATCGTGGGCAACGGTTATTACGCAGAGTTGCCATTGATTTATCGCGTACTGGGCATCGTGGCAGCATCAGCTGTAGCGTTGCTTATCGCGGTTAACACAGAGCAAGGTGCGGCATTGATGGGGCTGGTAAAAGAGTCTCGTACTGAAATTCGCAAAGTGATCTGGCCTTCTCATCAAGAAACCATGCAGACAACATTAATTGTTGTTGCTGCGGTGCTGATTATGGCGCTGTTATTGTGGGCACTTGATTCACTATTGGGCTGGATTGCCTCTCTGATTATTGGATAAACACCTATGGCTATGCGTTGGTACGTAGTACAAGCTTATTCAGGCTTTGAGAAAAAAGTCCAAGGTGCGCTAATTGAGCGCGTTGAATTGGCCGGACTTGGTGAGAAATTTGGCCGCATTTTGGTGCCTGTAGAAGAGGTAGTCGAAATGCGTGCGGGTCAAAAGCGCAAAAGTGAGCGCAAGTTTTTCCCAGGTTACGTGTTAGTAGAAATGGAATTGGATGACGATACTTGGCACTTGGTAAAAGAAACGCCACGTGTGCTAGGTTTTATCGGTGGCAAAGCTGATCAGCCTTCGCCCATTACCGAGGCGGAAGCGCAGAACATTTTGCGCCGCGTTGAAGAGAGTGGTGATAAGCCGCGTCCGAAGACTATGTTTGAGCCAGGTGAAATGGTTCGCGTTATCGACGGTCCTTTCAATGACTTTAATGGCGTGGTCGAAGAAGTTAACTACGAAAAGAGCCGCCTACAAGTGGCTGTGCTCATTTTTGGTCGTTCAACTCCGGTTGAGCTTGAATTTGGTCAGGTCGAAAAGGCCTGATTTTTGAGGCCGTGCGAAAGCGCGGTTTTACGTCGGTGTATGCCGGCATAACGGGAAGCCAATGACGAGCAGCAATGCTTCGAGGCGTTAACCCACTGAGGAGTCTACAATGGCAAAGAAAATCGATGCTTATATTAAGCTTCAAGTAAAAGCCGGCCAGGCTAACCCTAGCCCCCCGGTTGGTCCCGCCCTTGGTCAAAAGGGTGTGAACATTATGGAATTCTGTAAAGCGTTTAACGCACAGACTCAAAGCCTTGAGCCTGGCATGCCTGTTCCTGTGGTTATCACAGTTTACAGCGATAAAAGCTTTACGTTCATTACCAAAACCCCTCCAGCTTCATTCTTGTTGTTCAAAGCAGCAGGCTTGAAAGGTGGTTCTGGCCGTCCAAACACTCAAAAAGTTGGCAAGGTTAATCGCGCTCAGTTAGAAGAGATCGCTACCATGAAAATGCCTGATTTGAGTGCTGCTGATATGGATGCGGCTGTTCGTACTATTGCAGGTAGCGCACGCGCTGCTGGTTTGGATGTAGAGGGTGTTGAGTAATGGCTAAGTTGTCAAAACGCGCTCGCGCGATTCGCGAGAAAATCGTTAGCGGCAAACAGTACAGCATTGATGAAGCATTAAGCGTACTCAATGAAGTTTCTGCAGTTAAATTCAAAGAGTCTTTGGATGTTTCTGTAAACTTGGGTGTTGATGCTCGTAAATCTGATCAGCAAGTTCGTGGTGCTACTACTCTGCCTCACGGTACAGGTAAAACTGTACGCGTTGCTGTTTTTGCACAAGGTGCAAACGCTGATGCGGCTAAAGAAGCTGGTGCTGACATTGTCGGTATGGAAGATTTAGCTGAGCAAGTTAAAGCAGGTCAAATGGACTTTGATGTTGTTATCGCATCACCCGACGCAATGCGCGTTGTGGGTACATTGGGTCAAATCTTGGGTCCGCGTGGCTTAATGCCAAACCCTAAGACTGGCACAGTAACTCCAGATGTTGTAACTGCTGTTAACAATGCAAAAGCTGGTCAGGTGCGCTATCGCACAGACAAAAACGGTATTATTCACGGTTCAATCGGCAAAATCGATTTTGATTTAACGGCTGTTAAAGAGAACCTTGAAGCTTTATTGACCGACTTGAAGAAAGCCAAGCCTTCTTCGTCAAAAGGTACCTACATCAAGAAGGTAACTTTGTCGACGACTATGGGTCCTGGTGTTCAAATCGATCAGTCGAGCTTGGATATCTAATTAGCCTTAGGGCAGCAAGAACTTTGGGGCTTTCGCAAGCGCAGCGCAGCGAGAGCCGTCAAAGACCGCAGGTGTACTCCGGTACTTAATCACTTTGTGACAACCTGCGCAGACGGTGTAAGACTATGTCCCACCGAATTGAAGGCCACGTGAGTGGCATAATCGTCTGATGTGCAGCTGCGCGTACAGCAGACAAATTCAGGAGAAATACTGTGGCAATTGGACTTGAAGGTAAAAAAGCTATCGTAGCTGAAGTCCAGCAAGTTGCTAGCGGCGCTCTCTCAGCGGTTGTCGCCGATTCACGCGGCGTATCCGTTAACGCAATGACTGCACTGCGCAAAGAAGCACGTGAAGCAGGTGTATACCTGCGTGTTGTTCGCAACACACTGGCTAAGCGCGCAGTTGAAGGTACCCCATACGAGTGTCTTTCAGATACTTTTGTTGGTCCTTCTATTATCGCTTTTTCGCAAGAGCATCCTGGTGCTGGCGCTCGCATTTTGAATGCGTTTGCTAAAACCAATCCTGCGTTAGAAGTGAAAGCAGCCGCGTTCGAAGGTGAATTGTGTAACGTTACTTTGTTGGCAAGCTTGCCAACATACGACGAAGCAATCGCCAAGCTGATGAGCGTAATGAAAGAAGCATCTGCTGGAAAGCTGGTTCGTACTATTGCGGCTATCCGCGACCAGAAAGAAGAGCAAGCTGCCTAATTAATTGGCAGCCTGGAAAGAGTTCACAGTCGTGGTGTGTACCACGCATATATAGGAATGAATACAATGTCTTTGTCTCAAGAAGATATCATCAATGCAATTGAAGCAATGTCAGTAAAAGATGTCGTTGAACTGATCTCTGCTATGGAAGAAAAGTTTGGCGTTTCTGCTGCTGCAGCTGTAGCTGTAGCTGGTGGCGCTGACGCTGGTGGCGCTGCTGCTGAAGAGCAAACTGAATTCGACGTAGTGTTGACCGACGCTGGTGAGAAGAAAGTTAACGTAATTAAAGCAGTACGTGGCATCACTGGCTTGGGCTTGAAAGAAGCTAAAGCAATCGTTGATGGCGCACCTGCAACTGTTAAAGAAGCATTGTCAAAAGACGACGCTGAAAAAGCAGTTGCTGAGCTTACAGAAGCTGGCGCTAAAGCTGAACTCAAATAATTTGAGTTGCGACACTCCTGATAACGGTGTAGTTATCAGGTCGAGGCTGGTGTGTTTTGCACACCGGCCTTTTGCCGCTTAAAGAAGAAAGTATTTTTTAAGCGCATTACACGGAAGTACTGATTTCATTGCGCACCGTTTGCGCAATAACCATTCGAGAGCGGCCAGCCTCGGGTGGCGACAACATATTTCGGGAATGAAAGCCGGGGAGTACTGATGGTCTACTCGTACACAGAGAAAAAACGTATCCGCAAGGATTTTAGCAAGCTGCCAACGGTTATGGATGTTCCATACCTCTTGGCGATACAGCTGGATTCGTACCGTAAATTTACCCAGGACAATGTGCCTGTTGATCAGCGTGGCGATTATGGTTTACACGCCGCCTTCAAATCAATCTTCCCGATTGCGAGCTATTCTGGCAACGCTGCCTTAGAATACGTTAGCTATACAATGGGTAAGCCCGTTTTCGACGTGAAAGAGTGCCAATTGCGCGGTGTGACATACGCTGCCCCTCTTCGCGTTAAAGTCCGCTTGATTATTTACGATAAAGATTCAGCGGCTAAAAACATCAAAGACATTAAAGAACAAGAAGTCTACATGGGCGAGATTCCGCTCATGACGGACAACGGTACCTTCGTTATCAACGGTACCGAGCGTGTTATCGTTTCACAGCTACACCGTTCTCCTGGTGTATTCTTCGATCACGATAAGGGTAAAACGCACAGCTCAGGCAAGTTGCTTTACTCCGCGCGTATCATTCCCTACCGTGGTTCATGGTTGGACTTTGAGTTCGACCCTAAAGATATGGTCTATGTACGTATCGACCGTCGTCGTAAGTTGCCAGCATCTGTATTGCTTCGTGCGTTGGGTTACAACACCGAAGAGATCTTGGAGATGTTCTTCGAAACTTCGACCTTCCACGTAGCGGAAAATGGCTACGAGTTGGAGTTGGTGCCAAGCCGTTTGCGCGGTGATGCAGCGTTTGCCGACATTCTAGATACAGATGGCAGCGTCATTGTCGAAAAGGGTCGTCGTATTACTGCGCGCCACATTCGTCAGATTGAAAAGTCAGGTGTGACTAGACTACCTGTAGCTAATGAATACCTATTGGGCCGTGCTGTCGCTCGTGACGTGGTTGATGAATCAACCGGCGAAGTTTTGTTTGAAGCAAACACTGAAATTACTGAAGAGTTGCTCGCAAAGCTTGCTGAAAATAACGTCGCACAAGTTGAAACGTTGTATACCAACGAGCTGGATTGCGGTCCTTTCATGTCAGATACCTTGCGTATCGATGCAACTCGCAACGAATTGGATGCCTTGGTGGAAATCTACCGCATGATGCGTCCTGGCGAGCCACCTACCAAAGAGTCTGCAGAGAACTTGTTCCAGAACTTGTTCTTCTCTAGCGAGCGTTATGATCTTTCGGTTGTTGGGCGCATGAAGTTCAATCGTCGTCTTGGTCGTGAAGAAGCGGTCGGCGAAGGTATTTTGAGCCGTGAAGACATCGTTGATGTGTTGAAAACTCTGATTGGTATTCGTAACGGTTTCGGTACGGTCGATGATATTGACCACTTGGGTAACCGTCGTATCCGCTCAGTGGGTGAAATGGCTGAAAACCAATTCCGTGTTGGTTTGGTTCGTGTAGAGCGCGCTGTAAAAGAGCGTTTATCGATGGCTGAATCTGAAGGTTTGATGCCTCAGGATTTAATCAACGCGAAGCCAGTTGCCGCTGCGGTTAAAGAGTTCTTTGGTTCATCACAGCTTTCTCAGTTTATGGATCAAAACAACCCCTTGTCAGAAGTTACGCACAAGCGTCGTGTTTCTGCTTTGGGCCCCGGTGGTTTGACACGTGAGCGAGCAGGCTTCGAAGTCCGCGACGTTCACCCAACGCATTACGGCCGTGTTTGTCCTATTGAAACGCCTGAAGGTCCAAACATTGGTTTGATTAACTCATTGGCTGTGTTTGCGCGCACCAATGAATACGGCTTCTTGGAAAGCCCCTACCGCAAAGTGGTCAATCGTAAAGTTACTGACGAAATCGAATATTTGTCAGCGATCAACGAATCTGAGTATGTGATTGCTCAGGCTTCTGCGGCAGTAAACGACAAAAATGAACTCACCGACGAGTTGGTTTCAGTACGTCACCAAAACGAATTTACCTTGAAAGGCCCCGATGACGTTCAATTCATGGACGTTTCGCCTCGCCAGGTTGTGTCGATTGCGGCGGCATTGATTCCTTTCTTGGAGCACGATGACGCTAACCGCGCATTGATGGGTTCGAACATGCAGCGTCAAGCTGTACCTACGTTGAAGGCTGATAAGCCGCTTGTTGGTACCGGTATTGAGCGCTTTGTAGCCCGTGACTCGGGTGTGTGTGTTGTTGCTGAGCGTGGTGGTGTTATCGATTCCGTTGACGCAAGCCGCATCGTTGTTCGTGTTAATGACAGCGAAGTAGAGCAAGGTCAAGCACCTGTTGATATTTACAATTTGGTGAAATACACCCGTTCTAACCAGAACACCTGTATCAACCAGCGCCCGATTGTTAAAGCTGGCGATCAAATCGTCCGTGGCGACATCATGGCTGACGGTCCTTCTATTGATATGGGTGAGTTGGCGCTTGGTCAGAACATGCGTATCGCCTTTATGCCTTGGAATGGTTACAACTTCGAAGATTCGATTTTGGTTTCAGAGCGCGTTGTTCGTGAAGACCGCTTTACTACCATTCACATTCAAGAATTGACCTGTGTGGCTCGTGATACCAAGTTGGGTAGCGAAGACATTACAGCGGATATTCCAAACGTGGGCGAGAGCGCACTGGGTAAGTTGGATGAATCAGGTATTGTTTACATCGGCGCAGAAGTGGGTCCTGGTGACATCTTAGTAGGTAAGGTAACGCCTAAGGGTGAAACTCAGTTGACGCCTGAAGAGAAATTGCTGCGTGCTATCTTTGGTGAGAAAGCTTCGGATGTGAAAGATACTTCACTCCGCGTGCCTTCATCGACTCGTGGTACCGTCATCGACGTTCAAGTCTTTACTCGCGATGGTCTTGAAAAAGATCCCCGTGCAAAAGCCATTGAGAAAGCTCAATTGGATGAGTATCGCAAAGATTTGAACGAAGAGTACCGCATTGTTGAAGAAGCCATGTTTGCTCTGTTGCGCAAAGATTTGGTGAATAAGAAGGTTGCTACTGGCCCTGCGGGTGTTAAGAAAGGTGCAGATTTAACTGACGAGATGCTCGATAACTTGAAGATGGAAGATCTGTTCAAGTTGCGCATGTCTGACGATGCATTGAACGCAACACTTGAAGCCGCTGAAACTCAAATGAAAGAGCACCGCGACGACCTCGACGCGCGCTTTAACGATAAGAAAGGCAAGTTACAAAGTGGCGATGATTTGGCACCAGGTGTGTTGAAGATCGTGAAAGTGTACTTGGCAATCAAACGTCGTATTCAGCCTGGTGATAAGATGGCAGGCCGCCACGGTAACAAAGGTGTTATCTCTGTGATCATGCCTGTAGAAGATATGCCTTTCGATAAGAATGGTGAGCCGGTAGATATCGTGCTTAACCCACTGGGTGTTCCTTCTCGTATGAACGTGGGTCAGATTCTTGAAACTCACTTAGGTATGGCTGCTAAAGGCCTTGGCGTGAAAATCAATGAAATGTTGGTTGAGCAACGCGCTGCCGCTGAGATTCGCAAGTTCTTGGAAACTGTCTACAACGCGGGTGCAGGTCGTGATGAAGATTTAGATCAGTTGAGTGATAGCGATATCCTCGAACTGGCGTCTAACCTGACGGGTGGTGTGCCAATGGCAACCCCGGTATTCGATGGCGCACAAGAAGCAGAAATCAAAGAGCTGTTGAAGTTGGCTGATATTCCAGAGAGTGGTCAGATGACTCTGTGGGATGGTCGTACAGGTGATAAGTTCCAGCGTGATGTGACTGTAGGTTACATGTACATGTTGAAATTGAACCACTTGGTTGACGATAAGATGCACGCTCGTTCAACAGGTTCTTATAGTTTGGTGACACAGCAGCCGTTGGGTGGTAAAGCTCAGTTCGGTGGTCAGCGCTTCGGTGAGATGGAAGTGTGGGCACTTGAAGCATACGGTGCCGCTTACACCTTGCAAGAAATGTTGACTGTGAAGTCGGATGACGTTGCTGGTCGTACCCGTATGTACAAGAACATTGTCGACGGTGATCATCGCATGGAGCCTGGCATGCCAGAGTCCTTCAACGTATTGGTGAAGGAAATTCGCTCTCTCGCGATCGATATCGATCTCGAAAACGACTAGTAGCTATTTAACGGTATTGGAGCCGCAGGTCGGCTCCAATTACTCATTACCCGCGGAGGTAACGCCTTGAAAGACCTATTGAATTTGATTAAGTCCCAGGGACAATCTGACGAGTTCGACACTATTCGAATTGGCTTGGCATCACCCGAAATGATCCGCTCATGGTCATTTGGCGAGGTGAAAAAGCCAGAAACTATTAACTATCGTACGTTCAAGCCTGAGCGTGATGGTTTGTTCTGTGCCAAAATTTTTGGCCCTGTAAAAGACTATGAGTGCTTGTGCGGTAAGTACAAGCGTTTGAAGCACCGTGGTGTGATCTGTGAAAAGTGTGGCGTTGAAGTTGCTTTGGCGAAAGTTCGCCGTGAGCGCATGGGCCACATTGAATTAGCATCACCCGTTGCTCACATTTGGTTCTTAAAATCTCTTCCTAGCCGTATGGGTCTATTGTTAGACATGACTCTGCGTGATATTGAGCGCATTTTATACTTCGAATCCTATGTTGTTATCGATCCAGGTATGACCACGCTTGAGCACGGTCAGCTTTTGAACGACGAGCAATTCTTTGATGCGCTGCAAGAATTTGGTGACGAATTCGATGCCAAGATGGGTGCCGAAGCGATTCAAGCCTTGATGGCAACCATGAATTTGGAACAAGAAATTGCTCGCTTGCGCGAAGAGATTCCAGAGACCAATTCAGAAACTAAGATTAAAAAGCTATCTAAGCGTCTTAAATTGATGGAAGCCTTCCTTGCTTCTGGCAACAAGCCAGAGTGGATGGTAATGAATGCATTGCCCGTTCTTCCACCAGATTTGCGCCCATTGGTACCACTCGATGGGGGTCGCTTTGCGACTTCAGATTTGAACGATCTATACCGTCGTGTGATCAATCGTAATAACCGTTTGAAGCGTCTTTTGGACCTAAATGCACCGGACATCATCGTGCGCAACGAAAAACGCATGTTACAAGAAGCTGTTGATGCCTTGTTAGATAACGGTCGTCGTGGTCGCGCTATCACTGGTTCTAACAAGCGCCAGTTGAAGTCGCTGGCTGACATGATTAAGGGTAAGCAAGGTCGTTTCCGCCAAAACCTTTTGGGTAAGCGTGTAGATTACTCAGGCCGTTCAGTTATTGTGGTTGGTCCTTCACTGCGTCTTCACCAGTGTGGTCTTCCCAAGAAGATGGCGCTAGAGTTATTTAAACCCTTTATTTTCGCTAAATTGGAAGCTCGTGGTTTGGCAACAACCATTAAAGCAGCCAAGAAGATGGTTGAACGTGAACCTGCTGAAGTTTGGGATATCCTAGCTGAAGTTATTCGCGAACACCCCGTGTTATTGAACCGTGCACCTACATTGCACCGTTTGGGTATCCAGGCGTTTGAACCAGTCCTGATTGAAGGTAAAGCGATTCAGTTACACCCATTGGTGTGTGCTGCTTACAACGCCGACTTTGACGGTGACCAGATGGCGGTCCACGTTCCGTTGACTATTGAAGCACAGCTTGAAGCACGCGCTTTGATGATGTCGACGAACAACGTTTTGTCACCCGCTAACGGCGAGCCTATCATCGTTCCTTCGCAGGACGTTGTATTGGGCTTGTACTGGATGACTCGCGACCGTATTAACGCGCTTGGCGAAGGCATGATATTTGCCGATGAAACGGAAGTTCAACGCGCATACGCTTCTGGCAATGCTGACCTACAAGCTCGCATTAAAGTCCGTATTACCGAGACTTTGATTAACGAAGCCGGTGAGATGGAGACTAATCGTCGCATCGTAGACACCACTGTCGGTCGTATCTTGTTGTGGAATATCGTTCCCAAAGGTCTGCCTTTTGAGATTGTTAACCAGCCGATGGTTAAGAAAGCGATTTCGCGTGCATTGAACGAGGCTTATCGTTCAGTGGGCTTGAAAGAGACCGTTATCTTCGCCGACCGTTTGATGTACACCGGGTTTGAATACTCAACCAAGTCGGGTTCTTCAATTGGCGTTAACGATTTTGAAATTCCTGATGCAAAAGCCACTATCATTAGTGAAGCTGATGAAGAAGTGAAAGAAATTGAACAACAGTTCGCTTCAGGTTTGGTTACGCAGGGTGAGAAATACAACAAAGTTATCGATATTTGGTCTCGTGCCAATGACCTAGTGTCAAAATCGATGATGGAAGGTTTATCGAAAGAAACTGTTATTAACCGCCACGGCGAAGAAGAGCAGCAAGATTCTTTCAACTCGGTTTACATTTATGCCGACTCAGGTGCTCGTGGTTCACCAGCACAGATTCGTCAGTTGGCCGGTATGCGTGGTTTGATGGCCAAGCCAGATGGCTCGATTATCGAAACACCAATTACCGCTAACTTCCGTGAAGGTTTGAACGTACTACAGTACTTTATTTCAACTCACGGTGCTCGTAAGGGTCTTGCTGATACGGCATTGAAGACGGCTAACTCTGGTTACCTAACTCGTCGCTTGGTAGACGTGGCTCAAGACATGGTAGTTACCGAAATTGACTGCGGCACTGACCAAGGTTTGTTGATGACTCCTGTTATTGATGGTGGTGACATCATTGAGACATTGGGTGATCGAGTTCTAGGTCGTATTGTGGCTAAAGACGTTCTGAAGCCTGGCAGCGACGAAATTGCAGTGACAGCGGGTACTCTATTGGATGAGAAGCGTATTACCGCTCTCGAAGAAATGGGTATCGATGAAATTGAAGTTCGTTCACCTATCACCTGTCAAACAGCATACGGTCTTTGTGCGGTATGTTATGGCCGTGACCTTGCACGTGGCCATCGTGTTAACGTCGGTGAAGCGGTTGGTGTTATGGCGGCTCAGTCAATCGGTGAGCCTGGCACTCAGTTGACCATGCGTACCTTCCACATCGGTGGTGCTGCATCGCGTGCAACTGCAGTTGATAACATTCAAGTGAAACAAGACGGTTTGGTCCGTTTGCACAACATTAAAGTTGTTGAGCAGGTTGCAGGTAGCTTGGTGGCGGTTTCACGTTCAGGTGAAATGTCTATCGCTGACTTGAATGGCCGTGAGCGTGAGCGTTATAAGCTTCCCTACGGTGCAGTAATTAAGGTGGCTGATGGTACTCAAGTTGCAGCGGGCGATATCGTTGCAAACTGGGATCCACACACTCACCCCATCATTACTGAAGTAGAAGGTAAGGTTAAGTTCTCTGGTATGGAAGAAGGTATTTCTATCAATACCACTACCGATGAGCTTACAGGTTTGAGTGCGATCAATATTATTGATCCAGCCGAGCGTCCTGCTGCGGGTAAAGATATGCGTCCAGCGATTACTCTGGTGGACGACAACGGTGATGAGTTGTGCATTGCTGGTACCAACGTGCCTGCGCACTACTTCTTACCACCTAATGCGATCGTTAGCTTGGGTGATGGTGTAAGCGTTGCCGCGGGTGATGTCTTGGCACGTATTCCTCAGGAAGGTTCAAAAACTCGCGATATTACCGGTGGTCTACCACGCGTTGCTGACCTGTTTGAAGCACGTAAACCGAAAGAATCTGCTATCTTGGCTGAAATTTCGGGTACCGTTAGCTTTGGTAAGGAAACTAAAGGCAAGCGTCGTTTGATCATTACACCTACTGATGGCAAGCCGTTAGTTGATGGAAGTGATTACTACGAGTTGTTGATTCCTAAATGGCGCAACTTGAGTGTGTTCGAGGGTGAGCAAGTAGAGAAGGGTGAGATCGTTTCTGAAGGTCCGCTCAATCCACACGATATCTTACGCTTGAAGGGCGTGGAAGAGTTAGCGAAATATATCACTAACGAAATCCAAGACGTTTACCGTTTGCAAGGTGTGAAAATTAACGATAAGCACATCGAAGTAATTGTTCGTCAGATGTTGCGTAAAGTCGATATTCTCGATGCTGGTGATTCTACCCTTATCAAAGGTGAGCAGGTTGAGTTCACTCGAGTATGGGAAGAAAACGAGAAGCTTCGTGCAGAAGGCAAAATGCCAGCTCGTTTTGACCGTGTGTTACTGGGTATTACCAAGGCTTCGTTGGCCACTGAGAGCTTTATCTCTGCGGCATCGTTCCAGGAAACAACTCGTGTACTCACCGAGGCTGCCGTTACTGGCAAGCGCGATAACTTACGCGGCTTGAAAGAGAACGTTGTCGTGGGTCGATTGATCCCTGCCGGTACTGGTCTCGCTTATCACAGTGAGCGCAAGCGCAAACGTGATGCTAGATTAAACAATGTCAGTGATAGCGTATCGATTGAAGATATCGAAGCAGCGTTAACTCAAGCATTACGTGCTGATGCCGCTGAGTAACTTCATGTTGGTTTAGCAAGAATAAAAAATCCCGCTTTATTGCGGGATTTTTTTTACGCTATGTATATGGCCAGCGTAGACTGAATTAGTCAGTGGCGGTATACCAAGCACTACGATTGCGGCCAGCGAGTTTCGCTTGATATAGCGCAGTATCAGCATATTTAATTCCCGCCTTTATGGGAAGCTTAGGGTCGTGCAGGCAAACCCCAATACTACAAGTGCGGCTTAGCAGTCCGCCTTTGATTTCTATAGTTAGCGATTCTATTTCAACTAAGCACTTAGCAATGAACGATTGAATTTGATGTTCATCGTCGTCGTGCGCGACGATTAAAAACTCTTCACCACCAATGCGGCCAACGGAATAGTCAGCGGGTAATATCTCTGAAAGTTTTGCAGCAAAGGCTTTAAGATAGAGGTCGCCTACATGGTGTCCGTAGAGATCATTTACACTTTTAAAGAAGTCGATATCTAATAAGATAATTCCAATTCTGGTTGTAGAAAACTGATTAGCTTTAGCAAGAATTGCTCGCCTTGAGAGCACCTGAGTAAGTTCATCAATAGAGGCTTGCTTTTCGAAAACATCACGCAAGCGCCGTTCTTTGTTCAGTTGTCGTTTAAAGTGAATGGCAAACTCATTAAAGAAAATTGCTGTAAAGCCCGCGGCGGAACAGTAGGTCGCAATCTTTAGGCTTATGAAAAATCCATCGATATTTATATTTTTCAAATGTGCGGCCAAGAATATAGCCCCCACGGTTGATACTAAAAACAGGGCCAGGATTAGAAATACGGATCGAATTGTAAAAAAGTAGATCATGACGGGGCCAAGAGTTGTAAAAAAAATGCCCGCTAGTGAATTTGAACCGAGACGCAATGTACTGGAGATAACAGAAAGCCACGCTAGGCAGACTAAAGCTATAATGATTCTTTTAGGGTGGACAAAATAGGTCAAGCTAACCAAGCAGGCTATGGCTAAAAATTGTGCAATGACGATCAGAGGATCTTGGTTGAATACCCTAATGGCATTAATAATTGCGATAAAGCCAAGAAAGATAATAAATCTTCTTAGAAAGGTATTAAATTGGGCGATCTGTATATCATCGTAAAGCATAGGCGATAGCATCAAGTAGATGACAAATGAATGTCAGTGACGTTGAGTATAGCC
>Ga0209962_1000335_pt1 | contig 14377 bp, 15 predicted proteins | sample SalPonA_C_H2O_MG_FD_185722 | JGI IMG/M metagenome (GOLD analysis project Ga0209962, IMG submission 185722) | Water microbial communities from South San Francisco under conditions of wetland restoration - Salt Pond MetaG R2A_C_H2O_MG (SPAdes)... | ecosystem: Environmental > Aquatic > Non-marine... | reverse complement strand
ATGTGCCGCTGCAACCGATAGGTTTGCAACGGGATCAAGCAAAGCGGTTGGATCAGGCTGAGGATGCCAGTGCATATTTATTTGCATTAAACCGACATCAACATTGCTGGTTTCAGCTAAAACTTTTTTTAGAGATGCTTTGGCTTTTTCTAAGTCATCAAAGTAAACAGCGCCCGAGTCAGTTCGGTAAACGTACGCGTGCGGGGCAATTTTGCCGCCGCCTGCACCGGTCGCGGATTCGGTTAGCGCGATGGAATAGAGCAACAGCGGATCGATATTGTACGTCGAACCGATGACGTCAAATATGGTGTCGTCGAGTGTGAAATCAGAAGCTTTGGCGTTAGCTATGCAGACCAAGGCAGCACTAAGCACCCAGTTGATCAAAGATTTTTTCATCGTCTATCTCGCTGTTTGAATGCCCATTTCATAGGGACATACAACGAGACTAGAGTAAGATTATTTTTTATTCAAGGTAAAAATGGATTTTACTTTAAGCTTTTTAATTTAGTGCGCGAACGACAGAATTAATGCGTCGATTGCTGTCAATTTTCGATGATGGAGTGTCTCTAAGTCGGCGTTAGTCGGTGTGATGTTCCACATTTTCAGAAGCTTTTCGATGCCTTGCGCCATCTCCACAATAGAGTTATTGCCCAGCTCAACGTTGAGTTCGGAGCAACGGGAGTAGACCAGCGCATAGATCTTGTAATCGACATTTTCACTGCTCTGTGTGGGTTTATCGGCGTGGCCGTACAAGAGGTAAATTTCCATCTCAGCTGCTGAGAAACGGTTTGTGTTCGTGGATAACCACATGGCTAGTTTACGGAGGGTCTGTGCGTTCGGCGGACGGTTTTCATTGAACCATCGCCCGGTTGTCGCTTTCGTCAATCCCAGTACAGCCGCCAATGCAGCAGATCGGCCGAAAAGGGGTGGTATTGTTGGTACTACAAGGTCCAGCATCTCATTAAGTCGGTCGCCAAACCCGGGAAACAAATTATTAGGATCAATCGTGGTTTCGATCTGACTTGCTTGTGCAGCGAGTTGCTCGATGTTGGCTGCCTTTTGGTCGGCATACTTCATGGCTTTTACTACCGTACGGTTTAATTCGAGGATACCACAGGAACGTCTGTCATTACGGTTTTATTAAGGTAAAGAGTAAAGCGTTCGAAGGTTTAAACTGATTGGATCAGTTTTTCTGTTGGTATACCAAAGTTGGTCTAATCTTCGCTTGAAAAACGTCCTAAATGTCCTAGAGTAAGAAAGCCTTAACCCATGGAAGGGGCATAATGAGCAGCGGAAATTATGGAAATGGACAATAGTTTGTTCGATCTCCTCGAGATCACAACGCGTGCTTTGCACACCACCCAAGCCTTGGTCAGCACTAAAGTTGAAGCGGCTTGCGAGTTGGTAAACGAAAGCAATGCAGACGATGCCCAGAAGGCGTGCTTGTGTGCGATATTGATTGAGGTCGACACCATTATTAAAGATTGTACTCGAACATCTGCTGCTGATATGCGGAATGTCTTTACTGAAAGCGTTGAATAGTAATATATAATTTTACTTTACATCGGGCGAGTATACGTAATAATTAGGAAGTGTCTTAACAGGCCCGCTCATGAATCGGCAACCTGGGAGACTTATTATGTATGCAACCGTTCGTGCAAACCTTCACATCCTGTTTGGGGTGTTAAGTCTCTTTGCAATTCTCATTTCCCCGTTTCCTGTAGACATCAGTTCATCGATATTTATCACCCGTGATGTCACCTCGATGATCCATGTCGCCTTTTTCGCGCTGGGCCTTTACGCCATTGGTTTGGCTCTTGATATAATTTTTATAGAGCGCTCACGATTCACCGTCATTGCCTCCAGCATCGTAATCGGTATGAGTGCTGGTTTCGCGCTGATGCCGAGCCGTGAGTTTCTGATCGGCAGCCTGGTGATCGTCGTGACTCACCTAATTTTTCTTTTTTCGCACTCGCTGCGCGGCGAGTCGATCGGTCAGATCTACCGTTTCTTTGGAGCGCTGGTCGGCGTGAGTGGTATCGCGCTGTATTATTGGGATCTGGTTTCAGAGCCAGTCGTCGTTGCCTCGATCATGTTTTGCCACGCTACTCTGCTGCGTGTGCAGCTAGAGAATAAGCTTGTAACTGTTTCCAGTTCCAGCACTCACAATTCTCAACGACTTTCCCCGGTGTATGATGCGTCCATCTACGAGGATGACCAGACGCAAACAGCGCAAAACCCTACTCGCGTCGTAAACGGGTTATTCCAGCCCTACTCAGTGGCATCTCACTCCCTTGAATTACGCGATGGGTTCCATCGTGATCGTTCGTCAAAACGCACGGATCAGCTAGACCCGAATCGCAAGGAGAACCCAACCGCTGGGGATGAGCTCGGCGTTGTTAGGTTGCCTGTCAAACCGCGGAATCAGCGCAGGAGCGATCAGGTTCAATGGAATCGCCCGAATATTCCCGACTCATTAACGCGCGAAGGGGTACAAGATCTCATGAAAGGAAAATATCCACTGAGCCTAAACCCGTTCAACCCTCATAACGAGTGAACAGCTCTGGTTCAGGTATGCCCTTGTCGTTATAAATTAACATCAATCGTCAAGTGTGCCGGAGCGCATAGGCACGCAGAATAATCTATCGTCGCTCAATATTTTCGATCACCCTGTGGTCGTAGGTTTGAAAGATAGGATAAGGTGCCTTCGTTATTAGTTGCAGCTGCTTGATCCATCACGGCCATAGATCTTTCTGCTAGATAATCACTGCTAACCGTTCTCTCTCCATTAAAGCCGAAACGTTCTCCGTATTCGGTATAGAGGCTTTCCTTCGCGGCCGTATACTGCCCATGCATATCTTTGGTGAAACCGACATTGCTTCCAAAATATTCAGTTTCAGCGACACTTAGGCCGGCTTCTGCCGCCATTGTATTGTGAGCATAAGTGACAGCACTTTGGTATTTGCTCGATAAGTAATCATTGTAAGAACCGTCGTCGTTTACGTATGAGAATGTGCCATCAACGCCAAACTGCTCGAGTTTATCCTCAGGAATAGTTTCGGTGATTTTCCCCCAGATTTGCCCAGCGGTATCAACTCCATTGTTAATATAAGCGTTAGCATCTTGCATTGTTGTCGCTTCACCATCGAAACGGCGAAGCTTTTCTGTGGCTTCAAAAAGGCGAGCTGCCTCGACCTCGCCTAACTGTGAGTTAGCGAGAGATGTTACGGTTTCTTTATTACTATTATGGAGTGAGGTTGGGTCTCCGGTAACCTGACCAATGGTTGTTGGCTTATCGCTACCGTCATAACCGGTTAGCCTGCCGGTTCGTGAATCAGGGGCAGATACGTCGCCAGCGATACCTTTGTTCTCGCTATAATCCCCAGTGCTGCCGTAGTTGCCCAGTCCTGCTTTCGTAAGTGCTGTCGCCGCGATTGCAGCGCCTCGAGCAAATTGTGAAGAGTCGTCTCCATATGCGCCTTGAGAGGTCAGTGCTTGTAGGTTTGCGGCTACCCGAGCCCTGTTTTCATCAAGTCCTTGAGACACAAACTGATTTTCAAGGCGTTGTGCTTCGGCACGAACACTTTGTGGGACGTGTTGCATTGATTGGTTAAGATAGTCGACACCCTCAGTATTATTTTTGAACATGCTACCAGCCAGTACATTGGAGGTTTGACCAGTGTTGCTCTGGAGGGTCGTCGCGAGTGAATTCGCATCCTCGTAGGCTTTAGTCTTGCTAAGCGCATTGGATGCTGTGCTTTGGAAGGTCTCGCCGGTCTGTTCGTTCCACGTAGTGGACTGGCCTACGGTTTGATCGCTTGCGACATTTTGTTGCAGAGACCGACTCAGCGCTGCGGTAGTGTTGTCATTTAACCCGGCACCTGTTCTCCAACTGCCTCCACTTGATGTGCTAGCGCCGCTCGTTGCAGTATTTTTCTCCTGGGACGTTGTTGAGCCAGTGACGTCCCCACCTGCGCTCACCGGTGCCAAACTCTTGCCCGCTGTTGCCACACCAGCAGTTACAGAAGCCCCAATCATAACGGCTGCGACGGCTTGGTCTTGGTTGCCGTGTGTATACGTTCCGTCTTCCATGCGCGCGCGTGCTTCATCGACGATTGCGGTGCGAGATTCAGAGTCCATCGAAGCAAGCGAGCGCTGTGTTGCATTGATCATGCGCTCGCCTAATACCCCTTGTTCAGCTCTAGAGTGAGCCTCAACCAAAGAGCTTTGCCATGTCTGGTTAGCTGCTTCCGATTCACTTTTGGTGCTGCGCTGCATGTTGCCTATCGCGTTGCCGAAGCTGACGGTCGCAAAACCTGCGTACCCTTCGGTACCCATGCCCGACACGGAGTTACCAGAGTACATCGGTGCAATATTGGCTATTGGAGCCGTGGAGCGAACATCTGGCGTTGCCATTTTCTCATTAATGGAGTCGCCACCTTGGAGGCGTCCGGCAAGGTGCGTTGCTGTGATTGCAGAACCGTAGATCAACATCAGCGCCAGGGCAGGGGTAGACGCTGCCAATACCCCGCCGGTGGCAATCCAGCTCTGCATAACATCGCTGGCGCTGTTCAGGGCGTAGATCGAGTCCCAATTGTGCGTAGCAATGGTGTTGTAGGCCTGAACCTCACGAGATGCAGCCGTATGGATATACAGATTCACGATAGCGAGGATTGGAAGCCAGAGCTGAACCCAAATCGCCATTGCGAAGTACTTACCGGCGAGCTGGATACCCTTCTGTCCCATCACGACTACAAAAGCCATTATGGGAGCGATGGCAAAAAGGAATGCCTCGAAGAAGGCCATCATGGGCCTCACGATGGACATAAAGAGGGTCTGCTCAGTCGCCCATTGTGTATTCCGCTGGGTGATGGCTTGGTTGACCATCAGGGAGCCGTTCACGTCTTGGAACGAGTCGTACTTCGCAGCGGTCGCCTGCATCAATACTGGTTCAACGAGTCCCAGCAGCATATAGTTGTTTGCATTGACGGCGCTGCCCATAACCGCTTGAAGGCTGGCGGAGAGCTTCGTGTTGGCTGTGTCAGAACCGTCAGATGCCAAATTCGATGCATTGAGTCCGAGCAGAGATTTGAGGGCGTTTTGTGCATTAGCGCCTGATAAATCCGTCGCGCTGTCCGCATTATCAACCAGTAAATCCCAAGCATCTGTGCAGGTCTCGAATGATCCTTGTGAATCCGCTGCATCGAGGAATACCTTCGTACCGTAAAGGTTTGAGTCGAGCTTGAGCATGTTGGTTGCGTTGCTCGTGATGAACTGATCTGCGGTCGCCATACCGAGATCAATTTTTCGCAGAGAACAATCTTGGATATAGTTCGCCCACGACTGACGAATATCGATAAAGCCGCCGCCATGATCAGCGTTTAACCCCATCCAGATCGCCTCGGAATTACCCAGTTCACGCACATCCGTAAGCAGCTTTAGCGATTCAGCAAACTGCGTTTCTGTGACCTTCGGTACGATCGGACCGTAAGCGACTTCGAAGGTCTCAGTGAGCTTTAAACCAATTGCGGAAATCACCCCGCCAGCAGCGGCGGGTCCAATTGGCACATTCTCTACAATTCGAACATCGCCTGTGTAGTTATCTTCGATGATCACCTTAGCTTTTGGGATAAACATCGTCGAATAGATGAGCAATCCGACCAGCACCCACTGCCACTCCATCCCTTTACCACCGCTAGCGATAACCGAGAAGGCCGCGACAAATACGGATATGACAAGGCCGATCTTCACGGCTTGAGTGATGAGGCTTACATCGGGATCTTGGTTAAAGATCATGGCAACAGCGATGAGTACTTGCTCAAGGAAAGCTGAGTCACCGATCGAGTAAATAGTAAATTCGGTCATATCAGCTCCTAGCGTGCCGCAGTATTGATATAGGTGGGCTTCGGTGCGTTGTCGACGAGGAAGCGGTAGTGCTCCTCAACTTCACGAACAGAACCGTACTTCACAAGCAGTGACTCATACTCAGCATCGATAACGGCTTTGCTGCGCCTGATCTCATCCAGAGCTTGTTGCTTGTAGACGGATTCGTCCGATGCCATCGCGACTTCCACGGCTCGGAAGGCGTTCTTAGCCATGGTGTAGGCATATTCAATAGCGATCGGTTTGAGTGAGTTGCGCAGCATATCCTCAGCCGCTTGTGCATTGTGCGCCAGCGCAAATATCTTTCCGCCGATTGAGTGTGGGAGCGATGAGAGCACGGATTTTTGCTCATCAGTGAGTGTGAGATTGAGCTGTCCGTTTCTAAACGCATCGATGACACCGCCCGTGTTCAGTAGAACGTCTGTGAGCTTCTCCTCAAGGCCTTCAATGTCCTTAGTCGCTACGTCGCTAGAACTAATGCGGCAGGTTTTATCCGGATCTGAAGTAGGACATTGGTAAATAGATACGCCGGTGCGTCCCTCAACAAAGTCTGTCAGGGTGAGACGGCCTCCGGGCAAAATCCGTATATCAGGGCGTTTGTCTCCGTCGGACGATGCAACAATATCCCCGATGACGACAGAGCCTGTCATCGACATCATCTCAACAATCAAGGACGTATCGCCACCGTCTTTAAACCAGTTTTGTGCGCTCTGCTTTACGAGTGCTTTGTAGACGATGTTGCCTGACTCTTTTTCGAACTTTTGGACCGAGGGGTGACCAGAATTAGCATCCCTGGTTTCCTCGACGCGTGCAAAGGCCGTGGGAGCTGTACCGATATGACGAGACACCTCCATGAAGTCATCGAACAGACCGGTTGAGGTGGTTTCAAGGCTGTACTGCGAGTCGAACTTGCGATCGAGGTTAAGTAGGTCGGCTCCGTCGGCGAGTATCCCTTGTGCCAGCTCACACGAGTTGCCCAGTCTTGCGTTCATTGCTTGGATCTTGCTTTGCAGCTCGTTCATCCACTTAGAACAGCCCGGGCACATCTGATCGAGTGCAATTTGAAAGGCATAGCCTGGCGCAGCGGCAGCAACAGACCGAAAGAGTTCGACCAGCTCATCGGCTGATACGAAGGAGAATGAGCCACCGAAAGCGTCAATGCCGTTACAGCCTCCTTTTGCGGAGGGCGCAACGAACGATACGAGATTCTGGTCCCAAACTTCCGTCTTATACGTGTACCGGCCGCCAAAGTACCCGCCTCGGCGTTGCGTCTCGAAAGCGCCGGGTGCGGAGTAGTTGGACATCCCGTTGTAGATTTGGTCTAGCTGTCCTTGGAAGTCAGCGTGTGCAGCTGAGGTCAAGCCGAGTGTCAGTGTGATACTCGCTACTTTAAGTATGCTCTTAATGCTCATTAGTTTTGGCCTCGTGCTTGAAGTTGCTGAATCAGCTCAGCCGCAGGAACGGGAACATTTGGATCGAAAAGGGTGTTATCAGGGGCTTCGGCTAATGTATGCGAGTAGTCGACGACACGCGCCTTGTTGTATTCATCTTCCGTGATCACGCCCAGACGAAGAGCTGATACGGCTACACGTTTCTCTAAACCCGAGAGCGCTACCATGTTCTGACTCAATACATCAAAGGTGCCATTGCCATCCATGAGCGCAATCGCTGGGTATTTCTGAATATTGAGTTGGGCAGTGTGTCCGTTGTCAGGCAGTACATCGCCAAGCACACGGAAACTCTCAGAAAGCGGTTGTACGGCGATGGGTACCATAGAGAATTCATACATGCCGATGAAGGTCTCGAGCACATTCGCTTGGGCGAAGGACTCCTCCGTATTTTCGACGAACACGAAAAGGCCAGCGCGATCACCGATCTTTTTCATAAGCAATTGCTGATTGGTGCGCGCTTTACTATCTACAACGTCCTTGGCGAACTGGGAGCTTGGACGACTTAGATCAGCATCGAGGGAGGTACCCAGCGTGACACGCTCAGACACTTCACTGAATTTGGTTGCTTTGTCCATCGAGTACTTCTGCAGATAGAGATACGCCGCGACATTCTCTGGTGTGGGATTATCTATAGCTGCGTCAAGGTATTTAGGCAGGTTGGTGCGTATCCATTCTGCCGACAATGGAGCAGGGCCGGCGGGTTCGGCAGGCACCGGCGGTGGCGCTTCAGCCTGCACTGGAGGTTTCGCTGGAACCTCATGCTCAGGTTTTTCCTCTTGAGGCTCGACCAATTTAGGGTCTTTGTACCAGAAAAATCCCTCCTGCTTTCCATCCAGGAACCGAGATTCAACCGCAAACGCAGTCTGCGCCGTAGTGAGTGCAATACTGATTGTCAGTGTGCCAGCTAGTAATCGCGTCATCATAAATACCAAAATTTTCAGTACTTACAGACTAAGAGGCTTGTGCGCGACTTTCGGATGCAATCTGGTCTCAACGAGACCTGTTTGCACCAGATTGCTTTGAAAAGCCGGAGGAGAGTGTTGCGCTCGAAATGCGTGTGACTAGGCTGATAACGAGCCTCAGCTCAGGTAACGGGTTAATTCAAATGAGGCCATCAACTGACTACCACGGAGTCGATGAAACATGGATCTTCTGGAAATTGAAAGGGTAGAGCGGAATATTGCGGGTATTTTGGAGCAGGGTCGGCAGTTGCCCAAATCGCTCGAGCGCGAACTGGTAATACAAATCGCTGACTATCAGCGGCATCTGAATGAAGCAGTGTTACCCCGACAAAAACAACTCGAAGATGAGATTAAGACGCTGCGCGAGGCTAACGAGGATCTGAGCCGCCAAATTTTTGAAGCTTCGGATACAAACGATGGTCTCTGCCTCAGCATCTTAGACCGGTTGGAAAAGACGATCGTGTCTGATGAGGAACGCGAGTTTTTGCTTGAGCTTGCACTGTTCGCAGTGAGTGTTGACGGGCAGCTAGAAGGTCAAGGGTGGTCGGGTCAATACACCCAGCGATTACTCGAGTTGAAGGCGAGTTTTTAAATTTCAAATGCAATGAGTGAAGACTGATGGAAGAAATATATAACGCGGGAAAAGTCGCCGCCTTGAGCGGCATTGAACTGAGCGGGAACCCCTACCAAGGCAACATGCGGGAATTGAAAAACGCAGTCGAATGGGCCAAGGGTTGGCACTCAGCGAACGTTCAAATGCCAGGGCAGACGCCCCTGATGCTAGAAGACGAGGTTTGATAGGATGTTGGTAGAATGGGTTTGAACCCAGTAAGCGCAAGCCGTTACAAGGCTATCTTCGTCGGTATAAATACGCCGCGATATACACTTTGGTCGGTTGTCATACCGTTCTATATCATCGCACCGCTTGCGGTATATGGAGTAATGGCTGATTTCATCCCGTCAGCAGAGTGGTCGAGTTCTGCCAGCCGATGGGTTCATCTTGGTGCCGCTCTGTTCGGATGCATCTACTTCTACGGCATTATCTCAAGAAAACTGGCTCTTAGAACGCGTGAAGGAAGTGAGTTTTCATCGGGACGCAAAGGTCTTTTCTTTATTGTGTTTTCGGGCTTGATTTGGTTGGGGTTATCAATCGCTTGGGAGCATGGTGTCGGTGCCATAGCGACACGCTTACACGGTGCTGAGCATACTGAAATTATTCAGGCTAGGACGAGCTACAGCAACGATCGCAGAGGTTGCGACTACAAAGCACGATCGGCCTTTCTCGCCAGCGCATTCCCAAGTTATGTCTGCATCAGTGCTGATGCATTTACGAGAAATCCGGACCGTAGTATTGAGCTCAGCCTTAGCGGTTATCGAGACGCGCAGTTTGGATTCTTAATTACGAAATTCTGACCAGAAATGGAGGCGGTTCGGTATGGGTTTTCAGATTCTCGCTTCGATTAAGTGCGCAGTGCTGTGTGCAGTGGTTCTTAGTACGACTGTTCAGGCAGGTGTATTCAAGTGCGTGGGTGTGGATGGTAAAAAACGCTTCCAATCTACACCGTGCGCGAGCCCGAGCATGAAACAATCCGAGGTGCGAATAACCAATCAATCGAGTCTTCCGACTGTACAGCCCCAGTTGAAGCCGGAGCGCCTCGACTCGGTACCTCAGGGCAAGAGTTCAGACGCAGGCTCTTATGAGGCGCTTATGGCAGAGAAGGAGCACGATCGAAAGGTTCAGTACGCCATCACGATGGGCGAACTCGTAGAAGGTATGACCTTTAACGAAGTCAGGCGCGCGTGGGGAAAACCCTGCTGGGGAAAAAAATACGATTATGGTGTTACTCAGTGGCAATACTGTCGGGACAATCAGCGTTGGCGCGATGATGTCTATATCTACTTCGATCAAGCTGGTAAGTACAGCGGTCGCAACGGTCCAGGTAAAGCAACTAAGCGATTCAAAGGTAACTGGCGTTGAGCAGGTTATTGCTGGCACAGTCCTTGCTTTTGGTTCTAAGACTTATTTATAACCAGCTTTCTATGGAGTATGTCTGTGAAAACAATAGCTGACTATCGCCGTGGTGAATTCAAACGCCTGATTGATTCAATTCGTTCGGATGCAGAACAGCTGCCGATTCTGGAGCTGCACCGAGCTTTGCGACAAGAGATACGCGCCGCTCAAGATGAGGCATTCGATGTAGTGACTCAGGAGCGAGCACGCTTTCGCGCCCAACTCTACGCTGATGTTCTTTCTGAACGGCAGAATACGATTACACGACGTTAGGAGCAAAGTATGACGAAGTCAAAAGTAACAATGTCGCTAATTAAGGACTTTGATACTAACTTTGGCAAAGTCATCTACTATTTTGAGCAAGACGGTGAACAGCTTTCGCCCGACATGACGACCTTCCCGCAGTTGGCGGAGTGGTGGCTTCTCTATCACACGCTTGAAAACCCTTACGGCGGTAATGATCGGCGTCAGAGCCACCTTGATAGGCGCGGCGCTCGCGGAAAGGACATATTTGAAAGAGCGCTCTCAGGCTCAGAAACAACATCTTTCGGGCGTCGGCGCACGGATATTCATATCCGGGTCGCGGAAGATCGAAGCACAGAGAAAATAGCCGCTCTGCGAAGAACTTTTACTCAGCTTGATACGCTTGAGCAAGAAACAAACTAGTCCCCAAGATCGCGCTTCTCGAAAGTCATCGGGCAACATCAAATAATCCGAGTACTGACAGCAATATCAGTGTAGTGAATAAGATCACCATACTTCGGATGATGGTGCGTTGCGCGTAGACGTGGAGCCTGACTGGCTCGAGCTTTTCCCAACTTGCCCCAAAGAGTTTAAGCGCCTCGATGCGACCTATCATGGTGATAGCCGGTGGCTCAGATTTGATATTCCGAGATTTGTAGAGTTTTTTATATGCGGCGTGAATTTCGGCCTGCCCTTTGAATAGGTTGCGCATCGACCACAGAGCGGTAAAGAACGCGCCGAGAATAATCAGCAGCCCGATCGAATTAATGAGTCGTCCAATATCAACCATGCTGCTAGAGCCCTAATAGCTGCTGAGATCACTCTGCTCTAATTGAATATCGGTGGATCGCGGGAATGCGCCCCATCGTCGGATTGCAGGAAGGCGCGGCGGTCATTAACTCTTCTCTAAGTTCGCCCTTTCTCGCCTCTAGCTCAGATGCCACAAGCTCTTTGAACCATACTTTTTCGTTGGCGTTCCAGCGATACCCCGCGGCTTTAAGATTATCTTTCTCCTCGAAGCGGCTGCCGGTTGCTTTGATGATGCACAAGTCTTCTCGGGCATTGGCAATAAGTTGCTTGAAGATAAACTCGGCACTCCCTGGCACCTTTCGTGAGAGTAGCAGGCTAAGTGCAGAAACATCGTCCAGCGCTCGGTGCGCGTCATAGTAAGCACCTGCAATTGAGTAGACTAACCATTCTTGAGAGCGATTCTTCTGCCCCATCGACTTCCAGTTGATGTCATTAACGCTGCAACCCCACACGCACTGTAAACTGGCTGGTGAGTATCGCTCCATCATTTTTCGATCAAAGCCTGCGTTGTGAGCAACGATAAGTGAGACAGCGGATAAGTCACCTTCAACTTCTGACCAGTCGATAGACTGACCAGCAAGATCCGCGTCGGTGAGACCTGTTACTTCAGTTATTTCAGGCGGCAGCGGTGCAGACGGTTGCTGGAGTTGATTGAAACGCTTGATAACATCAAAAAACTCACCGGTGTCAGCTGAGACTTCAATCACCATATAGCCCAGCTCTATGACTTCATCGTTGGCGGTATCAAGTCCCGTTGTCTCGGTATCGAGCAAAGCGACACGTATAGTGTTAGAGCAATCGTCAGGCTTGTCATTAAATCCAGTGATGACTGAAGGTACTGCCCAGATCTTTCGAGACTCGAGTTCTTGAGGTTCATATTTAAGAGTCATAGGCATCCTTCATGACGGGCTTCGCTTAACATTCTGTGAACTGCATTCATCTCAATTTTAGACGTTATCTCTCGCCGGAGTGCAGTGGTGTTGATCATATATCGAAGTCCACGCGCTTACTCATCTCATCGAGAGCCTTGTTATCACGTAAGTCATAGATACGGGTCGTGTCCACGCTTTTATGGCCCACAAGCTTTGCAATCAAAGCGATGTCTTCTCCGGCGCTTAGATAGTGCGTGATCAGGGTCTTACGAAAGTCATGAGGTGAGAGTGATTCTAATCCGAGCTCTCGCTGCCTCTTCTTCACAATATCCGCGATAGAGCCGCCCGTAAGTTTGGAGCGGTTGATATTCCCCCAACGATCAATTGAACAGAAGAATGGCTCGTCAGGAGCAGGCCGGTAATGTTCTGCCCAGTTCTCAATAAACGGTATGAATACAGGCGGAACTGGAATGTAGCGCTCTTTATTACCTTTACCTTCTGTAATCGTTAGAGATGAGAAGTCGGATGCCCAGTCCTTCGTTTTGATCGCTGCAACCTCCGCACGGCGTGGACCGCATCCGTACAATGTCGCTAGCAGAGCGACATCACGCTTATCAATCGACTTTTCAACCAACTGGCCGTCCTTGGTTTGATGGCGCAGCGCAAGCGTCTGTTTAAGTAGGACGGAGATTTCATCGACACCGATAACACGACCTGAAGACGAGCGACTGCCTTTTTTTGCGGGCGTGAGTTTGATTGCCTGGTATTCATCTGAATCGATAATCTTTGCGAGAAACGCTTCCTTAGCAACGCCTTTCATTGCCGACAGGTAGAGATTGATGGTGTTGTACGACAGACCGTTCGCTTGCAGCGCGTTGCGCACTAGCAAGACATTGTCTCGAGACAGCATGAGCCAAGGCTCGATGTCGTCAACGGAGTAATTGCCAAAAGATTCGGCAATTCGCCTTAGAACACGCCGCATTGTTTTGCGGGACTCGGCGCTACCCAGTGTTGCTAAGTACAGCAGAGCCGGATTACCAATCGTGCGACGTTTGGCTTCACTCAGCTCAAGTGAGCCAGCGCCAGGCGCGATTGCAATTTCGAAGAGCCTATCCACATTCTCCACCGTTCTGAGTAGTTCCAAGAACAGCATTTTTGATCAAAAAGCGCTGCTCAAATTTCAGTCTAACAACTTTTGTAAATTTATCAATCCGCGTAAATAAGTATTTACGTTTACTATATATAGCCATTATTTGTATTGTATTTGTAAGCTGTACTATACGATACAAACCGTTCAGGGTATTATGATCTCTATTATGTCGACCGTGTTTTAGCGCACGAAGGTGTTAGAGAAACTTCGACCGATCGGATAAGCGAGGATTTGAATAAGTGAATGAGCACACGCGCAAGCGCATTGAAGAAGCCGTATCTACGCTCGCTAAGCAGCGCGATCGAGTTCCTACGCAGGATGAGGTCCGAGACTATCTAGGCAAAGGCTCATACTCATACATCAGCGCTGTCTTGAAGGAATGGCGTACTAAGAACCTGCCAGAACTGACAGGTTCAGAAAGCGCGCTTGAACGTGCGACACACGCTGTACGTGAATCGCTCTACGACGAGGTCAACACTGTCTTTAGAGAGAAATGCGAAGAACAGGATGCGCTCTACGCGACTCTCGCTGATGACCTTTCAGAGTTCGGTAATCAGAACGACCAGCTAACGACTGAATTTGAGCAGCTCCAAGCGGCATTCGTAGAACGAGAGTCGGAACTGGCTGAGGCTAAAGCGAAGATTGATGCGCTCGAACAGTCCCTCTCTAAACGTGAAGACGAAGCCCGTTCGCTGCACCAGCAAAACAGAACGCTCAGTGCTCAGGTATCTGAGGCAGATATAGGTAAGGCAGCTGCCGAGGCTAAGCTCGCTGCATTAGAGGTAAGTCACAAGAACGATCAGCAGACCATTTCTCACCTGGCAGAAGCTAACGAACAGCGCAAACGTGAGATTGCTCGTCTTGAAATTGAGGTTAGTAAGGCTGAAAAACGCGAAGAAGCGACGTTTGCGAGCTTTACTGACTCAGAGAGGCAGCGAAAAGCTCTTGATTCCGCACTGACTGAACGACAACTCGAATTGCTTGAACTAACCCAG
>Ga0209962_1000327_pt1 | contig 14606 bp, 10 predicted proteins | sample SalPonA_C_H2O_MG_FD_185722 | JGI IMG/M metagenome (GOLD analysis project Ga0209962, IMG submission 185722) | Water microbial communities from South San Francisco under conditions of wetland restoration - Salt Pond MetaG R2A_C_H2O_MG (SPAdes)... | ecosystem: Environmental > Aquatic > Non-marine... | reverse complement strand
CCCAAAAAATATCTCGTCTTCGGTGTTCTAAAAAAAAAGCCATCCCGCATCGGGATGGCTTTTTTAATCTAGTTCTCTAAAAAGAATTAGTTGGCAGAGCTCTCGTGATATTCACGTGACAAGCTCATAATACTCTTAATCAAATCCTTAGATTCTAACAAGATGTTGAAGTATAATGTCGTGTTCTTTGGACTGTTTTCTTCAATTCTAGTTCTTGCGATTTGAGCATCAATTTTCTCAGAAATAAACTTTAATAGTTCTTCCTCTTCACCAACGCATTTACTGAGTTGGTTGTAGTCTTTTTGCTCGAAGGCTTTCTCGACGGTATTGACCATTTTGGTGATGACCTTAGTAATCTCTTTGAGATCTGTAGTTTGTTGTTCACCTAGAGATTTGTGGTTGTTATCCACGTGTTTATACGCCTTCTTAGAGATGAAATCTAGCGATTGTGTTACATCGGTGAGACTGGCAAGAATCATGATGTAGAAATTGGATCCGCGAACACTCGTTTCATCCAAATTCTTAATGAAATAGAACAAGTGGTTACGAAGTGATTCAACCTCCTCCTCGAATTTACTTACTCTCTTACGTGCCTTTTTCAAATCTTTGGCATCTTGAGCAATCAATCCATCGATTACTCCTGTGTATACCTTTGATGTACGACTCATCGATTTTGCAATGTTCTCAGCACTTTCTTCTATGATACCTTGAACAGTTTTACTTTCAGATTTCTTCAACGTCGACTGATCTACCGCTGCATTAGATGCCTTTCTGTGCTTTAAATAGTTACGAACCACTAAAGAGGCAGCAAGCAAGAGTAGAACAGCTACAGCTGCACCGCGTCCCATGTAGATGATATACACCAGTGTTCCTGAAAAAATGAAGGCAATGAACGCAGTAAAGAACCACCCACCGATCACATTCAATACACCTGCAACTCTGTATACTGCACTTTCTCTTCCCCAAGCCTTATCCGCTAGAGAAGTACCCATGGCTACCATGAACGTAACATAGGTGGTAGACAACGGAAGTTTCATGCTTGTTGCAATAGAGATAAGGATACCAGCCACTGCTAAGTTGATAGATGCGCGAATGAGGTCGAATGCTGGTAAATCTTTTGCTTTTTCTTCAGAAACTTCAATAGCTGGAGTTTCGAAGCTTGCCGCAAGTCTCAACTGCATTGGTTTTGGAAGAGCAGAAGTCAAAAGTGCCGATAGTTTGGACGAACCACGTACAATACTTTTCGACAATAAGTTCGGCTCAAATCGTTCATTACCGTCACCTTGACGAGAAAGGTTAATCTCTGTTTCCGCAACACTTCTCGCTTTCTTTGAAAACCACAAAGTGACTACCATGATACCACCGGCTATGAATAAGAGGAGAGGTTCGGTAGGAACCTTCTTGGAAAGAATTTCCATGGAGAATTCAGAAGCAGCAACACCCGAAACCGACCATGCTTCGTAGCTGTGCCATGCGGCCATTGGTACACCAATAAAGTTTACTAAATCGTTACCTGCGAATGCAAGAGCAAGTCCAAAAGTACCGACACCGATAACTACCTTTAATACATGCACTTTGAATACTTTGTCTAGTAAAAGCATGAGAAGTGACCAAAAGGCGAACATTCCCATGATGAGCAGGACGCTGTTCGTTTTGAGGAATTCCTTGATGTCTCCATAGTAAGGAGTACCCTTCAGACCTTTGAAAAAGATAAAATACCCAATCGCAGTAAGGCAAAGACCAGCGAAAACGAAACCGAAGTTTTTCACTTTCTTTTCATATTGGAAGGTAAAGACAAGTCGTGATAACCATTGTACAATCATACCCACACTGAAGGAAATAACCACAGAAAGCAGAATTCCGGAGATAATGCTCTTTGCCTTTTCTGTGTTGATATAGCTCGAAAGATCTGCGATAGTTTCCGTATCAGATAGACCAATCTTAATCAACCCCATGACCACCGCAGCACCCAAAAGATTGAAAACGATAGAAACGGTAGTGGAAGTAGGCATCCCGAGCGTGTTGAAGAAATCCAATAATAGAATATCACCAATCATGACTGCCATGAATATGAACATGATCTCATCAAAGTAGAACTTCTCTGGCATAAAGATTCCCTTACGAGCAACCTCCATCATTCCGCTTGAGAATACGGCTCCGACAAATATCCCGAGGCTTGCTACAATCATGATGGTCTTAAACGAGATGGCTTTTGAGCCTATAGCTGAGTTTAAGAAGTTCACGGCATCATTGCTGACGCCGACAACTAGATCGGCGATGGCGAGAAGTGCCAGAGCAAAAATCATTGAGTAAAAAATGCTGTCCATGGTCTTTTACAGAATTTGATAATTCATTTTTAGATTAAAATATACGGTGCAAAGTACATTTAAAAGTGGAGTTCAAAGCCAGTGCGGAACATGATTCCGTCGGCGTTACTATTTTTTAATGTGTAGCTAACATCGGATTGAACTTTGAGCTTGTGGCCAACAACAAACTTGTTAAGACCTAAAGTGTATTGTTGAACATCATCGCTACCGGTGAGTGGATCGAACTGGAGTGAAGTGTAACGTGCTGCTACTTCAACTTTTTCACTAATAAACTGGCCTATAGCAAGGTTATAGGCACTACCCACAAGAACAATATCCCCGGTTGGTGTTCCGTCTTGCTCTACAGCTACAGGATGAGCGGCAGAACGCTGCGACCATTCGGACATCAAAGAGAAGCCTTGATATTTAAATGCCACATCTACGAAGTGAGTGGTGATGTCAGTAGAGTAGAGTGAACCGTTAGAAAGATACATGTAGCTTCCCATCACAGATCGAGTCTTGACAGCATCACCGTTCATGTCATAGGTGTAAGCGACCAAAAGTTTTGGAGTAGTTTCTCTGTAAGTTGCGCTACCTGTGTAATCCCCTTTTTTGTGGAACTCACCGAATGGAAGAACCTCTAGGCGACCAGTAAATTGCAAACCTCCTTCATTACCAGAGGTGATGTTTCGTCCTTCACCTTGGCTCAAGGCAAATTTCTCTTTGGTTACCCATGAACCAATTTTAGATTTATGGCGGAGTTGTACCCCAAGATCGCGGTCGATATTAAAGCGACTATTCAAAAGGGAACGGTCGACAAACTGGAGATTGGCAGATGAGATGACTCGTTCTATATTACCAGGAAGCTTCGTTTGACCGGCCCATAATTCAAAATTCGGTGCGAATTTCCATTTGATGACAGCGTCCAAAATCATGCGCGGTGCATTTTTGGTGAATTCATTCGCGCCGGACATGTCATTATTGGTTAGACCAAACTCCATTTTATATCCGATGGACGGGTGATACGCCCATCCATCAAACTTGAATCTTGAGCGACGCACTAGGAAGTCATGTTCTACACCTTGTAAATTACCGTTGTCAAAGTCGCTATTGGCATAGTAACGCACTTGCATTCTAGGAGCGAATTTTACTTTGAACGAACTATCTGCAGCCACGTAATTCAGAAGACCCTTTCCGAATGAGACATCGTTTACAGCTTGTTGCGCATGCAATTGAATGTTAAAACCAATGACGGTTGCAGCGATGAGTAGGGCGTTTTTCATAATTTAGAAACCTTGTCTTAAATAATGCTGCAAAAGTCATGTCTTCATGTTAAGTCAATGTTAACCCAACAAATAGAAATCATTACAAAACCCCTGTAATTTTCAGTTTTTGGTGTTAACGGATGAAACGCTACGGCCTAATCGCTTTTAGAAAGGCCGCTTCTCCGCCGACTATTGGTAATTCGAGTTTCGTGTTTTTCAAATCTATTGTCAAGGTAGTTCCTGGTTCAGGGTGCAAAGTGAATGCTTGATCACTAGAGAAGATCATAAGCCCAATCTGTTGACCAGCGGGAATGATTTGATCGTCAGGCTGCAAATCAAAACTGACCGTGTAGAAGGTTCCTGGCTTCAATGGTTCGCTGCTCGTTAGGCTCTCATAGTTTTGTGGGTCGGCCCATCCTCGGGTTATGATGTTGTCATAGATTTTCGCATCATCCTCATCGTTCCATGGCAGAGAGACAAGCCAAATAGAAAGATTTGCAGCGGGTTTAGAGCTCGATAGCCGAAGGCTTATGGCAGCGGTTCCTGAAAGGTGCAAATCCTCCTGAAGTTCAGGAGTAGTGTAAAGCAATCGGTGCTGGGAAGATTTAATTCGCGCTAAATAGGTTCCGGCAAAATTCACGTTGTCTACCAGGGTTTCTTTTTTGCGCTCTTTCTTTTCTAATCGAAGTCCACCGCGATTATTTCCACCTTTTGAGGGGTAGAGTGTCACTGGACGAGCGGATGGGTTGGGGAAATCGGCGTATGCGGTAGGTTCTTGACGTGAATCTCCTTCTCGAACGATCCACGCCTTCGGACTGTTTTCAATACCATTATCCATTCCAAAGAGGTATTTCGAGAACCACTTATTCATCATCTCTACTGGTGGAGGACCCCCATGACCACCTTGATGGTAATAGATTTGAGCAGGAAGACCCATCTCTCTTGCCTTGTTATAGATTCGGTAACTGTGCTCAGGCATGACATTCCAGTCGTTAAAGCCATGTGACATAAGCAGCGCTGCTTTCATGGATTCCATATCGTTTAGGTAGTCACGTCCTGCCCAGAATTCATTATAATCTCCAGTAGCACGATCCATATTTGCTCGCATAAGTTCATCGCGAATAACTCTATTGCCGTATGCTCTTTTTGATTCATCACCACTATGAATGAATTCGTAGAGCACGTCGATATCTTCACCAAGGTAGCCGCCGGGACTTCTAACCAGTCCATTGGAGCGGTAATAGTGATAATAGGAGGTGTTAGGTGCAACGGGAATGATTACCTTGAGTGCTTCGACGCCTGTAGTTGCGGCAGCTAGGGGCAAGGTGCCATTATATGAGGTCCCTGTCATGCCGACTTTGCCAGAGGACCAATATGCATGTACTTTTTCAGTACCTGTACGCTCTTTGTAGCCGTTGTCTTTACCAGCGAGCCATTCTATGACTGCTTTTGGTGCTAAGGATTCATTATCTCCTCCAACTGTAGGTGAACCATCGGATAGTCCTGTTCCAGGGGAGCTTGAGTGCACCACGATGTATCCTCTTGGCACCCAAGTGCGAATTTGTGAGTTGGAAATAATCGGTCGTTTGCCTTTACGAACTACTTCTGCATGACGGGGAGGATAAGGGACTTCACCTAATTCATGCTTCACATCCCAGAAAAGGTGTCGGTCATTACCCGCTGTTCCAGCGTAGTAAGGGCTGGTTTCATAAATGATTGGAAGTTGGAGCCCGTGCTCGGTTTGTTTTGGACGAGTGACATCCACATGCATCCGGTCTGCTTTGCCATCACCATCGGTATCAAAAGTAGTTTCCACCCACAGATCTTCACGTATCCAATTCTGTGGATCTTCGAAAGCGGGTACTATTTGTGCGGAGCCGTCCACAAAAAACGGAGCGTCCTGTTCTTGTCCTTGAACCTGAAATAGACTCAGGGTAAGAAATATGGTGTAAAAGCGTTGTGCGGCATTCATGCGAGTTGTTTTTAAATAGTGATTTTATTCTCCTCTCTAAGTTAACAAAACCAAAGCAAGTGCCTGCGTCAATGAATTGGGATCACGATAAAGCCACACTTACGCCAGACAATTTCCACAGATGCACCTAGCTCGGCGGAGGCCGCTTCTAGAGAACATAAGTGTGGATATATTGTTGTTGTTGACATGAAAAGAAAAGGAACATTCATTGCATTAGTATTCGCAGTATTTACTGTTCATGGACAAGTAAGAGACTATCAAGACGAATACAACGCAATCAACAAGAATCTCATGTTGGGTTTAGGTTCCTACGCTGTCTCCAATTTCATGATTAGTGGAGTAGGGTATACTGCAGCGCAAACAGAGGAGATCAGGCGATTTCATGAGATGAATATCCTGTGGAACACTGTTAATCTAGGGCTGGCAGTACCGGGTTTTTTAAAGGCAGTTACACCCGGAGAAACTTGGAGTGAACAGGAACTAAGAGATAAACAAAAGCATATTGAGCGATTGTTTTTAGTCAACAGTGCATTGGATATCGGCTATGTTGCAGGAGGTATGTGGATGCGTAAGAACGCAGAAAATAGATCTGGACAATCCGACTTGTTTCGGGGATACGGATCTAGTTTGATTTTTCAGGGTTCGTTTTTATTGGCATTTGATTTGTTTGCCTATTCAAAGCATCACCGTCATGGAAAAGAAGCGTTTTTGATTAAGAACCTTAGTCTACGACCTTCATTGAACGGAGTAACTCTTTCTTTCACATTAGATGGATAAGTATTTGAACAAAAAGGTCAATAATCATCGATTTCAATTACTTTTTCGTCGCAGATATCAACGCCTTCACTATTCAGTGTTAAATCATAGGTGCGAGATGTCTTCACTAAATTAGATACCTAAAGGGATCGTTCTGTTATGCATTCCCCTCCTAGGCGTGCTCAGCAGAAATAGGGAATCAATAGATCTAATCGTTAAATGCGCTTAATTTCAGCGGTAGAACATAGGTGTTAGGTACTACTGATTGCTCAATAAGTTCGTTAAAGGTTGTTAATCAAACAAAGTATTAGAAGGACAAATCCAGACCTAAAGTCCACATTCTAGGTGAGTATGTTCTGTAACCCGCTGGACGTGCAGCTACAATGTGTCTCGTATTTCCTATATTTTGTAGACCAGCTTGAAGGGTGAAATTTTCGAGTAAGGCAAAGGATAAGGAGAAGTTAGCAATAACTGCCGCGGGTAAATCATACGAGTCTAACTCTGATACAGATTTTCTAGCGCTTAAACCTTGCAATTGGATCCCGGTAGTAAGCCTATTTTTTGAATAAAGGAGTTGTCCACTTCCTTGGAGAACCGGTATATAAGGTAGCTTGTCTCCGTACTTAACCTCGCCCCAAGCTTCGAATTCACTTGAGAAACTCTCCGTAAAGAATGCATTTGTAAAAGTAGCTGCTCCTTCTATTTGCCAAGCACCAATTTTTTTCGTCCAATTCCCTTCAATTCCGCTTATTCTAGCGGCACCACCATTAAATAATTCACCGCTACCTGATCCGCCCGATGATGCAGCATCAGAACCCAATAGTCGCTGGTATTCGCTGTGAAATATCGTGAGAGATATGGGCATGGAGCGATGTTGAAGTCCGATCTCAGTATTAGTACTAAGCTCGGGTAAAACACCTGATTTACTTCCTGCGGGCGTCATTCCTCTATGAATTCCCGTAAATATTGACCACGGTCCTACGGTTCTACTCACACTGATCCCGGGGAGTAGGGTGAAAGTTTGGTTTGTGCGTTCTTCAGGATTTAATCCTGTACGTTGGGGGTCAGTGTTGCCCCAGTTCCTGCGTGAGCTTAGAATATTTTCACCACGGAGTCCAGCTTGAAGATTCCATTTATTCCAAGAAATGGTTGTTCTTAAAAAACTACTGTTGGCTTGCGCCACATCGATCCTATTACCGGAAGCACCTTTTAATCCTTCTTGCTCAAGGCTTGGAAGATCGTTTGACAGGAGGTAAGTATCAGTGTGTTGGAATCTATCGGCGTGATCGTAGTGGAACCGACTTCCAACCTCATGCTTCACCAGTAGTTTTGTATATCGCTTGCTGAATTGGCCACGGAATTGTATTCCTTGACTAATGTAATTTCTGTTGTTTGCCTTTAAAAGAGCAAAGTAAGGCATTGAAGAGGTGCCGTTAAGTGCGTTGAAAAAATCTCGATGGGTTATTGGATCCATTAAAATGGTTGATAGTCCAATTTCTTGCGAACCGTTCGACAGTTTATCCAGTTTATACCAGTTCCGATGAACTCCTTGTCGGTATAAATCTGTTCTGAACCAGCCGTTTTTCAGTCGCATCGTGTGGCCAATTCTAGTCATGAGACGTTCCATTTTCATTTGGTCTAATGCACTTGCTAAATATCGTTTATTGGGGTTGTTCCATGCATCCTCTAGAGATAGACCAAGATACGTTTGGTTTGAGTTTTCTGTTGTACCAGCGATGAACACTTCGAGATGATGACGGTCGTTCTGGTCTAGGTGCTGGATCCATTTCACATAGCCATCGTTCAGGGCAAATCCTCCTGTACGTTCGTTTCCTATCACATTAAAACCAGAGGCCTGGCTTCTTTGTATTCCATAGATTAATTTACTTCGTTTACTAACTGTAACCTGTCCCTGGGAATTACAAACAAGTTGAGCAAATGAGCCGCCAGAAAAGCTTAGATTATGGTAATCTTTCATTTGAGGTGAAGGAGTTATGAAATTGATTGCTCCACCTGTACTTTGAGGCCCGGTGATCAACGCAGCACCACCTTTTAGGATTTCAATTTGTTGATATTTCCACATCACGGGTGAATAATAGGCTGCAGGAGCCGAGTATGCAGCAGGAGCCGTAAGAATCCCATCTTCCATAAGAGTAATTCGCGAGGAGCGCTCTACGCCAGAGCCACGTATTCCAATATTTAAACGAAGGCCCCAGCCATCTTCTTGTTGCGTGTAAACTCCAGCTTGAGCCTGTAATAAAGAATTTCCGTCCACGACATTAAACCTTGCTAATTCAGCCATCTTGAGTACTAGTTCAGAAGAGGAGTAATGCATAGCGTCAGACTGTGAGGAGGTAATCGTAACACTCTCAAGCTCTACGGCTGCAGCTATCGCAGTATCTACTGGTTCGCTTACAATTAAGCTGATCGCAAAGAGGATATTTTGAATCATTATATTTATTTAGACTAATTATAAATAACGCGACAAACCTACTATCTAGAATCATTCTAGACAATAGTTTCGGATGATTTATTTTGAATTCTATTTCACTGAACGCAGTGTCGGGCTTGTACATAAAAAAGCTCTATTTTAGAGCACATAGAAAAATAGGAGACTTTAAGATGCTCCTATAATTACGTACTCAATAAACGAACTCTTGATTATGAAAACGGTCCTGTCTTTTTTAATGACCCTTGTATTCGCGTTAGGTAATTCTTCAGCACAAACCTTAAAGCCATATTGGGGTGGCCTAATGGTGGAGACTAATTTTAAGGAGGCCCAGTCATTAGTTCGCAAAGGTCTTGAGGCTCAAGGCTTGGAAATATTGGGAGAATATCAGCCAGCAAACGATACTAATCGTTGGGTGTTAGTTTATACAAGCTCAGATCTAAAATCGGCTGTGCAGAGCTCCGGAGCATCGCATGCTTTTGCATTGGCACAACGTATGGCCATTTACAAAGGCGGACAAGGTTTACATCTGTCAGCCACAAATCCTAGCTACTGGTGTGCCGCTTATTTTCAAGATGATTTTGAATCATTTCAAGGCAGAGTTAAGGCCTCTGAAGGAAAGCTTGAAGCGGTCTTCAAAGCGGCTAATATTTCGAATCCTTCCGTTTACGGCTCGCAAAAGGGAATAGCATTAGAAGACCTCTTCGACTACCAGTATATGTTTGGCATGCCTGGGTTTGACGATCAAATAAAGTTGAAAAAATTCAACAGCTTCGAAGAAGCTCAGGTGGCTTTGGAAAAGGGCTTAAGTCGTAATCCCACGAAGGCCCAATTAGTGTATTCCATCTCTTTAAAGGGAGAGAAAGCGGCTCTATATGGTATTGGACTTTTTGGAGTAGATGGGGAACAAAAGTTTTTACCTATCATCGATATCGATGACCCGAAGCATACCTGTTTTTTACCTTATGAAATTTTGATTCTTGACAATGAGGTTTACATGTTGCATGGACGTTACCGGATCGCTTTATCTTTTCCCGATTTAACTATGCGCACTTTTTCAAAGATTATGTCCACCCCAGGTGATATAGAAGATGCTATGAGTGCCTTGTTGGAGTAGAAGAGCTTTTGAGGAGGAAAATCCCTCTCTTAAAAATCAATCTTATCGCTTAGCGCGGTTGAATGAGTGTGCTACGTAATTATGTCGTGTGGAGGAAATTGGCCCGTAAAACCTTTGAATCATTTTGACTCGATCGAAAAAAATGAATAACTCGTCCTACTCGCTAGTTGAATTGAGTATATTTCCGGGCTTAAAACACACTAATATGTATAATTATGCAAAAAAGATTGGAATTATTGCTATTTCAATCCTATCATTCGCAAGTTGTTCAGGACCGGGCGAAATGCACGAATATTCAGTTAACAACTTAGAGTTCACCCTCGAAGGCCCCTTATTTGCCGGACCTAATGGAGGGCAGAAAGCAATCAGTATTAATATAGCCGATGCTTTGGGTGATGCTCATGTCGAAGGAATGAGAATAAGCGATGCTCGCCTAAAATCTGCCGCTATTTTCCCGAATGATAGTTTAGGTTTTACCAATGTTAACGCTTTTGTGGTTGCCTTCGCCAGCGACAATGAAGATGTTTCAATGCAAGAGGCTGCTGTAAAAAATCCACTTGAAGTAGGGGCTACAGTCGCTAATCTAGAGGTTTCCTCTGATGCTGAATTGGGTGAGATTATGGCAGATGGAAAGGTCTATGTCGTCTTAGATGCTGACCTCGCAGAAGATTACTGGGACGGAAACCGTGATTTTAAATTGAATTTTACACTTGAATTAACCATAAAATAGAAGACCATGCTTCGCAAATTAACTTTCTTGGCAGTTTCAGCTGTCATAGCATTTGGAACATTAAGTTTCGACCTGCCACAACAATCAGAAGATCCAGGAGATCGTTTGATTGGAATTTGGGAACCGTCAAACGGACGTTCACGTATCAAAATTGACCGCATTGGTAATAAATACTACGGTCGTGTAGTATGGCTTATTGAGTCGAACGATGCGGATGGAAATCCAAGAACAGATATCAACAACCCTAATCCAGACCTACGCAATGTACCATTAAGAGGCTTCCGTATGTGTAAGGATTTCGTTTACCAAGGCGACGACCAGTGGTCTGAGGGTACGTTGTACGATCCGAACAACGGCTCAACCTACCAAGGAACGATCACGATGCGTGATATGAATACATTGGATATGCGCGGGTACATTGGTGTAGAGGCTATCGGCCGCACAGATGTATGGAAGCGCTTGAAAATGCCTTCTAGAAAGAAGAAGTAATCCATGATGCGCAACTTTTTGAAGTTAACGACGGCGGCAATCGTCCTTGCTTCAACGCCAGTCTTCGCTCAAACAGACGGGACTGCAGATGATGATATAGATTGGAGCTTGTACGAAGACCTCGGTTTCGAGGACGAGAGTATGAAGCGCTACGCCAATGCTAAGATTGAGGGGTTGTCCCCGGCGAAATTGATCTCAATTGGCTACGATTTCCAAGGTCCGTATTCGATTGCAGCAGGAGATCTTACCAAGGCAGACGGAACTACTCTTGAGGGTGGTGATGCCATGCAGGTAAACTCTACTGCGGGTATCCGTGCAGGGTTCAACCTTCCTGTTATTAGTCAAACCAATCTGGTTTGGCAGATGGGCGCTAATTATTGGAACACGTCTTACAACTACGCTGAAGCGCCAACTTCATCTGATAACCCGTTGCACCAATCGCTTTCAGAGCACGGACTGCGTACTTCGGGTATCAGTACAACCATCTATAAGCCTTTGGACGATACACAGTTCATCTTGTTCCAGGGTTCAGCAGATATGAGTGGTACATACGGTGCGTCAGCGATGCCAGCGCAGTACCTGAAGTATTCGGCTGCGGCATTGTGGGGTAAACGTCCTACTGAAAAGAAGCAATGGGGTGTTGGTTTAGCACGTACCTACCGCGTAGGTGAGTTGAACTATATCCCAGTCATTCTTTACAACAAGACGAGCGCGAACAACAAGTGGGGAACTGAAGCATTGTTCCCAGCCCGTGTGCACGTAAGAAGAACGATCAACCCACGGAACATGGTATTCTTGGGATACGAGCTGCAAGGACAGTCGTTCCGTATGTATGAGAACCTACCAGGTTTTGAACAACTCAGAGATGAAGATTTAGAAATTCGTCGTGGTGAAATCCGCGTACGTGCAGTGTACGAATTCTCATTAAAGAACTTCATTTGGATGTCTATTCAAGCAGGGTACCGCATCAACTATCGTTACGATGTAGATCGCTTGGTATCTGGACCCGATATCTACCGCGCTTTTGGCCTTATCGATGGCACTCCAGCATATGCACAGATGAATGGCCTCACGAACCCGTTCTACGTGAATATCAGCGTGAATCTGGTAAGTCCTTAAAAAGAGGAAATAGTTAATTTTATGAAGGGGCCAATAAGGGTCCCTTTTTTTTTGCGCCCCTCACAGTTAGGCTAACCACTGCAGGCTGAACAGGTTCCCTTTGCAGTTATTTCAAGGCTGTCTATGGCCACGTCTGGTAGATCAAATCGTACCTCACTACTGAGGTGCAGGCACTCTACACTGCCGCAAAGGTTGCATTTAAAGTGAATGTGATCGTGGGTATGTGCATGCGTCGTACATCCACCGCAAAGCGCGTAATAGCTTTCGCCGTTCTCCTCTAGTGCTTTGTGGATAAGCCCTTTGTCAATAAATGCGAGTAGTGTTCGGTACAATGTGGTACGGTCAAAATCATTTAGGGCTGCTTGCAGCTCACCATAGGGCTTGGCCTGATGACCGTCGCCCAACGCTTCCAAGATGGCCAAACGAATTTTGGTCACTCGGAGATCGTGGTTCTTTAATGTAGTGGCAGCATCCATAATTAGAAGTTTTGTACCCAGCTCAAGGTGAAATTTCGCCCTAAAGCGTCTGCAAAATAACGCTGTCTGTTTAAATAATCGCGGTAGGAGGTATTGAAGATGTTTTCAATGCCTACTCTAAACTTCGGCTTAAAATTACCCCCCTTGAGCGTTGCACCGAGGTGGATGTCGAAAAGATGGTAGCTTTCTGGTGGAGCAATAAGGTCTAAACTGGCGTCCCAATTCCATTGCTGCGCACTATATCTGTGCATCACAGATACATTCACATTGCGCCAATTCTTCCATTGCGGTATCTCGTAGCCCAAGTTGTTTTGGATGTTTAAAGGTGGCATGAAATTTAGCGGTAGATCTTCAGTAGTATTCATCCCATAGACGTAGCCCCAAGTCGATTCAAAATTCAAGTGCTCGCTCAATTCATATTTGATCACGGCATCACTACCCAATAAACGTGCATCGCACTGCTCGTAGGTAAATACAGGGAAAGCACCACGTATGGTCAACCTGAAGGTTTGTTGGGGTTGCAAGTAAATATATCCGTCAAAGAAGTGGGTATAGGCCCGAACATCCAAATGAAACTTCTCGTTAACCTTACCTCGTAACTGAAGTGTAGATTTTAGTCCCGATTCTTGTTTCAATTCTAGGTTCCCTTCTTCAATACCGCTGACCCCTTGGTGGAGCCCAAAGGAATACATTTCGTTTATCTCAGGCGGCCTTTGGCGCAGCGAACTCTCGGCAAGCATTTGCCATTTATCCCCTAAGTTTCGACTAACACGGCCCAAGAGACTCAAGTTATGGTAGTTATCGTCATAATACACAGGCACTCGAGGTACGCTGTTGGAAAGCTTGGCAATGCTTCTAAACGTGTAATCGTACCGCGCCCCAAATTCTAAATCATAAATACCCATCGAATGATCTAAAGCCACAAAACCTCCGTTGGTAAAGGCGGTGAAGTTGGGTAGAAGGGGGGTGATGCCTGTTTCAGGTACGTTCCAGTTGTTTCTGCCTAGAAATTGGTAACCGGTCTCGAGCCCGTTGTTCGACCAGAGCAGCTCATTTTGGATGCTGTACTGCAATAATGATAGGGCGGGAATGTCGCTTCTTCCGCTACGTCGTACATCGTATTCTCTTCGCTGATCGCGTTGGCCGGCAATGTACCATTCTAGTGTTCCAAACGCTGTGTGTTTTTTAAGGCCAGATTTCAGCTGATGGTGCTGTACCCATTGACGCGGTGCTTCTATCTCATAAGAGAATACAGAATCTGTGAAAAATGGAACTTCACGAGAAAATGCACTTTCTAGGTCCGTGAGGTTACCGATATGGCTCCCGCGCATGACGCCGTACTGTGCACTAAAGAAATTGTATTTGCCTTCCCATTCAAGAGTATTATCCCACTGCTTACGAAGTTCAGCGTTTGCATGTGCCTGACGCATCCCCGTATTGTTTAGGAAGTATTTTGGAGCACGACGATCGCCGTAGTGTTTCAAAGTGCCTCCCACACGCCACTGGAGCGTTTCTAAGCCTTTGTAAAGTTGACCGTTGAATGTTCCGCCGCGACCGTTGCTTTCCGCGGTGGAGCGGATTTTTCCGTGAATGTGAGGATCAAAAGGAATTGGCCCCGATTCCAAAATTACAATCCCGCCCATGTGCGTACCGGGATATCGCATTGCAGCAGCTCCACTGACTATACTCACCTTGCTAGCGCTATTCAAATCAATCTCTGGGCTGTGATCCGCCCCCCATTGCTGGCCAGTATGAACGACACCATTGTTAACAAGGGTAAGTCTATTGCCCGATAATCCGTGTACTACAGGCAATCCAATATCCGCACCATTGCCAAGCATGCTCACACCTGCCAAACCACTTACTGAGGCAGCAAGTGACTTCGCTGCACTGTTGTCTAAAGTAAGTACGCAGGTGTGAGCATGCT
>Ga0209962_1000325_pt1 | contig 14617 bp, 14 predicted proteins | sample SalPonA_C_H2O_MG_FD_185722 | JGI IMG/M metagenome (GOLD analysis project Ga0209962, IMG submission 185722) | Water microbial communities from South San Francisco under conditions of wetland restoration - Salt Pond MetaG R2A_C_H2O_MG (SPAdes)... | ecosystem: Environmental > Aquatic > Non-marine... | reverse complement strand
AGGTTCTTTGCAATTAGAAAAAGTGGGTATTTTTCGGCAGTTCGACTCAAGCACTGAAAACGAAAGATTTGTTATCGTTGATAGTCGCCAGCGTGTTGTTTTGGCAAGCAATGGGTTTGAGCTGTCTATCCTGGATAGATTTGAGTTGACGCAGTATTCCAATACCCAAGGATGGGTGTTGTCGGAGGATATTATCTATTCCATGGCCGGCGCAGAGTTATCAAATGGTTGGACTGTCTATGTCTTGCATCCTAACAATGTCATTCTAGACAACATATTGAAGCACTTTTCAATCTTGATTCTGACGCTGGGGTTCGTGATCTTGCTTGCATTGTTATTGAATTGGGGCTTGGCTATGGCGTTGGGCCGCCCAATAGAGAAATTGGTCGATTACATCAGTAGTGGTGGAGGTCAAAGCCTCTCAGATAATGAGTTTGCTATCAAAGAAATCAATTTATTGGTCAAGAGTTTCAAGCAAGACGAGCATGCCAAACAAGCCCAAAGAGAAATGCTAGAAGAAAATGTGCAACGCAGAAATCTTGATCTTATCGAAGCTAATAAACAGCTGACTCGCCAAGCACTTTTTGACGGATTAACCGGTATTAATAATGTCCGTTCTCTATCTGAGCGGTTTGCTCAATTAAGGTCCTTGGTGCATCGCAGTGATGGCCGATTAATAGCACTAATTATCGATATTGATTTTTTAAAGCGTATTAATGATAACTATGGCTATGAGGTGGGTGATCAAGGCATTAAAGGCATGGCGGCATTGTTAAGTGGATGTTTTCAGCGAGAATACGATGTACTTGCAAGGATTGGAAATGATCGTTTTGTCTTGATGACACAGGTATTTGATTGGCAAGTTTTCAGGCAATACATTGAGGATTGCCGTGTAAAGATTGCGTCTACTTCCATACCTGTGGCTGGTGATAAGGAAATATCATTGACCGTTTCAATGGGAGGACTAATCGCTGATGCGTCATGGTCACTGCACTATCAAGACTGGCTGCATGTCGCAGATAAAGAACTGAGAAGGGCCAAAGAGAAGGGCAAAAATTGTATTGTTACCATTTCAGACGACTCTCAGCATAAAATTGAGGCGCCTAGTACAAAGCTTTTAGAGGATGATATAGAGCAATACCAGGCGTTATTTATTGCATCCCTGCATGAGGATCAATTATCTAAGCGTTTTTATACCCTTCGTTCTAATTTGAGTCGAACTGGCGGAGCGTTATTAGTGATAAAGATAAGCCAGGTTAATCAGCAAAATATCGAGACAGAAATGTCGCGAGATACGTGCAGGCAACTCTTACAGTTTTATAAAAGAGGATACGATACCTTAGCCATGCTTGAGAGCCGCGGTTGCCTAGTTTTGACCGTAGTGGCGAGTGAGAACGAAGCTAGGGTGGTTATTGAAACATCACTCAAACATTTGTCCAATTATGTCGAGACTGATGATGAGTTTATCGCAGGTGCGGTAATGGCTAACGCCAATTGGCAAATTGAAATTGATGCTTGGCTTGAGGCTTGTGACGATCAGTTGCTCCAGGCAAAGACAAAACAGCAGACCTATGAGCTGCTTTGTCTTGCCGGCAAAGTCATCTAGCCTCTTTTGAGGAGTGGCTTTAAGAATCTTCCGGTGTGAGATGCCTCAACTTCAGCGACCTCTTCGGGGGTGCCACTAGCAATAATTTGGCCGCCGCCACTGCCACCTTCTGGGCCGAGATCGACGATCCAATCAGCGGTCTTAATCACATCTAAATTATGCTCAATGACCACTACAGTGTTGCCATGATCACGCAGACGGTGCAGTACGGTTAGCAATTGCTCAATATCGTAAAAGTGTAAGCCTGTCGTCGGTTCGTCGAGAATATAAAGTGTGTCGCCCGTATCTCGCTTTGATAATTCACGCGATAGTTTCACACGCTGTGCTTCACCGCCAGATAGCGTAGTGGCGGCTTGGCCTAAGCGAATGTAAGACAGACCAACATCCATCAAGGTTTGAAGTTTCTTCGCAATGGCTGGGACCGCTTTGAAAAATTCAAGGGCATCCTCCACCGTCATATCGAGTACTTCGTGAATAGATTTACCCTTGTAGGTGATTTCTAGGGTTTCCCGGTTGTAACGTTTGCCCTTACAGATATCACAGGGGACATAAATATCGGGCAAAAAGTGCATTTCGACCTTGGTGACACCGTCACCCGAACAGGCCTCACAGCGTCCACCTTTGACGTTAAAGCTAAAACGACCGGGCTTGTAACCTCTAGCTCTAGCCTCTTGAGTACCAGAAAATAGTTCGCGTATTGGAGTAAAAATACCAGTATAGGTGGCAGGATTAGAGCGGGGGGTTCTACCAATAGGGCTTTGGTCGATGTCGATGCATTTATCGAAATGTTCCAATCCACTGATTTCACTGTATTCCTGAGCCTCCAGCGTCGTTGCCTTATTGAGCACTGTGGCCGCCAATGGATATAGTGTGGAGTTAATCAGTGTTGATTTGCCCGAGCCTGACACACCGGTAATGCACGTCATGACCCCGACAGGGACATGTAAATCGACATTGCGTAAGTTGTTGCCATTGGCACCGGTCAGTGTCAAATACTTATCTTTGACGGCCTTGTGCCTTGTTTTGGGAACTCTGATCCCCATTTCGCCAGATAGATATTTCCCAGTAAGTGAACGTTCACTATTAATAATGTCCTGTTCTTTTCCGAAAGCGATGACTTCGCCACCGTGAATACCTGCACCTGGCCCGATGTCGACAATAAAATCTGCACTTCGAATAGCGTCTTCATCGTGTTCGACAACGATAACAGTGTTTCCTAAGTCACGTAGGTGAGTGAGGGTATTGAGTAGTCTTTCGTTGTCGCGTTGGTGAAGTCCAATCGATGGTTCGTCAAGGATGTACATAACGCCCACTAAACCTGCACCAATTTGACTGGCGAGACGAATACGCTGTGCTTCCCCGCCCGACAAGGTTTCTGCACTTCGATCAAGCGTCAGATAATTCAGGCCTACGTCAACAAGGAATCCAAGGCGAGCCCGAATTTCTTGTAAAATTTTGCCCGCAATTTCACCGCGACGGCCAGGTAAGTCAAGTGTTTCAAAGTACTGAAGCGCGTCACCAACGGGAAGGGAGGTTAGTGATGGCAAGTTGCGCTCTTCAATAAATACATGGCGGGCGTCTTTTCGAAGCCTTGTACCGTGACAAGATGGGCATGCCTTGGTACTTAAATATTTAGACAACTCTTCTCGGACGGACATTGAGTCAGAGTCTTTATAGCGGCGCTCCATATTGGGGATAATGCCTTCAAACGGGTGCATTCTTGTTACTGAAAAGCCCCTGTCGTTAACATACTGGAAATTAATTTCTTCTTTACCGCTGCCGTGAAGAATAGCGTTGCGATGCTCTTCACTGAGGGCTTCAAAAGGTGTGTCGATATCAAAACCATAATGGCTAGCAAGAGAGCTAAGCATATGGAAATAGTAAAGATTGCGGCGATCCCAGCCACGAATCGCGCCTTCACTTAAGCTGCTCTCTGGGAAGGCGACCACTCGACTTTCATCAAAATAGGATTTAACGCCAAGGCCGTCACAGGTATTACAAGCCCCAGCGGGGTTGTTAAAAGAAAACATCCTGGGTTCGAGTTGGTCAATACTATGTCCACACTGAGGGCAAGCAAATAGCGACGAAAATACTAGCGCTTCGCGCTCAGGCTCATCCATGAAGGCGATCGTGGCCACGCCGCCGGTGAGCTCTATAGCTGTTTCAAAGGATTCAGCAAGACGAATTTGCAGGTCGTCACGAACTTTGAAACGGTCGACAACAACTTCAATATCATGCTTTTTGTTCTTGTCGAGATCGGGAGCTTCATCGAGATCGACGACGATGCCGTCAATACGTGCACGGACAAAACCACCAGCACGTAGCTTCTCTAGAGTATGTAAGTGTTCACCTTTACGCTGATTGACCACGGGAGCCAAGAGCATTAATTTAGTGCCTTCTTCCAGTGCTAGTGTGGTATCAACCATCTGACTAATGGTTTGGGCCGACAGTGGGAGGTTATGAGTTGGGCAGCGAGGTTCGCCAGCACGGGCAAAGAGTAAGCGAAGGTAATCGTATACCTCAGTAATTGTTCCCACAGTGGAGCGAGGGTTGTGAGATGTTGATTTTTGCTCGATGGATATGGCGGGTGATAAGCCCTCAATGTGATCGATGTCGGGTTTTTCCATCATCGACAAAAACTGTCTCGCATAGGTAGACAGAGACTCAACATAGCGGCGCTGACCTTCAGCGTAAAGTGTGTCGAAGGCGAGCGATGACTTGCCCGACCCAGACAATCCTGTAATTACCACCAACTTGTCTCGGGGAATATCAAGATTGATGTTTTTAAGATTGTGCGTGCGTGCGCCGCGAATCAGGATGGTATCCATGGAGTGCTGTCCGTTTGAAAAGCAAAAGCGAGATTATGACGCAAATGCATGAGTGATCAAAGTGTTGATACGGTTATCTGTTGGGGTGAGATTGCGCCGCAGGGATAAAAATAGCTTGTACTGCCTAGCGTAGCTTGTGTCACAATTCGAATATGGAAACTCAATCTCACAGTATCGTTCCCGGTCAAATCGTCTCGCTGTCTCCGCTCGTACGTCGTATTACGGCATCTAATGGCGGCATTATGACAGGGCCAGGGACAAATACTTACTTGCTAGGCTGGCGTGAAGTCATCGTTATTGATCCTGGCCCGTTAGACCCATTGCACGTAGAGAACATCATTCAGGCCGTCGAATCAGGTGGCGGATCGATTCACAGTATTTGGGTTACCCATACTCACCGTGATCATTCACCCGCGGCGGCGGTTTTGTCCGCAAGAACTGGGGCGCCTTGTTACGGTGCGCAACTGCCCGATGATGGGTATCAAGATACAACCTTTGAACCTTCGGTGGAGCTATTCGAGGGTCTTGAGGTGACTATCGCTGAAGTGACTCTTAAGGCACTTCATACGCCTGGTCATGTAGACAATCACTATTGTTTTTTTCTAGAGCAAGAAGGCCTCATGTTTGTCGGAGACCATTTGATGGAGGGCACGACTGTGGTGATTATTCCTCCTCATGGTGTGATGGCAGATTACATTCAATCCCTGCAAAAGCTCACCGGTTTTCCCATGCAAGCAATAGCTCCGGGTCACGGCCATATCATTGAACAACCGATTGAAGTTGTTCAAAAAACCATCAAGCATCGCTTGGCTCGTGAACGTTTAGTTTTAAAGAAATTGCAACAATCTTGGCAAACACTAGACGAGTTAACACGAGCTGTATATAAAGGTCTAGATAGTCGTTTGTTTAGGGTCGCCCGTTTATCATTGCAGGCTCATCTCATTAAGCTCGAATCAGAAAATTGCGCCGAAAGTGACGGTGCAGAGCAGTGGCGAAAAAAATAACAACGGCAAATAATAAGGAGAACATTTAGTGTCTAACACCTACCGAGCCCCTTCGATTGGGCAGGCTCTTCTACCTATCGCGGTACTGGTTGTACTGTTGGTTGGTGCTATTAGTGTTTTTGGTGATAATGCTATCGTTGGCCCCAACCAAATGGCGCTGTTGATGGCGGCGGCGGTCGCGGCGATCATAGCTAGGCACAATGGTCATTCTTGGGACGAACTGACGTCATCGATAAACCGTGGTATCCACAATGCAATGACAGCGATTGTCATTCTATTATCGGTGGGCTCATTGATTGGGGTGTGGATTCTGTCGGGTACTGTGCCCAGCATGATTTATTACGGGTTGGGCTTGCTGAGTCCTGAATGGTTCTATCTATCTGCTTGTGTTATTTCTGCGGTAGTTTCACTGTGCGTTGGAAGTTCATGGACAACAGCTGGCACCATTGGTGTCGGTCTAATGGGCACGGCAACGACCATGGGATTGTCTCCCGCGATGGCGGCTGGCGCCATTATTTCTGGGGCTTACTTTGGGGATAAGATGTCTCCCTTGTCAGATACCACTAACCTAGCTCCCGGCATGGCGGGGAGCGAGTTGTTTGATCATATTCGCCATTTGGTTTGGACCACATTTCCAAGTTTTGTGATCGCTATTGTTTTCTTCTCATTGGCTGGTGAACCTTCAGGTTCAGCAGATATGGCGAATTTGGAAAATGTCAGGCAAATACTTAGCAATGAGTTCAATACAGCCTGGTATTTATTATTGCCACTTCCAATATTGTTGTATGCCGTTGCTCGCCCTTTGCCGGCTCTACCTTCAATTTGGATCGGTATTTTTGCAGGTATTGTGTTTGCCTTAGTTTTTCAGCAAGACAATATTGCTGCTCTCGCAGCATCTGAGCAGGGTGATTTAAAAGCCCTTTTCACTGGCGTTTGGATGGCTCTCACTGACGGTTATGTATCTAACACTGGTCTTAGCGAAGTAGATGACTTACTGAGCAAGGGCGGTATGTCGAGCATGTTAAATACCGTGTGGTTAATTATGTGCGCTATGACCTTTGGTGGACTCATGGAGCGAGGTGGATTCCTTGAAGCTATCGTATCGCGAATATTAGTTTTTACCCGTGGTGCGAGCTCGTTGATCTCTTCGGTGGTGGTCAGCTCTTTTGCTTCTAACTTGATTACGTCAGATCAATACATCTCGATTGTGGTTCCCGGGCGAATGTTTCGCAATGCCTTTGAAAAACTCAAGTTACACCCGGTCAATCTTTCAAGAGCGTTGGAAGATGGAGGTACGGTAACTTCCCCCCTCGTGCCATGGAATAGTTGTGGTGCCTATATGGCCGCAACACTCGGCGTAGCGACCTTAAGTTATGCACCATTTGCTATCTTTTGTTTAGTGAATCCCATCATAGCCATTTTGTCTGCCATGTTTATGTTCAAGGTTATTCCAGCAGACACTGAAACGATACAAAGTTAGTCTAACAGGAGCAGTGTTATGCAAGTTCTTCGTAGTGTGCTTTACATGCCTGGCTCAAATGAAAGAGCGCTTGAAAAAGCTCGAACACTACCCGCAGATGCCGTTATTTTTGATTTAGAGGATGCGGTATCGCCCTCGGTTAAAGATCAGGCAAGACAAAATGTTGTTAATGCTATTCGTCAGGGCGGTTATAGCAATCGCGTTGTTGTAAGAATTAATGGTTTAGATACTCCTTGGTGGAAGGATGATATTACTGCCTTGGCTAATTTAGCTTTTAGTGGTGTGCTGCTACCCAAAGCCAACAGTGTCGAAGATGTACAAACCTTTGCCAGCATGATTGATGAGTTAGGATTTCCTGCTGAACTTCCTATTTGGTTGATGGCTGAAACGGCCCAGTGTATTGCCAATGCAGAAGCCATTTTTGGAGCCCATTCTAGAGTCAAAGTGGTCGTTATGGGGACTTCGGATCTCGGCAAAGAGCTTCGCTTGCCGCCTGATGTAGATCGACTCGGTCTGCAATATGCCCTGGGTCGCTGCGTGAATGCTGCTAGATTAAATGGTCTCGATATTATTGATGGGGTGTTTGGCTTACTCAATGACGATGAAGGCTTTGCTGCTGAATGCGAGCAAGGTCTCCGCCTTGGCTTTGATGGCAAGTCCTTGATTCATCCAAAGCAAATTGATGAGGCCAATGCCTGTTTTGCCCCCTCTCCTCAACAATTATCGGACAGTGCTGACATTGTTGAAGCGTGGCGCCAAGCAGAGCAAGAGGGCTCTGGCATTGTGGTCGTGAAAGGTAGGATGATAGAGGCCTTGCATGTGCAACAGGCTTTGCGCGTATTGGCAAAAGCCGATTTTATCCAGCGCCGCGAACATTGAATTGCCCGCTTTGTCACAGTTCATCAGTGGCACTATTCCATAGCGATACTCGGCGTCAATACTGGCGCTGTGGTCGCTGTGCGCTAGTTTTTGTACCTGCTCAATTTTACTTATCCCCCGAACAAGAAAAATCCGAATATGATAAGCATAACAATTTGCCGGACGATGAGGGTTATCGTAGGTTTTTATCTCGTTTGGCGGAGCCACTGTTACAGTTAATGGCGCCGAGAAGCAAGATTCTCGAGTTTGGTTGTGGCCCGGGTCCTGCGCTTGCAGAAATTATGCGCTCGAAAGACCATGAAGTGGCCCTGTATGATGCGTTTTACTTTCCCGATAAGGCGGTGTTAAAACCGGCAACCTATGATGCAATCACTTCTACAGAGGTAATAGAGCATCTACATTACCCAGATAGAGTTATTGCCTCATGGCTAGAGTATTTAAAACCTAGTGGTCATTTGGGTATTATGACTAAAACCGTCATAGATGCGGAACGATTTGCCCATTGGCACTATAAAAATGATCTCACCCACGTATGTTTTTATAGCCATGACACATTTGATTTTATCGCCGAACAATTCCATTTGAGCTGGCATGCCGTCGCGAAAGATGCATTTATTTTTTGCCGTTAATCGTGCTTGACAGGATTGGCTACGCAAACCATTATCAAGGTAACCATCGCAAAAGGAATAGCGTGTCTTGAGGTTTAGGCCACAGCAGTTAACGCCCTTCTCGTGCTTTATCTTAGGAGAGATCCCCCAGGATTATTCGCCTCCAACTGTCATGCATCTGCATTCAGTACTGTGGTTTTCGCCACTTTCAATCCTTGTTAGGAGTTAGTCTATGCAAAAGATATTTGTCCTTGATACCAACGTCTTACTTCATGATCCCATGGCCTTGAATGCTTTTCACGAGCACAAGGTTATTGTGCCGATGACAGTGTTAGAAGAGTTAGATGATATTAAAGATAGAAGGGACAAAGGCGTTAGTCGCGAAGCCAGAATTGCCATTAATTTAATGGAAAAAGCTTTGGAAAATGCCTCTCCAAAAGAGATTCAGGAAGGCGTACCGCTGACATCAACCGCAACACCTGGCGGCGTATTCGCTGTTTTTCCCGATCAAATTATTCGCGACCACAGCAATATTCCGTTTTTGGATGGTAAGCCTAACCATGCCAATGATAATCGTATTATCAATGTAGCTTTGCAGTTGCAATCTGAACATCCCGACCAACGAGTATGTTTAGTCACAAAAGATATCAATATGCGGCTCAAGGCGAAGGGGTCGGGTCTTGAGCATGTCGAAGACTACCGTAAAGATAAGATGTTGGACGACATCGACTTGCTATCGAAAGGTTTCATCAATATTGAAGGCAGCTTTTGGAATGATATTGGGGAAGTCTCGACCAGCAGTTCAGCGGAAGGTGCGCTGCATGTTATTGACGAGTCGGCTATTGAAGATGCCCACGCGAATATGTTTATTATCGATGGTGACGGCTTTGTGGGTTATATCACTAAGATTGAAGACGGAAAGATTTATCTTAGAGACCGAAGCGTTGATGGCTTGATGAATAAAAAGGTCTGGGGGTTAAGTCCACGCAATTTAGAGCAAGCTATGGCGCTTGAGCTTTTGCAAGATCCGGAGGTTGACCTGGTGGTATTAAACGGTCCGGCGGGCTCGGGCAAAACGCTATTAGCTTTGGCGTGTGGCCTACAAGCTATTCTTGAAGACAAGTCTTACAGCAAAATGATTGTGGCGCGTTCTACTCCCCCCATCGCTGAAGATATTGGCTTTTTACCCGGTACTGAAGAAGAAAAAATGGCGCCATGGCTGGCCGCGTTTGAAGACAACTTAGAAGTCCTTCACAGTGGCGACGACTCCCCATTGAGCAGTATTGAATACGTTAAAGAACGCGCGAATATACAATTCAAGTCGCTGAACTTTATGCGAGGTCGGTCATTTAATAATACTTTTATTATCATCGATGAGGCCCAGGCACTGACCCAGTTTCAATTAAAATCAATCATTACTCGCTGCGGTGCAGATTCCAAAATTGTCGTGCTAGGCAACTTGGCTCAAATCGATAATAAGTATATTAACCCCCTCACTAGTGGTTTAACGGCATTGGTGGAAAAGGTTAAAGGCTTTGATCATGCGGGTATTATGCAAGTGGCGGGTATCGAGCGGAGTCGATTGGCGGCGTTTGCCGAAGAAAACCTTTAGCCATCCGCGCGGTGCTAGTTTAAACCGCGCGATTTTTTGATCAGTTCGTAGGCGTTTTGAATATCTTGTGATTTCTGGGTTGCCAATTGAATCATGTCTTCTGGTACCCCTTGAGCTATGAGCTTGTCGGGATGATTCTGGCTCATTAATTTACGATAGGCTCGCTTAACTTCTTTATCAGTGGCGTCTTTGCTAATGCCTAGTGCCTCATAGGCGTCATCAATACTCGCTTGGCTAGAGGCGCCGCCATGAAAATGTTGTTGGCCGCTTGCCATGTGTAACAGTTGTTCAAACTGCTGATCATTGAAGCCAATTTGGCGTGCACATTCTCGCAAAATTCGTTCTTCGGCGGCGTGTAATTCGCCATCTGCATAGGCCATGCTGATAATGAATTGCAAAAACGTGTTGCGTAATACCTGATAGCGACCACAGGTTTGCTTAAATCGCTCCATGGCATGGTGTAGATTAAATTCTGGGCTACTGCCCTGTTTGAACAACGTGATGGCGCGCTGGCGATGCTCACTCGACAGCCCCATCTGGTTGATTAACGTTTCGGCGTGATCAATTTCATCTTGGCTAACACGTCCATCAGCTTTGGCAATGTGCCCAAGCAGTTGGAAGCATGTTTCAAAAAAGACGGTTTGAACATTGCCGAGTGAACTGCCACTGGGGGCAAAGCCGGCAATACCGGCTAAGCTTCGGTCAAAATAGCGGCCGACAAAATAGCCAAGAACGGCCCCAATGGGGCCAAGAATAAAAAAGCCGGCAACTGCGCCTATCAGTCTTCCAAATAACACAATAATTCCTTAGGCGCGAATGGGCGCTCTATTTTCCCATAATCGACATCAAGGCGTGGACCGTACTTTCCACGGCGGTTTTGACGGCGGGTTCTGGGGTGATCTTAAACAGCGGGCTGTGATGAGATGGTATCGCTGGGCCTCCATTAGCCGCTGCGGCGAATGCATCTCGTGGAGTTCCACCAACTGCCCAGTAAACACTAGGTATTTTAGGGTCAGTTGTAAAGTAGGGGAAGTCCTCTGCGCCCATTCCACGTGGAGATTCTTGCATCACGCGCTCAGCCCCCATTTCTTTGCGCCATACTTCAGCCAACTCATTGGCAAGTGTTGGGTCATTCAACGTAGGTGGAGTAGAGGCTTTTAATACCACTTCCGGCAGCTTGTCTTCAGGCATACCCGCTGAAAGTGCTTGTGCACGGGCAATGCGTTTGACGCCGTCGAGTAGTTTTTGGCGTGTTTCAAGGCCAGCGTTGCGAACAGTTAGCTGTAGTACCGCACGGTCAGAGATAATGTTGTTTTTGGTACCTGCATGAAATGAACCCACGGTGACAACACCCGGCTCATGGGGTGAAAGTTCACGTGATACCAGAGTTTGCAAGGCCATCACTATTTGAGAGCCGATGACAATAGGGTCTTTACCCGCGTGTGGACTTGCTCCATGAGCGCCAATGCCGTGAACGATGATATCTACGGTATCGGATCCAGCATAAGGACTGGTTGGAATGACGTTAACAACCCCGTTCGGAAGCATGGAGCTTACGTGGAGGGCAAGTGCAATGTCGGGTTTACCAAACCTATCCCAAGGGTCGGCATCCATCATTGCTTTGGCACCTATAATGCGCTCTTCGGCGGGTTGAACAATCAACATTAATGTCCCCGCCCACTGATCGCGATGCTCAGCCATGTAGCGTGCGGTGCCAACTAAACCAGTAATGTGAACATCGTGGCCACAGGCGTGCATAACAGGCACTTCAAGGCCAGTAATAGGAGAAATTTGTGTTGCCTTTGAGGCATAAGGGAGGCCGCTGTCCTCTTTGACGGGGAGACCATCCATGTCGGCTCGCATCATAACGAGTGGGCCTTCACCATTTTTGAGAAGAGCCACGATGCCGGTTGGAGGATTACCTTCAACTTCAACCCCCACGCCTCGATGAACATCAAATCCGGCCGCGGCAAGCTCCTTAGCCATTCTGTCAGAGGTTTTATTTTCGATAAGCGACAATTCAGGATTTTTATGGAAGTGAACAAAGAGTTTTTCTAAATGTTGCTGGTAGTCACGGTCTACGGCTGAGGCTACATCACTAGCGAAGGTGGGCTGGCAAAATGCCGTGGCTATACAAAAGCCGAGGGTTTTAGCAAAGCGCATACAGTTCTCCAAATATTCATTATTTTTGCCATTTGACCTTTTTCACCGCTATGCTAATAGTTCTTTTTGCGCCTACATTTTCAAAATTGAGAAGCCATTATTATGCAAGAGCAACAATCCAGCAGTCATCCAGCGGTGTCACCGGCTAAGATTAATTACTTTTTGCTAATTGTCAGTTTATTTGCCGGCGGTGTGACAGCCATCATTGCGCTTGTGATTGCCTATGTCTACCGAAGTGACTGCCCAGAGTGGCTGAAAAGCCATTTCGATTATCAGATACGCACCTTTTGGATCGGCTGTTTGGTATTGTTTGTAGGCGTTGTAACGACTTTTATTGGTATTGGTGTGATCATTTTAATCGGTGCGACAATCTGGTTGATCGTTCGTTGCGTGAAAGGCATTAAATGCCTAGATCAGCAATTGCCGCACCCCAATCCAAAGAGTTGGTGGTTATAGTGTTACTGAGAAACACTCCAGCTCCATGTGTAGTCTTTGCCTGCGTTATTTAGACTATCTGAACTTGTTGCGTACGTTTCAATGCTGTCACGTTTACCGACGACGACAACCTCTTCAATGATCCAGCTGCGGTCGTACTCGAAATAAGCGTCATCAATTTGTTGTTCAATCTTTGCGTTTACCTGTGCGCTTAATGCGGTTTGCATTTTATCGTCAATGTCTTGAATGCCCTCTGCGTTTACAGATTGAGCAAGGAGTATAGATGCTGTGATTATGATTGCGTTTTTCATGTTGTGACCTCAAGTATTTGGTTTCTTGTTTATATGACGCAACCTCTAGCAGTGTTAGATGCATTAATATTTAAAAATAATTTTTGCTTGTCTTGTTGCCCATGCTATCCAAGGAGTAAATTGTCCAACTGCTTTTAAAAAGTGCTATATTTAAATCGCTAACAATAATGTTCAACTAATAGATGTGAGAAAGAAAATGAAAAAAATATTCATAACTGCACTAGGTTCTTTGGTGTTGCTGCTATCAAATATAGTCCTTGCAGGCCCCGACCATGCTTGTACGCCAGTATCAGATCAGTCACTACGAATCATCGATTTGCAAAAAGAAGTTAAAGTACAAACCAGTGATGGTCCTGTGACCATTACTCGAGTCATGACGAACTGCGCTAAAAACAAAGGTTGGTTACAGCCATTAGTTCCGTCGCCAGGCATTATTCCTGTGACCGAGTTAGAAGTGCTTGAATCCATCGGTAATCCCGATGTGCTTCTAGTGGATATGAGAACCGTCGAGTGGTTTATTGAGCGCACTATTCCTGGTGCTATCAACATTCCCTATACTGAAATCGCGATGCGCCTCGATGAGTTGGGTTGCGAAAAATCAACATCGGGTATGGACTGTTCAAATGCTAAAACCATTTTGGGATTTTGTAATGGACCAGTATGTCCGCAAAGTCCTTCTGCAATGAAAGCTATGATTCGTGAAGGCTTTCCCGCGGAAAATATTATGTACTATCGCGGCGGTATGCTGGATTGGGATGCACTTGGCTTAACAACAGTGCAGGGTGATTTGTAGTTCATTGCTACTAAAAAAACAGACCAGCCGATAGGCTGGTTTTTTTTGTCTGCAATATGAATAAAAGAGTTCGCAATATGGTTGTTATTGGTTGTTTTTTGATCTTGTAGTTAGGCCATCAAGTGGTCTGACCAATGTTGGGCTTTCACGGATAACAAAATATGAGGTTAATATAATGACAAACCAACAACAGCTAGAGGAGGTGACAGTCACTGCACAAAAACGGACTGAAAGTATCCAAGATGTTCCCGTAGCTGTATCAGCTTTCTCGGCAGATAACCTTCTATGCAGCAATTAGTTAAAGCCTATATGGCAGAAACTGTACCCAGCATCAACGTGGATATCGATGTCGCCGAATACTGTGAGTCGTTAATGGCGCTTTTTGGTAATGAAACTCTACTGCATCGCTTGGTACAAATTGCAATGGATGGCTCTCAATAAATACCTCAGCGTTGGTTGAGTCATTTGATTGAGCGTCGTGGCCAGACGATACCTATAACCGAATTAGCGTTGGCATGCTCGATTCACTATGTGACCGGCCGTGATGGCAATGGTGAGAAATTTGTGGTGAATGATCCATTACAAACTTCTTTACAGGGTGTGTCGGGTGAGTAATCCGCAATGGAAATCGTGACGCAGATCTTGGCACACGAAGCAATTTTTGCCCCCGAGTTACGCCAGGATAAGGCTCTTGTGGCAAGGCTAGTCGAAGTTCTCGAAAAGATAAAACTCGCCACCACAACGACTAATATGTCCGCTGTGATGGCGGGCTTTTTAATGGATTAATCTCCGTGCTGGGCGCCTATGGCGCCCTTTTTTTAAGCGACTTTGATAATAACTGCCTGCCAGCCTTGCAAGGTTATGACGCCATCTTCAACGTCAAGATTATTGTAGTTGT
>Ga0209962_1000324_pt1 | contig 14618 bp, 15 predicted proteins | sample SalPonA_C_H2O_MG_FD_185722 | JGI IMG/M metagenome (GOLD analysis project Ga0209962, IMG submission 185722) | Water microbial communities from South San Francisco under conditions of wetland restoration - Salt Pond MetaG R2A_C_H2O_MG (SPAdes)... | ecosystem: Environmental > Aquatic > Non-marine... | reverse complement strand
TCTCTCCCGTAACTGTATCCAGAAACGGGATGTAGATTGTGCTGCCGTCAGTACATGCAGTTGAGCCACTACAAATGACTCGAACTCCAAAACTGTCACCATAGGCGCCCGCTACGATCGGTAGCGAGCCTCTTAGTACGTTATCCATAATGGATCTCCTATTAGAAGCTGCTACGACCGCGTGCGCGTGACGTAATTACAATGTGATCCTCTTCAGCGACCTCGGCAATTAACTTGCCGTGAGCACCTTGGAGCATCGTTTTAACTGAAGTCTCACCGCTAAGGATCGATTCCAGTCGGCGTTCAGAACCACACGTTGATAAGAACGAAACGACGTGCCCAATAATGGGATCGTCTTTCTTGATCACGCCATCCACAGGAATAGCCTTTTCAAGCTCTTCGAACTGATCAAGCAGGCGCGTCAGGCGACCGTTGTTAAACCGCATAGCGTTCAACTTAGTCATCATCGGCTGGAGCTTTGAGAGCAACGATGCGGGGCTCATGTCGTTCTTACGATCAACGAGAGCGTCCGCAGCGGTGTTACACAGCACCCCTACTTCGTGCAGTACGCTTGATGAGATAGCCTCTTCATCAAACTCATGCCCAGGTTTAGGTGAAATCTCTAACAGAACGACATCGAAGCTAAACTTAGCGCCGATGTAATCCTTATCGAGAATCTGTCGAATGACCCGTTGATGCTCGGCATTTTCAGCCAGCCAGTTCTCAAGGTTCGTATCAAAATCCGCAAGGAATTTGGTCTTTGCCTCAGAGTACTCGCCCTTGATCTGCTCAAGCTGACCAAGTGCATCCTCAAGCGCTTCGTTCGCTACCAGAAATCCGCCAGCGAAACGCGTGCCCTTTGTGAGCAACACCCGTTCAGCTTTTTTGCGAAGGGTGTCGAACGGTGTGAGTGCAGATGCCGGAAAAACCGCCTTCTGCCCTCGTTTCAACAAATTTGATGGTGGCAATTCACCATCAACTACGTAATCAGTGTCGAGTGCTTTCGCCTCTCCACCCCATTTACGCGCGCGCGGATGCACGAGCGTACAGCCATTATGGAATTCCATTGGCCTTCTCCTTAAAGTGTGACGCTAAGCGTCGGTGTGTGTGAAAGTGTGTAATCCGCCTCAGAACGAGACGGATCTAGCAATTTTGCGTCGCTGTTCTAGCGAAGCTCCTGCTGGGCGGTCCAAACAACCAAAGGTCATTGCAAGTTCCTTAACGATCGCTTTGTCGCTCACGATGCTCATACCCTCCCAGTGCCAGCACTGGTGGATATAAGGCTCCAAATCGGCGAACCGAGTTGGAAGAGCGGCATTACTATCGTCAGACACTTGAGCATTGAGCTTGCGGTGAAGTGCGTACACGAAGAACAGCCCTAAGACCCCCTCCTCGTACTCACTGCCGCCTGCTTCTTTGCCACCTAATATCTGCTCTACGACAGATAGGTTTTCGAACTCTTGAGCGAAGTGCTGAATAAAGACATTCTCGTGGTTAAACAGACTGTCCGAGATCTCAACAACGAATTGTTGAGCACGTTCAATCGGATGTAACCGCGTATCCAGTCGATACCAAAACCGCGGAGGGTAAGCCAGATCAGATTCAGAGATTGATGCAGAAGCGGCGATCACTCGACCACTTGCTTCATCAAAATCCACCCCGGACCAGTCTTCATATCCCTTGCGGTACTTCTCCCTGCTTTTCTTATAAAGATCACCTTTACAAGTTCGTGCAGTGAGAGAGCCAGTTCGAGCCGCGCTAGTCGGCCCATACCAACAGTCGTAATGACCATAGGTAGCACTGTCTCTGGCTATCCAGACTTTATCGCTCGTTCCTTCGGTACAGCGCAGTATCGTGAATTGACTCATAGCGAGTTACCTCCCCATGCGTCACCCCAGATACCTTCGGCAATCTCATTGATCGCCATACGCTGCTCGGGTTTGAGACTGTCGGTGTAGGCCTCTTCAAGACCCTCACGTAGCGGATTATCTGTATCAGCATAATCAACTACGAGACCTGCCCATTTACGAAGAGAGCGCGTTGTCAGCGGCATACTGAGTGGTTGATCCACATCAGAGCCCGACAAGAAGCGATCTCGCGTAATATTGGCCAGACGCACCATTTTCTCTACCACATCGGCACCTTCGCACTGCTCTAAGTCAGGCTCAGAGGCACGAAGGATCTTGTGCTCAATCTCCTTGTCCACATATGGGACTCGGATCAATCGCTTACGGTCGTTCAACGCCATTTCTAGCGCAAACACACCTTGGTAGAGGCCAGTGTCATCGCCGTTTCCACAGGAATTGCCACTTGCTATAAATCTAAAGTTTTTATGAGGCACCACGGTCTCCGAGGTCTCATCAATGTGTAATGGCAAGCCATCCAGCACATCATGTAGAACCGTCAAACGACCGGGCGGTATACGATCCATCTCGTTCAAGAGAAAGATGTACCCGTACTTCATTGCCTTGGCTAAGGCACCGTATGTGAATACAGTATTGCCATTCACCAGATCGGTTTTGCCAATAAAGTCTGAAACCATCGTATCCTCACTACCATTGGTAGCGACAACGGGATAGTTCAGCTTACTGGCTATGTTAAGGATCGATGACGTCTTGCCAGCGCCCGCATCCCCAGCCATCCAGAGAAAATCTTTTCTCGGGTTGTCTAGGAAATTGTTCACCTTACGCAAGATGCGACGGTCAAATACATAGTGCTCATCCCCAGCGGGGATAGGCAGCTCTGCATCAAACTCAAAACCAGCCAAATACACGTCTGATTTTGCATCCTCGATACCAAAGCCTTTACGGACGTTAACGGCTTTGTTTCGTTCAGTAGTTGTTTTCATGGTACGTCTCCTTGCCCGCTCAGACGCACCAATCCCATGAAGGGTGATACGCCCTTCGAGGGTTGTGTTTAAAGTGTGGGATCCATTACGGATCGAGTTAAGATCAGTGACATTAGCCAGTGACCTGGCTATGCAGCATCTCGATGTCGCGTGCTGCTTCTTTTGCACTGCAGGAATAACCGTACAGTGACAAAAACCTTACTTATCAAAACACACAGCAAGCTATGCGCTTTGAGAAGGAAGGAGCTGCGATAAGGTTTCCCTTACCGCATTCCAACTTAGAATTTACCTACCTTTGTGGCCTTCGCCTCGTTTCCAATGACACTCTCATTGATCACTTGGTTCTTGCTCAAAGTTAGCCGTGATTCCATCCGATCTGGCTTACGGAACTCCTCTACTGTGTCCTGAGGAATCTCCAAAGCTTTTTGCAGCTTCGTCCAATCCACAGTCCCTTTTTTCGAGAAGCGGGTGATTTTTACTCCGGCGTAATCTGCCAAGAGGTACTCACCCATCTCTGTTGTCAGAGCTTCAGATAACTCTTTCTGCTCATCCTTCAGAGCCTTTACGCGCGCATCCAATGCTTTTAACTCCTCTTGGTTATCAACCCAAGATTCAGCTAAGGCACGGAAGCGGAACTCACCCTGACCAGAGGCCGGAATAAATAAATCGCGTTCAGGATCCAGCTCAGGTGCTGTATCGTTTTGAATCAGGTCCCAGAACGCTTTAGCCGCGCTGAGAATCAATTCTTTATCTTGCTCAGAGATCGTGATGCGAAACTCCCGAACCAGCGGCTCCTCACTGTCACCCGTAGGCTCCATGTAGAAGAACAGCCGACCAGCAGTTGCGCCTACGACAACGGCCTGAACTTTCACCTGCATCTCGTACATACGAAATGTTGGTGAGTCAGTCCCGTTTTCCAGCACTTCATCAAACACCTTCTGAGATGGCGCTTTAAACTCAAAAGGTTCACCCTCAGAGCTAAAGCCATCCAGCGAAGCACGCAATACAGGCCAGTCTGAGCATTCAGCGCAAATCGGAAGCAGTACTTCGTCATAAGCTGATTCTGCAAACTGACGCGCAGCGTCTTCTAAACGGTGTCCACGCTGGATATTCGGATTACCAGAGAGATCCGGCGGGTTTTGGCGACCCGTCTTCTCCATCCAGAGCTCGCGCGGTGTTTTATAAGGCGAAAGCCCTAAAATCACCGGAATATCCGTGGCTGAAATGCCTTCGGCACGCCAGTTCAACCATGCAGGCTCACCCTGCTTTACTTTGATAATGTTCATAGTGTTTCTCCAACAGAAAAGTGTGCTGGGGGTTAACTACAAACATCCCGCCTGGGAGAAGTAGTTCCCCCAGGGGTGTGTGTAAAACAGTCAATCCATGACGGATTGATTACGCTGCGTTGCTATCCTGATTCAAGCCGGTCTTAGCCTTCTCAATCTCAGAACGCGCATACGCAAGTTCAGGTGGGTGCTTACCGAAACGGGTTTCGATAACCTCCTCTGCTGCCTCAAAAGAGCCGACTTCAATGCTGCGATCAATGATCTTGGCAATAAAGTTAACAACCTTCTCTGGCAACTCTCGTGCTTCTGGGACAACAACTTCACCCTCGATGACCGCTGAGCGATCTTCAATGGCGAGGCCTTCTGCGTTGTCTTCGTTGATGATGCGCATCGCTTCACCAAACGCTGACGAGGTTTTAGGCCACCATTTGGCAGCTTTCTTGACGATTGTTTTAGCAATCATCTCCTCTTCCCAATCACGCCAAGGACCGGATACCCCGTTCTTCTTAACCATCTCAGATGAATCTCGGCACTTGTGAATGTACTCAAGACCAACTGGATAGAATTGGAACGAACCATCTGGCAGCTTGGTAGTGCAATAACCACCAATGACAGCTCCACGCTCAGCACTCGACGCAAAGACATTGCGAGGGTGCGTTGGGGCGGTGTATTCACCGTTCCAAACAAAGTTAGCGGCTTCGTTCTCGTATACCAACGTGGGTACACAAGAGGAAATCGCACCTGCTTGGGCGGCTAGCTGAATCAAACCCTGATACTGAATATCAAGGATGATCTTCTGCACACCTCCGATTTTGCGAGGAATCAGATTGGCCAACTTCAAGGTTGGATTCAGAGTCAGCCCTACTTTTGCGCACTGGTACATGGCCAGCTGCAAGGATGTAGGATTTTGTTGCGCAATATTCTGAGTAAACGAGTTACCCATCAACTGCTGGACAGCAAAGACTTTCTCTTTATCGAACTTAAGAAGCGACTGATCAAACTGATCTGCCGATTTGTCGATAGCGGTTACGAGCAAAGGAGCTAGAGCGCCTGCATTGTTACGTTGATTCGCCATAGGAATTCTCCAAGCTAGGGTGTGTGAAAATGAAAAAAGCCCATCAAGCATCGCTTGCGGGCTTTTTTAAACATTGGATGAGAGGTCAACTCTAGAAGCCGATATCGTCGTCTAGATCATCCCAGTCATCACCACCTGCAGTTGCCATCGCCGGAGCGGGTGACTGCTGCTGAGTGGCTGCTTTTGCGGGGGCTTGGTTGGCAGAAGATTTGCCATCGATAAACTCAAACGAGTTCACAATGATCTCAACCGAGGTGTGTTTCTCACCTGATTTTGATTCCCAGTTATTCACTGAAAGCTCACCCTCAATATAGATACGGTCGCCTTTTGAGAAGTAGGTAGAGATAGTCTCCGCCATATTCCCGAAAGCCTTACAACGCATCCAGTTGGTGATGTCTTCTTTGCCTTTACGACGCTTGTTAACAGCGACGCTCAACTCTGTGATCTGCAGTCCAGATGGAGTAGCAGACGTTGAGATTGAACCAATACGGCCAGCATAAGTTACTTTGTTAATGTTCATAGTAAGTGCCCTCCTGGGGCTAAGTTAGGGTGTGTGTTGATCCAAGGTGGATCGGTTAGGTTAAGTTGTTATCGAGTAATGCGACGGCGAACTGGCTTTGGCTCTGGACGTGTAAACACGCGGTCAGAGATAAAATTCAGAACAAACGACACAATTTCGACGGGTACGAGCATAAGTTTTGGGAGGAAGATGACACTGTAAGCGCCAATCAACGCACCGATTAAAAACAAAGCTTCATTAAGTGATACACCTGACATAATTTCGATCTCCAAAGGGAGGGACGAAATCAGCCGGGGCATGATTACGCCCCGAAGGTGTGTGAGTGACTCTTGCGAGTCGAGGTAAGTTCAGTGACCCTGATCCGAGGATCCGCAGAGAGAAGGGTCGGGCTCTGCATTCAAACGTCTTCGCAATAAGGAAGGACGTAAGAAACTTTGGAGATTATTTTCAGTCTAGAACAGTTTTCTCGACTCGCAAGGGTGAATATTCACCCTCACCCAGATTTGTTTGGATTGACCTCGTAGCCCTCAATCGTAAAGCTCACCGAACCATCGGTATTAAACTGCTTCAACCTAAGCGTGGCGTTATTAGCGATACTTGACCGTATATTTGGCTGCATCTTTGTCGTACCACCTAGCCCTTTTTTGTAGTGTTCGCGCTTAACAGTGATCGATCCATCGCTGTTGTTACCGCTATAGCTGTAGGTGATTTCACCACCATAAGGAACCAGGTCTTGGGTTTTATATTCATTTAGGACGATACCCCCTGTGCTGAATACCCCTGTCCAGCCTGCTCGCGTCATCAGTGGAGAGTTTTCGTTTTTACCGTCGTCACTCCAAATCTGGTCTAGAGGCTGGCCTTGAGCATCAACAAGGATAAAGAACTTAAATTTTCGCTGCGCTGTGAACGGCTTGCGATCACAGTTGAATACGCACATAACGTTGTAGCTTTGGCCTTTGTACTCAGCCAAAGCGGAGATAGGGTAACGGTTATCTTTCCAAACCGAGGCCAGCTCTTTGTTGGTTTCGGTCGGGTCCATGACTTTGAATGACACGTTACTTTGGTACCAGTGCGTCTTAACGTGATTCCACTCCTTAAATGTAATCAGCTGCTCGCCGACTCGCGCATTGAAGGGCACATTGAAGGGCTTGTCTGCCGTCACCACAATGCCGGGCATATTATCGCGGTTCCGCTTTTTCTGTATCTCGATCATAGGCTCAGCGGCCTGCACTCCGCTCAGCGGAATCGCTAATCCAATCGCTAACGGCAATAGTTTCTGTCTAATCTTCATCTAGTCTCTCCTTTGCTGGTCAGCCAAACGTACCCTGCGAATAGCAGAAAACCGCCAATCGTTACTGGCCAAATCGCTGACGCGACAATGCCAAGGGCTAGGTGCACGAAACCGCCTCGCCCGTTGCCAATCCAGCCATAAAAAACCATGGCCGCAACCACCCAATAAGCTATCTCCATAGTGAACCTCCGCTTAGTAATAGCTTTTAGATGCTTTCTTCTGGTCAACCTGAGCGGTTTGCTCTGATGCCTGAGCTTGTTTCCACTTCTTGTAGACATCGCGTTCTTTGGCTTCGGCAAGCTGCTCAATTTTCAGCACAGCATCGGTCTTGTGGTAATAGTTCTTGCCCGCGAGCGCGTTGCGTTTGGTGACGATAGGCTCAATGGATACGCGGTAATTGCCGCCATCTCCAAGCAAGCCCGCCGCTTCAAAGTAACTGCGCTTACGGCGCGGATCTTGAGGGGCAAAGTCGATGCTGGCAGAGCACTGAGCGTTTCTGATATCGAAGTTTTGACAGAGCGAGTCACGAATAGCGGCCATTTCAGCCATCGGCACGCGTGCCGCATAGCGAATACGGTAGATACTCCCGTCGGGTCTGGCGGCATAGCGCAGCTCGTAATCGTCCGTTTTACCCATGGTTTCGACAAAACCGTTGAGACCCAGCTTGCGTGCAGCCTGCATCTCGGCTGAGGCAACTTTACCGCCCAGCTTGGACTTAGCTTCACCCGAATCATCGCCCAGGCTAATGCCTCGAACGCTGGTGTCGGCCGCAAACGCGCCAGCCGATATTGACAAGGCCACAGCCGCTAAAACACCACTTAGCTTCTTCATTCTTCGCTCCAAAAAGACGTTCACTGAGTCTATTTAAGCAATAAATGCTCGATTTCAGCGGTCAACATTGGGGTGCAGCGGTGCATCTCAATTAAATATGCCAGTATTCACGTCCGGAGCGGATACACTTAAAGGTGTGAGATACCAGCCACATCCGAGATGGATTGTATTGGGCGAACATCTCGACATGGTGGCTGGGAATAGCTCACCAGGAAAAGCGGATTTACCGCATGGAGGCTGATATGGCTAGATCAAAATCAAACTGGATTTCGGCATCTGAAGTGGGTCGCGCCAAATTCTGCGCGCATGCTCTTGAGCTGAAATACTCAGGTGCCGCCGTTTCTGCCTCTGCTGAAAAAGCGCGAGCTCGCGGTGATGCTGCACACGAGCAGTTCAACACAGAGATGCGTTCCGCCGAACGTGATAACCGCTGCTTTATCGCGAGCCAAGTCTACGGTCTGAACGATCCACGCACCGATGCGCTGCGCGAATGGCGCGATAGCGTACTGATGCCAACAGCCGCTGGCCGCCTCTTTGTGAAGGTGTACTACGCCTCATCTCCGTACCTGGTTAACATCTGCCGCCGCCTGTCTGTAGTGGATTCAACTATGCGCTTCCTACTCGACGGTTTCCGCCGGGTGATTCATATCGCTGACCAGAAGGAGCTGTAGCATGATGATTGAGTTCTCGATTTTCACCCGCGAACTGGTACTCACCATTGCGATACTGGGACCCATCCTATTCTGGGTCTTCCTTAAGATTCGCCGAGCCCTCCTTGATGATGGCCAAGCCGATAATCCTCTGGGCATTCCCAATGCTGAGCTGATGTATATCGATGAGGGCAAGCAGACCAAGCCGTTCTTCAACCGTCAGTTTGAAGTACTGGGCAAACCGGATGCCATGTACAAGACGCCAACTGGTGTTGTCGCTGTCGAATACAAAAGCAGAAAAGGATCCGTGAAGGATTCAGATGTGAGTCAAGCGATGTGCGCAGCGCTAGCTGCCCGCGGCGATGGCCACAAGGTCTATCAAGTGATCGTCAAAACTCAGACTGACCAGCTTGAGGTCGATCTTCCCCGCTCTGACAAAGAACTCTACAGCCGCATCCAGCAAGACGTTGCTGCAGCGCGCTCAATTAAGAAAGGCGGCAAGGGTGCGGCTAACCCCCACCCTGCCAAATGCAGAAGTTGTGCTCACAAAAGCAGCTGCCAGTACTCAATAGCCTAGTTAAGAATTCGGTTGCTATGTTCACCAACATGTCGCCAAACATATTGTAGGTTCTTCGAACGTTGAGATGATGGTCTCAAGAAACAACGAGGACTACTGGATATTGTGTGCCTCTCCTGAGGAAAGTGTGTTTGCCCGCCCTGTGCGGGCTCTTTTTTTGTCGTCTGGTATTCACGGCATAAGTTGGCCAGCCTTTTACAGCATAGTTTGACCATGGCCTCGTGGTAGCATGTCGCCTATCGGCACTTAGCCGTCATCTGAACAGCCGACGTCCTTCGTTCGATTAATTCCGTTTGGTGTACTTAGGTACTGAATCGCTCCTCACCGCCGCTTGAATATTGCTGATCAGATCTTCTTTCAGATAAGGCTTACCGATAACAGAGTCGAAACCCGCCGCCAGATACTCCTCAACATCCTCTTTCATGACGTTTGCAGTACATGCAATAACTGGTTTGCGATAATTTGCTGCTTTCAATGCCACAAGCGCTGCTAAGCCGTCCATTATTGGCATCTGGATATCCATAAACACTAGATCAAACTCTTCGTTAAGTGCTTTCTCTACGGCGATCTCGCCGTTCACGGCTTCAACAATCTCGAACGGGTAAGTTTTAAGCAGCGCGTTAAAAATAAGTCGGTTAGTGGTGACATCTTCAGCTAATAGGATACGTGCTGGCTTTATCTCGCTAATCTCTTCACCCTGCTTCTGGTCAGCGGTGGGTTGCTGGGTGACAGGTAGTTCGAGTTTTATTGTGAATCGTGTCCCCTCTCCCAAAGTCGAATCTGCAATGATCGAACCATCCATCAATTCGACCAACCGCTTGGTTATTGCCAAACCAAGACCGGTACCTCCTCGCTCAGTCGCGCGACCCGACTCAGCTTGCTCGAATGCCTCAAACACCTTATCAAGCTTGTCAGCGGGGATCCCCACACCGGTGTCTTCAATCACAAGAACGACTTCACTGCTCTGCCTGCCAACATCCACCGACAGAGATACCTTACCGTTGTCAGTAAACTTGATTGCGTTGGACAGAATGTTGCGTAAGATCTGGCTTAACCGCGTAGTGTCGATCAAACGATTGCCCTCCTGCGCAAGAGAGGAACAATAGGTCTCCAGTTTGATGCCCTTGTTATGAGCCTGAGCAGCCAACTCAGAGGAGACCATACCCACCGTGTCGCACAGCCTAGCAGGCTCGGGGAAGAGGCTCACTTTACCCTCAGTTATTTTAGAAATATCCAGAATATCATTAACAATACCTAAGACCGACTGGTAGCTCTGCATTGCAACGCTGGTGTAACGAAACACAGTTTCTTGATCATCAGGGTGTGCCCGGACGACTTGGAGCGAACCGAATATCCCATTGAGAGGCGTGCGGATCTCATGAGACATGTTGGCGAGGAATTGCGACTTGGCGTTGTTGGCGGCTCTTAAGTTCTCTTCGGATTCTTTCAGACTTGCGCTTTGCTGTTGGAGATCCGCATTGGTCTTTTCGAGTGACGATTTGGCTTGGTTTAATCGAACGTTTTTCTCATTCAGAACAAATAACATCCCAAGAACTGCGGCATAACTGATTAAGCTTCGTGCAGCGATCTGCATATCGATTGACGCCCCATAAAGCACTACTCCAAGCATCCAAAATCCTAGGCTAGTGCCCAACACTAGTGCAAATTTTGTGCGGACGATAACCCAGAGAGAAGCGGCAAATATTGGGGAAATAAGAATTGAAGGGAGCGTGTTCAGTGCAATAAAAATCATGAATGCTAACGTACAAAACAGCGCTAGTCCGACACGCAAAGTTTGAAGTACAGAGTCTGATACTTTGCTTGTCAGAAACACAATTGACCAAAGCCAGATTGCGACAAAGAACTCGGTCGCTATTACAAGATTTATCGACGTTTCTGTCTTAATCGGCGCTAACAGATTTAGACCAATTATCAATAGGGTTAGTGTGCCGAGGATGGCTTCAGCGAGCACTCCTTTTTCTTTTATTTCACTGAAAAATATCAAGGGACTCCTGCCTAACGCCTATTTAATCTTTAGATTTTTTCTTTACAGGTATTGGGTCGATTTTTGCTCAAACCTCGCGGACGCGAGTCCGCGAGCATAACAAATAACTGCTTTAACCAATCATTCTTAGAGTAGACCATACAGTCGCAATTGTGACAATTAGACAACACTCTCACATGAGGGAGGCACGATGAAATGTCGCGTTTGGGTCGCTATTGACCACATCAACTCATCCATATCAGCGGTAGCCACTACAACGGGGCCGGATGGGCCAGCGTGTACTCTACGTAATCTCGCAATTCGTCTTCCGATGCCGTCTTATCCACAAAACCTCTGATCCCACGAGTAATTAAATCTGACAGAGCATCCTGATCAATTTCCGAACTGTAGGCCAGAACAGGAATATTTCGAGTGCCTGAAAGACCCTTCAGAAGCTCTAAAACCTCGGCTCCACCTACGTGCGGCATACGTACATCCAGTAGAATCAGTGAGGGCTGAAGCCTCAGCGCCTGCGCCAGTGCGTCGTTAGGCTCGGTGCAACTGTGGAGGTGATAGTAGGAGCCCAGCATCTGCTGCAGTGTGGCGTGCGCGAGCGGGTCATCGTCGATGTATAAAATCGATACCTTAGACATTTGCAGGCTCCGTATTTAAGCGAGCCAGCTCGTCGAGCAACTTCTCAATTGTAATCGGTTTGGCAATGACACCACTAGCACCAACTGCGAGCAAACGATCGGTCTCCGCTCCTACCACCGCAGCGGTCACACCGATAATTGGGCCTGCGTAGCCCGCTGCTCTTAGAGCTGCTGTCAGGCCATATCCGTCCAACTTCGGCATCATAAGATCCGTCAAAATAAGATCAAAAGCACCGCCTGACTCGTTAAACGCATCTAATGCACTTTGGCCGTTCTCGTGACATTCAATCGTGGCGCCCTGCTTGATCAGTGCTTTTTCAGTTAGCATGCGCAACATCTTGTCATCTTCAGCAAATAGCACTCGGTAACCTGAAAGATTTATACTTGCCTGTGCCTGTGCCTGTGCCTGTGCCTGTGCCTGTGCCTGTGCCTGTGCCTCATCGTCAAGCGGCTTCAGCGGGAACGCAACGCTGAAACACGCACCCCCAAGCACCTCACTGTCACAGTATGTCAACACGCCACCAAGTTGATCGCTCAACTCCTCAGCGATAAACAACCCAAGCCCTGTGCCGTCTTTTTGTGTATCCCCTCGGCTGAATGCAGTGAACAGACGCTCAACCTGATCAGCAGGAATACCTTTTCCGTTATCCTCTACGCTGAGCGTCGCGCTATCACAGCCATCCTTATCGCGTGTACAGGTCAAAGTTACACTGACCTCAGAGCCCTCTGAGTGTATTACCGCGTTCTTCGTCAGGTTGGTCACCAACTGTCGCAACGCTTGTTCACGGATTGAGTACAGCGAGCCACTGGCAGAGTGAGTAAATTTCACAGTTACGTTGTTGTCCGATGCTAAGTGCGAAATCGCGCTCAGCGCCCGCTCAATAACAGCTTCAGGTTTAGCCATGCTCTCCTTTGATGCCCGCGCACGCTCAGGCATTACGACTGTGCGAAGATCTTCCAACACCGTTAACAGATTTTGTGAGATTTCGCGGACTGTCGTCAGTTTCTCCGGATCACTGAGGTCCTGATCATCCGCGATCATCGCCATCGATGCCACGGGCGTGCGCAGCTCATGTCCAATAACAGAAAAGAGCTCCTTTTGACGCTCTGATTTCTCTCGTAGTTGCTCTGTTGTCTGCACCAGCTCTGTGACATTTTGGCGCAAGACAAGTCGTTTGAGCAGCGCCCCCTTCTTGTAGGTCCTACCCGTGTATACATGCGACCACTGTGGCGTGCTCTCTCCAGGGTAATGCACGGCGTAGACCATCTCAGCTTCATCTTGAGCGAGTATTTGTCGCAGTTGATTTGCCTGGGCTTGAGACGGGATCATACTCGCAAGTGCATCGGCTATTGGAATCACTGTACCGATAGGCATCGCAGGATGCTTACCGTCAATAAGAGTCGCAGCTCCCGATTCAATATCCAATTCAAACAAGGTGATGTCTGCGCTTTGCAGAATGAGTGAATGTTGGGCGCTCTTTGCATTCAGCTTCTCATATGCGCCTATCGTGAGTTTATTAAGCAGTGTCGAGCGTGCCATTACGATAGCCGTCGCTACGGACATCGCGACCACCACGCTAAGCGCTAGATTTACCTGCAACGGACCCAATCCGCTTGGGAGCACCTCCGCTTGAAGAGTAAGCAACTCGATGGCAACAAATGAGAACCCTATGGCGGCAAACCCCCGCATGGGCAGCAGTAGTGCAATTGCCATCAACCAGACAGCAAGATCGATAAAGTCATAGAGAAGAGGCTTACCAAAAAGATGGCTGACCACCTCAAACACCACAAAACCCACAAAGATCTTAGTCAATAGCGAAAGGTTGTAGTGCGTGGAATCATAATTGCAGACCGAAATGAGAACCGGAAAAACAAACAGATAGCTAGCCAACTGAGAGCCGACCCAGGCACCGGCACCGTACACCACCGGAGCACCATAGCGTTGCTGAAAGTAGACCGAGATGATCAATGCTGCAGTCGCCAGTATAACTGCCAGCTTGAGTGACGCTTGCACGACTTTACGGGCGAATCGCCCACCGTCTTGCAGCGAGCATCCTTTATTGATGACCGACAAAAAGAGGCATGATGCCAGATAAATTTCTGCTGAATTAACAACAGTCATCGCGATCGCGTCGGGGGCAGGGGTTCCTGAAGGAAAGTTTGCTACCAATAGAGCCAGCGCCGACAACGAAAAAATATTCAAAGCTGGCACGGCAGATTGGCGGCTGTATGCCTCCAGCGTCAACCACAAGACAGCAACAGCGTTCGTTACCCACAACCATGAGAACGAGAGCTCGGCATCAAAATAATATTCAACCGAGAACAGCGACAGCACCAGGACAGCAAGCGGCAATAACCACTTAAAACGCGCTGCGCTGAGTACCAATTGATCATTTGAGTGCATGCAAATATCCCTATATCTCTTGCATCAGCCTGTGATGGCCTACAATTAATTCGCAAAAGAAGTCGCAAAATGCGACGCGTAATGCAAAGAAACACCCTTTGCCCCTAAAAATTTGTAGAAACAGAGGGATCTAAACCTATCTTTCTGTAAAGCAATTATCGAGCCAGAACGATAAGCTATTAGTAATTTAACCTACATTTCTCGGGCGGAGCCCTGACTGCCGAGGCGCAATCTCATCCAACAAAACGTAAAAGAACCGCATCATTTTCTGACCCTATTTTCAGCGAGAAGATCGGCTAGGAAGGGTTAAAGAATCTCAAATTTAAGATTTAGGAAAGTCTTAAATAGATAACAGGAAATGTCTCTTGCGGGTCGATAGTTGTCGTTGACTACGCGAGTACCCAAAAGTCTGCTTTTGCGGGCTACCGGCTAATCTGTACAGCAGCCGGTCAACTTACTCGCGTCCAGTTGCGAGGATTTGCCCAAAGCCGTCACTCAG
>Ga0209962_1000322_pt1 | contig 14658 bp, 11 predicted proteins | sample SalPonA_C_H2O_MG_FD_185722 | JGI IMG/M metagenome (GOLD analysis project Ga0209962, IMG submission 185722) | Water microbial communities from South San Francisco under conditions of wetland restoration - Salt Pond MetaG R2A_C_H2O_MG (SPAdes)... | ecosystem: Environmental > Aquatic > Non-marine... | reverse complement strand
CTATAGACGGCATTCAGGAATTCTTGAAAAAGCAGGACGACAAGTATGATACTCCTGATATGTGCGATCTTCTTATTGTAGGTGCCGGGCCATCGGGAATCGCTGCGGCTTTGAAAGCAAGTGAATTAGGCTTAAAGGCTCGTATTGTGGAACAAGAATCTTTAGGAGGAACGGTGTTCACCTTTCCAAGGCAAAAAGTAGTAATGACTCAGCCTATGGAGTTGCCGGGCTTTGGTAGTGTGAAATTGGTGAATACAACCAAGCAAGAACTACTCGATATTTGGAAAAAAGCCTTATCAAACTTTAACATTGATGTTGAAGAGCGTAAAAGAGTTACAGGGATAAATAGTTCGAATGGATATTTTGAAGTGACCCTCGCCGAAGGAGAGGTCATTTCAACACGTACGGTATTATTAGCTATTGGTCGTAGGGGTACTCCTCGGAAGTTGGGAGTTCCGGGAGAAGATATGGACAAGGTGACTTACAAGCTTATTGAACCAGAGCTATTTAATGGTTTGAATATTCTGGTGGTAGGTGGCGGAGATAGCGCTGTAGAAAGTGCACTGTTGCTCGCGGATAGTAATAATGTAACTCTTAGTTATAGAAAAGGCGCATTTGCTCGTATTAAGCCTGATAATAGAACTCGAATTCAAGACGCAATCGACAATGGGCGTATTGAAGTCATATTTAACTCTAACTTGAAAGAAATAGAGCGGGAATCTATTACCTTGGTGGTAGAGAATAGTGAGGTGAAATTGCCGAATGATCAGGTGTTTATTTTCGCCGGAGGAGAGTTGCCTAATGCCTTTTTGAGAAGTGCAGGGGTAGAGATTGAGGCCCATTTTGGAAAAACAGTTCGTAAGCATAGAAAGTAGGTGAAGAGGAATTGGGCCCATATTATTATCCTGTTGTGTTTGCCGCTTATCGGTTTAGCACAGTTTTCTCCGGGGAAATTGAGCGAGGCCCACGCGCATTTGGAGGGTATGAAGAACTGTACTCAATGCCATGAACTCGGGTCCGCGGTAAGTGAAACCAAATGTTTGGATTGCCACATCGAAATCCAATCGCTCCGAGAAGCCGACCATGGGTACCACAACAGTCAGGAAGTTCGGGATAAAAGTTGTATTTCATGCCATAGTGAACATCATGGAAGAGCTTTTGATGCCACTCGTTTTGATTCCACAGGGTTTGAACATGATTTAACCGGATACCTGCTCGAGGGAGCGCATGTCAAGGTCGATTGTCGAAAATGTCATAATCCGGACTACATCGTTGACGAAGAACTCGGGACAAGAAAGGGAACCTATTTGGGTTTGGAAAAAGCTTGTTTGAGTTGTCACGAAGACATGCACCGAGGCCAACTTGCGGATGATTGCTTGCAATGTCACCAGATGGATGATTGGAAGCCTGCGACTTTGTTCGACCACAACAAAACGGATTACCCGTTAAAGGGCGCACACAAGCAGGTGGAGTGTAAAGAGTGTCATGTCGAGAAGCGAGATCAGCAAGGACTATTTGCTCAGTATACCAATATTGCGCATCAGCGTTGTACGGATTGTCATGATGATTACCATGAAGGACGATTAGGTTCAAGCTGCACAGATTGCCATACCATATGGAGTTGGAATATTCAGAACGCCTCGCAAACATTTGATCATAGTAAAACACGCTATCCTCTCGTTGGTCAACATCAAGAGGTTCGATGTGAAGAATGCCATAAGAATGGCTATGAAGCTATGCCTTTTGCTCGGTGTACGGACTGTCACGAAGATTTCCATGAGGGTGATTTTATCACGGATGCTGGGGAAGTTACCGATTGTCGCGAGTGCCACAGCGTAGAAGAGCCTTTTACTTGGTCAAGCTACGGTATAGAAGAGCATCAAACTAGTGAATATCCTCTTGAAGGAGCACATTTAGCCACCCCCTGTACCGCATGTCACATGCAGGAGGAAAGTGAGTGGTCTTTCGCCTTTAATTCTCACGATTGTATCTCGTGTCATAACAACGTTCACGAGGGCTCACTTGCAGAGCACTTTACGGAATCTAACGGTTGTGTGGATTGTCACAATACCTCAAGCTGGTCGGTGATTACCTTTGATCACAATCAAACTAATTATGCTCTAGAGGGGCTGCACACCAACGTGGATTGTCGAGGCTGTCACATGCCAGACGGTTTGGATAACCAGGTTTTTGCACCATTGAGTTCAGCGTGTATGGATTGCCACGATGATATTCATGCGGGCCAATTTGCCGTTGCCACAAACACCCCGTCCATAGATTGTGCCGGCTGTCACAGCACTTCTGTGGCTTGGGACCCCATTAATTTCGATCACAATAACTCGCGGTTCCCGCTGGAAGGGAAGCATGCCGAGGCGAAATGTGATGCTTGTCATAAGGAAGAATTGGTCAATGATATCTTGACCGTTAACTATATAACGAATCAACTGCAATGCATCGATTGTCACGGATCTTAGGGGTTGTTATGATGCTTGCTAGTGTGGTACTGCAAGCTCAGAATAAAGAAAATCCACACGGGGAAAATTTCAAATTGGATTGTGCCAGTTGCCACAATCCGGAAGGCTGGACGATTTCAGAAATACCATGGGATCATAGCTCCACAGGTTTTGAATTGGATGGCCAGCACGCTTCAACCTCATGTGTAGCCTGCCACGAAGGATTAAATTTTGTACAGGCGAACAGTGAGTGTGCATCCTGTCACATCGACGTACATCAAGGAACGGTAGGAAATGATTGTATGCGTTGTCATACCACAGCCTTCTGGTTGGTTTCTGATGTTCAGGGTATTCACGAGCAAAATGGTTTCCCTTTGGACGGGGCCCATTTTACGGCCGCTTGTACGGAGTGTCATTCGGGAGCCAATGAGCTCGTTTTTGAACGCATCGGTACGGATTGTGCCCAATGCCATACCCCGGATTTTCTAGCAACCACGGAGCCCAATCACCAGCAGGCAGGATTTGGGATGGATTGTGCTTCATGCCACGATCCGCTTGCAAACAACTGGGGTGGTGAAAACTTTCACCTGTTTTTCCCACTTGAAGGTGGGCACGGCGGTGTAAGCTGCACGCAATGTCATACGACTGGTAACTATTCCGATGCATCCCCGGAATGCGTGAGTTGTCACCTTGCGGATTACAATGCCACCACCAACCCTAACCACAGTCAAAGCGGATTCCCAATGGACTGTGCTCTTTGTCATGATAACAACATGAGCTGGGAACCGGCCCAATTTGTTGACCACGACGCTCAGTACTTTCCTATTTACTCTGGAGAGCACAGAAATGAATGGAGCAGCTGTACGGAGTGCCATACCAACCCGAATAATTTTGCACTATTTAGTTGTATCGACTGTCACGAACATAATAATCAAGCTGATTTAGCGGACGAACACGATGATGTTAATGGTTATGTTTTTGAGAGTACCGCATGTTATCAATGCCATCCCGACGGCGATGAATAGAATCCTCTCAGCATTAATCTTCTTTATCCTGTTCAGCTTTGGGCTTCGCGCTCAAAATGGGCAGGTAGAGGTTTCTTATATCACCACACAGCATGTGTATCTCAAGCTGGGAGGTCTGGAGCAAAGACCTGACAGTGTACAGATCAATAAGGTGTGGCTAAAGGTCGTGGCTACAAGTTCGCAGAGCATTGTTTTAGAAAACAAAGGCTTGCAGCTTTCGAAGGGGGTAATGGTGGATTTTGCTTTCCCGCAACGCGAGCCGGAGCACATTGCTAAGGAGCCACTTAAGGATGCGATCGCTAATGAACAGGTGGAAGTCGAAGTGGCCGTTGAGGACGTTCTAAAACCAGCCTCAATCAAAGGGAAACATGCCCTGCGGGGCCGATTCACGACCGATTATTTTGGCAGCTTTAGTCCAGATCAATCCGTTCATCGGTTTGCGCAACGCATGAATGTCTATGCCTCCCAAGAGAAAGGTGCGCATGGCTACTCCTTTTCGACAAGGGGTATTGCTCGGGAGTACATCAATGGCTCCGGTACGCCCCTGCGCTGGAATTTGTATGAAATGAATGCCCGCTATAAACACGTCTTGGGTGAAGTACTTTTGGGGCGTTCGGTACCAAGATTTGCCGCGAGTTTCGGGGCCATTGACGGTGTCGCGGTGACAGTGCATATGCCAGTGAATATTCATGTTTTGGCCGGCTACCGACCCGACTTTCAAACGTTTGGATTGGATTTAGGGTCAGGCATGCAAGGGGTATTTCTTTCGATGCCTGCGCCAAAGGGCTCGATGAATTTTAAATCCAGCTTGGGATGGGCTAACATGATGGGAACGGACGCTAGTGGTAATAAGGGCATAGATCGCCAAATCATATACCAGCAAATGAGCATGCAGTTGTTGAAGAATGTAACGTGGTATTCTTCATTGGAATTGGACACCTATTCACCGGCTTTGAGCGGTACAAGCCTGAAAGCCACGGGTATTTACGCTAGCCTGAATTATAAACTTTCGAAAGCGGGTAATTTGTACCTGAGTTATGATTCCCGCGGGCCACGGGTCTTTTACCAGCAGTTCGATGCTGCTTTGGAGCAAGCGCTCTTTGATATGGGGATCCAGCAAGGCTATAGAGTTCGGTATTCCCATCGTTTTGGAGCCCGTACGTTTGTGGGGGTTAATGGGACCATTCGCTCACAAAGTACTTCTACCACGCCTTTTTCCATGATGGGTGTTAGCTTGCGGTACCGCATTCCTTCGGTAACTAACGCTCACATCTCGGCACAGTTTTCTACCTCCAAAAATGCCTCGTACGGTACACGTATAGGGCAAATCCAATACCGCACAGTTTTGGGAAAACAAGGCTATTTCCGGGCTTATGCACGGTATTTGGGGTATCGTTACCCTGGGTCCATTCCGGTGCAATCGGACCGATTTTATATTGGAGGGGAATTGGTCAGAACCATAAAAGGGCTGGAACTTTTTACCCGCACAGAGCTTTCTTTCCGTGCTCAGCAAGTATATCCCGGTATTCAAGCGGGATTAACCTATAGATTAAATTCGACTAAAAAATGATGAGATCATTTGTTTCAATAGCCATCGTAAGTAGCCTTTTGGCGTCGTGTAACGGCAATACCATGGAACCTGTATCGCAGACATCTCCTGATACTGAGGTACCTAGTGTTTTTGAGCAGCGTAAACCTTCAGAAACTCAACAGTCCTTGCCAGCGAGCAGTGCTTCTGACGCTCACCACCACGCAGTAGTTGCTGAGGTCTTGCAAGACGGACGTTACCTAATGCTTTTAGTGGAGGAAGCAGGCCAGCAATCTTGGTTGATCACTCGTGAAAATGGAGTACGCCAAGGCGACCACGTGGATTACCATGATGGATTGGTCAAGCAACAATACAACAACTCTACAGTGGATCGAACTTTTGACCAGGTCATGTTGGTTAGCACATTGACGGTGGTTCATCATGGAGATGCTCACCAGTCTACAGCCTCGTCATCAGAGGCAGTTTCGACCAGCAATATTACGCAGGTTCAAGGCGCACTCACGCCTGCTGAATTTTTAGCGAACGCGGCGCAGATGGAAGGGCAAACAGTACGCGTCCAAGGCGTTGTGACCAAAGTGAATGCCAACATCATGAAACGCCATTGGATTCATCTTTCAGAGCAGCAGGGAGGAAAGTCCGATGTGGTGATTACTACACAGACTTTGGTGCCGGTCGGGCATGCTGTTGTATTTGAAGGGCAAGTGGTAGTCAACAAAGATTTTGGAGCGGGGTATGTCTTTGATGTACTCCTTGAAAACGCCAACGCATTATGAAGCGAATTTTAAGCGGGCTCTTTGGCTCTAAAGCTGCGCTCGTTTACCTCGTGGTTTTTGCGGCTGCGGTAGGTGTCGCCACATTTATTGAAAATGATTTCGGTACATCATCAGCTCAGGCGGTCGTCTATCAAAGCACATGGTTTGAGTTGCTGCTTGTGCTCTTTGGTGGAGCGATTGCATACAATGTCTATGCCTACAGATTTCTTCAACGAAAGCAATATGCTACATTGTTGTTTCATTTGAGTATCCTAGTCATTCTATTAGGCAGTGCCATAACTCGTAATTACGGTTGGGAAGGCATGCTACATATTCGTGAGGGTAGTCAGAGTAGCGAGGTCCTTTCTCGTGATACCTACGTCCGTGTTGCGATGGCCCGTGCTAATGAAGGATATGCCTCGGAGAACGTGGTTTTTGCGAGCAGCTTTGGCGGCGGTACATCCTTTAGTGAGAAGTACAGCAGTCCTCTGGGCTCGTACAAGGTACACTGTCTCGAAACTTTGGTGGAGCCGAATGCAGTATTGACCTCAAGTGGTGGAGATGGTGCATTGAAAGTCGTGTTCGGTGGGGCTTCAGGAAGAACGGAATTGGCCCTTACGCCTCAAGTTCCTGTGGTTTTTAATGGGGTACAGCTGTTTTGGGATGCGGATTCCGACGGACCTTCTATGGCGCGGCCTTTTGTGGTGCGTCCTGCAGGTGAGGATCTGGAAATCGCCTCTATTTACCCGATTTATCGTCGAATTATGGCTACTGGTCAGCAGGATACTTTGGCCTCAGGAATGTGGCATCCATTGGTGTTTAGGGCTTTGCATAATACTATGGTTGGCCAATTCGTGTTTTCAGACTACGAGCCACAGGGATCCTTCCGATGGGAGTCCTCTTCTAAAAAGATCACCTCAGGTTCAACTCTCGGCCTATTAATGGAGGTCCGTAATAATGAAGGCTTCTCGCAGACCGTTTTGGTCACGGGAGCTCAAGGCTTTAAGGGAAGGCCTGCCGTGGTTCGCGATGGTGAAGTTGCCATTGAGATTTCTTATGGGAGCATATCACGCATACTCCCGTTTGCCATTGCTTTGGATGATTTCCAGATGACGCGTTATCCGGGTACCGATGCCGCAGCAACCTTTGCTTCAGATGTTCGTGTGGTGGATGCTCGTTTGGCAGAGGACATGAAGTATAACATCCACATGAATCACATCTTGGATTATGAAGGCTACCGCTTTTTCCAAAGTTCTTACGATCAAGATGAGCGCGGTTCGTACCTCAGTGTGAATCATGATTTTTATGGGACTTGGGTGACCTATGTGGGTTACATCCTATTGACCATCGGTATGGTATGGGCGCTTTTCGCACCCAAAACTCGATTCGCCATGTTGCGGAAACGTGCCCGAAGTATAGGCGTGGGTATGTTAGTGGCCTTGATGTCGTTGCCAATTTCTGCAAAAGCTCAAGGTGAACCTAGCGAAATACCTGCCGTCGATGCGGAACATGCGATGAAGGTCAGTGAACTCTTTGTTCAGGACCACCGCGGTCGAATGAAGCCGATGCATACCTTGAGCCGCGAGGTGTTGCGTAAGGTGAGCGGTAAAGAAGTCATTCTTGGGTTAACTGCTGACCAATTCATTTTGTCCGCAGCCCTGCGCCCATCAGATTGGTACACAACCCCGTTGATCAAGCAAGGGCATAGTCCGGTGGTTCAAGAATTGCTCGGTACCACGGCGAAATTGGTTTCTTATAATCAGTGCTTCGATGAGCAAGGCAAGTACCTTCTTAGCGAGGCCGTTCAAAGTGCACAGAGCAAGAAGCCGACAGAAAAGGATGCCAATGAAAAGACCATTATTGCGCTCGATGAACGTGTGAACATCATGAATATGGTATTCTCTGGCCAATTCCTAAAATGGGTGCCCATCGAGGGAGACCTAAACAACACCTGGAGTGCCCCGCGCAGTCACGGTCTGCAAACCAACGTCAATGCGACCAAGTTTTTCTCCGCGTACTTTGGTGCTTTGGACCACGCCATGAAAGAGGGGCATTATAGCGAAGCGGATGCTTATTTGGCGCAATTGAAAGACTTCCAACAGGAATTGGCCCATGATATACTGCCATCGCCGACGCAGTCTAAGCTGGAGATTCTGATGAATACCTATAGACCGTTCGACCGACTGGCCATGATCTATGCCCTCCTTGCTATCATATTTTTGGCGCTGCTCATGGGTGAGGTGTGGTTCGGTCCACGGCCTTTTGTCGAGCGTTCACGTACCATTATGATCGTCGTGGCCTACCTTCCCTTTGTCATACACACGCTCGCCTTGGCTGTGCGTTGGTATGTAAGTGAACGTGCCCCGTGGTCGAATGGATATGAATCGCTTATCTACATCGGATGGACCAGTGCGCTCAGCGGATTGCTCTTTTCAAGAAAAGAGTTTGGCGCTCTGGCAGCAACCAATATCCTGTCGGCAATCATCTTGCTGATTGCGATGTTGAGCTACTTAAATCCTGAAATCACCCCCTTGGTTCCTGTGTTGAAATCTTATTGGTTGACCATCCACGTTAGCTTAGAGGCCGGCAGTTACGGGTTCTTGATGCTCGGTGCGATTATTGGAGTTTTAATTTTAATGTTATACATCCTGCGCAATAGTTCGAATGCCAAGCGTATTGAAGGTAAGATTGATAGACTTCAAGCTATTTCTGAAATGACCATTACCGGTGGGCTCTATATGTTAAGTGTCGGTACCTATCTTGGTGGTGTTTGGGCGAATGAAAGCTGGGGACGCTATTGGGGTTGGGATGCCAAAGAAACATGGGCATTGGTCAGCATTTTAGTTTATGCAACAGTATTGCACATGCGCTTCATACCTAAACTAAACAATGCTTTCGCGTTTAGTGTGGGAACACTCTTCGGATTGGCAAGCGTCGTGATGACCTATTTCGGTGTGAATTATTATCTGTCAGGGTTGCATAGCTATGCGGCAGGAGATCCTATTCCTGTTCCAGGTTGGGTTTATTATACGTCAATTTCATTTGCCATACTCGTAGTTCTGGCGTTCATCAAAAACAAACTTTGGAAAGTTTCTACGAAACTTTGATTTTCTAATTCAACAACGGAATAGACCCCGGCGTAATATAGGGTAAGAATTACACGACTTTGTCCCACTACTGGAACCATAAACCCAGTTCAATCGGGATTTCGGTGAGGGGGGATTAAACATTCGACCTTTTCTCCAGAATGTCTATAAGGAAAAGCCTTGATGCGCAGCATCAGGGCTTTTTTTTATGCCTTCAATTGTGCTATCCTGCACCGCTACTTAGAAACCCTTTTTACGAAGCTATCTTGTATTGGTTAATTCTCCTTTATGGATAGTTATTTCTAATAGTATCCTCAAGAAACAGTTTAAAGTTTTCCTCTTCTGAAGGATACATAAATAGAAGATCTTCATGGCACGTGTCAATGTGTTCAGGTGCAACAGTTCCGAGGGCATATGAATTTGTAACTTCCGGACAAAAAATAGGGAACGTTACTATGAAGATGTAAAGTTTTGTAAATCACTGTATGGCAACACATTTTCCAAAAAATAGGCATAGACGGTGCAACCGTGAAGGAATGAAATGGGTTCTCCTTTTCCGGATTGTGCCAGACAAACCATTTACTTCAATGATAATGACATTGCTTACAGGATTGGAAAAAACTTTGACTAAGTTCGTTGAACTTTGTGAAGTTAAGTCTATGGGTTTAATGGTACCCTATCTAGCCAACCGTGGCTTGTAGACCTTGTTGGCAACTGTATTCTACTACAACGATTATATCAATTACTCAGGTCGTTCAGGTATATAAACAACTTCAACATCAATAGAATTACCATAGGTAATTAATACAGAACACAATACCGACACATTTTCCTCATTTTGAGTTGCAGGTTTCATTACAGGTATTTTCCTGAGTACCCTTAATATTTCCGCCTGAACAGTTACCTCCGAATTTCTCACTTTCAAGCCAGTTACTTTCCCCTCTTCATTAATTATAAAAAAAGCGTCGACCTGCTTTAACTCTGAAAGTTTTAACTCTTTAATAATACTCAAGTCAAACTCTCGCTTAATAAATGATGCAAGGTTAGTATTGAAACATTTCCTATTTTCTTCAATTGATAGTCCTTCGCATCCATTATACACTGGCACATTTTCTACATCCTTTAAGATGATACTATTGTCACTAGTATAGGTCGCTAAACCGTCATTATTCGATACAATACTACATAAGCTTAGTAATGCCTCTTCCTCAACATCCGTCATAAATCCCTGTGCCATCACTTGTTCTTGAACAGCATTTATTTTCACTAATAAATCACTTTCAGAATTTTGTAACGAACGGGGTTCGTTCTTACAAGCAGTCAATGATAACACAGCAAAAAATGAAAAAAGGAATTTTAAATTTTGAAACTCAATTTTTTTTGTCAGTTTAATGGTATTGTTCATCGCGTTTCATTTTTTGTTTTTTATCGACTATTGGCAATAAGAATCTTGCGGCATTTTGAATCACTTACCGTTACGTTTCCCGCGCCATTTGTTGAAATTATAGTTCAAACATAGCGCTTTCCGCCTCAGGATCCACGTTAATCGTCAATGGTAAGGAATCATACCTTCGACCTTTTCTCCAGAACGTCTACAAGGAAAAGCCTTGATGCAAAGCATCAGGGCTTTTTTATGTTCGGACTTAAGCATGCAGAAAAGACCACAGGTAGAAAAATGGATTGCTCCGCTAAACCCAACTTTAGGTAAGGTTTTACTTGAGGATCCGCCTACTTCTTAACGGCTTTTAAAATCCTATGGTAAGAGCGCTCAAGTCCAAGCCAGAACATTTCACCTTTACTTGTGCTGACGAATTGCACAATTACGGCGTCTATATCACTTTCATATCGCGCGATACTTGTGTATCCGTTTAGCCATCCAGTATGCTCGTATTTGTAAACGGATGAGTAGATTTCTTGTTCTTCTTCGCTGAACAGCGTTCCGTCTATCAGAGCTCGAAGGAATATGCTAACATCTTCAGCTGTTGCGATCATAGAGCCACCGGGTCTCGTGTAGTCATTCATCTTCAAATCATAATCGTAGCCGACGTAGTAGCCGCTCATGACATCATTGGAGTCTACCTCGCTGAGTAAAGAGAACGTATGCTTTAATTGGAGAGGATTTAATATCACATCTTTGATATAGGTGTGGTGGCTAAAACCTAAAGTTCTGTCTAGAATTTCGCCAATCAAAAGATAGTTGGTGTTCGAGTAGCTGTGCCTCTTGCCTGGTTTGAAATCGGCGCCTTTATTAAAAACAAGATTTGCGGTTTCTAAATAGCTCTCATTTGGGTCTCTATTGGCGAACTCCTCATCATAGATGAACTCGGGTATACCGCTGCGGTGCTGGAGTAGCGTCTCTAGGGTGATTTCATCCGCATATTCAATACTATCGGCTACTTCGGGAATGAGTTCCGCAAGGTTGCTTTCTAATGAGAGCTGACCATCTGCAACGAGTTTTACGGTAGCTGCGGCAATGTAAAGTTTACTGATACTGGCTATTTTGAATAGGGAATTTGGATCTGTGGGTATCTGTTTTTCTCTGTTTTTCCAACCGGCGGTATATAGGGTGGATTGACCGTCTTGGTTGACGCATACAATAATGCCGTCATATCCATTGTCTAAAGTTTTGTCGACTTCTTCTTGTACCGATTTAGGAAAGTATATAAGATCTTTGGAACAGCTCGATAAGAAGTTGGCACCAATAAAAACTAAGAGAAGTTTCAATAAGCCGTGCAGGGCTTTTTGACTTCTGGGTAAAAGATGTAAGAGAGTCATGGCTTATGGCAATTGGAAGAGATCTTCCACAGTACAGTTTAGTGTTTTTGAAATTTTAAGAGCCAATACGGTTGACGGAACATAAATACCGTTTTCTATGGCGTTGATGCTTTTACGAGATACCTCTGCTTGAATAGAGAGTTCTCCTTGAGTTAGACCAGCTTGTTTGCGCAAAGCTTCCAGGTTGTTCAGCAGTTTTACGTGGTCTCGGCCCATTCTTATTTTTTTTCGAAATGGTTGACAGCATCATTCAATTCCTTCTCCGTGTTTGGATATAGGTATCCGGCAATCATCACGCCTACGCCTATGAGTCCAACTAAGGCGCCAATTCCTTTAAAGATGTTGCCAAGAAAAAACAACCCTAAACAGAAAAGTCCCGCACCCACGAATAGAGTAATCACGCCACCTCTGCGGTAATCGATAGGTTCCTTTTTTCTCTCGTCAAATAAGGTCAAGAGGTCGTCTAATTTTGAAGGGTCGTCAATGTGTTTTGTTATTTCAATAATCGCCTCGCGCTTTCCTTTTGCATCGTAGTACATCCAGATAAATACAGCTACAGGAATTAGGGTTCCTACTAACATGCCCATTATGGGAATTACTGTTTCGACATTCATGGAGTTTAAGTTTTAGTGTAACGCAAACTTACCAATAAAATGTGAAGTATAGGTTACAATAAGATGTTTCTTGTCGTATTCGACCCTTTCTCCAGAATGTCTACAAGAAAAAAGCCTTGATGCTAAAAGGCAAAATGTTCGGTAAATAACTAGCCAATCAAAAAAGTGCACATAAAATCGTTAAGCCTCATGTTTATTGAGTTTTGAGAGAAGGACAAATAGCTTATGACAACTGTAATATACAAAAGCTCCGAGGGTTGGATTCCTTCCTCTCCACGAACTAATATGTTTAGCGCAGACCCGCTCTCTCAATGAACACCAAAGATTGCAACAACGTGTACTATATTGATATTCAAACCGTAACAAATATCACAATAGACGTTGTCGATTGTGTAAAATACTTGATAGACGGAACTTTGAAGTGTTCAAAAAGCAATAATTAAATCTTTAATAACATGGAAGAGACAAACAACGTATATAGTATGCCGCGCATCGGGGATCAAGCGCCCGATTTCGAAGCGGTAACCACAACAGGAAAAATGAAGTTTTCCGACTACGCTCCTGGTAAATGGAAAATTCTTTTCTCTCACCCTGCAGATTTCACACCTGTATGTACCACTGAGATGAGCGGTTTTGCCGAGCGCCAAGCCGAGTTCGATGCAATGAATACTGCCTTAATCGGGTTGTCTATCGACTCTATTCACAGCCACCTTGCTTGGGTGAACAACGTACGTACTAATACGGGTGTTTACTTTCAGTTCCCTATTATCGCCGACCTCGATATGAAAGTCAGCAAGCTCTACGGGATGTTGCAGCCCAATGAAAGTGAAACTGCAGCTGTTCGCGCGGTGTTCTTTATCGACCCCGACAATAAGATTCGTTTGATCATGTACTACCCCTTAAATGTGGGACGAAATATGGATGAGATTGTACGTTCATTAAAAGCATTGCAATTCAGCGACGAACATAAAGTAGCCATGCCTTTGAACTGGAAACCAGGTGAGAAAGTAATCGTACCTCCGCCAAAAACTTTGGAAGAGATGGACATCCGTTTGGCCGACGATAGCATCGAACGAATCGATTTCTATCTCGCTAAAAAATCGATCTAATCATCTGAAGTAGTTGATGGAGTATGCTCCTTTCGGTCTTGAGGTCGGAGGGGGCTATTCCTAGTACTTTTCTCCAGAATGTCTACAAGGAAAAGCCCTGATGCTGTGTGTCAGGGCTTTTTTTATGTTCAGACTTAAGTATGCACAAAAGAGCAGAGCCTAAAAAAGACCAGAAGCGAAAAGCCCTTAAATGACACTAAATTCTTTGACTCTACTCGGTGTTGTTTCTCCATTGATGAAGTACTCGACCTTGAACGTGCCTCGCTCGAAGTAGATGTTGAGATCTGAAAGAGGACCCGTTTGGGTGAATTCTTGAACACGAGCGGTTGTTTGGTATTGGCCAATGGACCAACCGTAGTTGTTTCCTCCCTGGTAATACCAGCATGCGAAGCAAGCGCCAAAGGTTCTCGAGATGCGGATCTTTAGTGTTACACAGTCGCTAGGTAGTTCGGCGGAAAGGCTGTAGTTGGTGAGGTAGGTGAAGACGGAATCTTGGTTATTGAGAATGTTCTTTCCAAAATTTCCTTCTTCGGGGAAAGAAACGATGATCTGATCGGCCAATGGCTGACTTTTATTGATGAAGTTGGTGATGTGCTTGCCGAAATTGGGCACGACTAATGGGTAGCCCATCTGGTCGTAACGGTCGATTAGATTTTGACGAATAGCGTTAGTGTCTATCGCCTTCGCATGTGACAACAAGGCGCTCGTTAAGCTCGTGCTGTTTAAAACGCCATCGGTTCTCATATCGGTGATGATATTTGCCATAAGGTCTGAGAATTCGCTTTCAGAGCGGTATCCTTGAAGGATTGAAGTAATAGCAATGAGGATCGCATCTGCTTCAGAGGAAGCGCTTAGATCCAGGTATTCTGCTTTTGGTACGGTGACTGTTGTGTCAATTTGGAACACGGTAAGGATTTCCTTCAGTGCGGTCGTTTTTGCTGTTTCGAATGGCACGCCTTGCTGGGTGAGAAACTCAACGCGAGCTTTTTCAAGGTGTGTTAATGTGTTGATGTTTACAGTGCCGGGTACGCGAAGATCTACGATACCGTTCAAGGTGATCTGTGCATCAGAAGGCTTTCCGCAGACTTCGTTGAAGTAGAAGCCATCGACACGAAGAGTAGCGTAAGCAGAAGGTAAGGTGATGCCGTTGAAAGAGTAGCTTCCCGTATTGTCTAAAATTTGCGTGTTGAAGGAAGCGCCGGTGGCATTGAGTGCCGTATCTAATGCTGCTAGCTGCACGGATGATCCGTTTAAAAAGGGCCCCTTTTGTGCCTTGCCTTCAAGATTGATGATTT
>Ga0209962_1000305_pt1 | contig 15393 bp, 15 predicted proteins | sample SalPonA_C_H2O_MG_FD_185722 | JGI IMG/M metagenome (GOLD analysis project Ga0209962, IMG submission 185722) | Water microbial communities from South San Francisco under conditions of wetland restoration - Salt Pond MetaG R2A_C_H2O_MG (SPAdes)... | ecosystem: Environmental > Aquatic > Non-marine... | reverse complement strand
CTAAATGCCCTAGCTGTGGGGGACAAGGCTTCACCCTGATGGAGAATGGTAAGGTTGCCGGGCTTAAGCTGATACCTGAAGGTCCACGAGATGCTTCAATAAACGGCTTTAAGACAGACAAGGCTACTATCAATCGTCTGGTCGTGCAGGCGGAGACTAAAGGCAACCTACAGGCTGTACAGTTCCTGAAGGCTATGTCTAGACTCAACGCTATCAGCACGTACCTAGACTCATTTGTGAAGGGGATACAAACCTACACAAGACCTGATGGGGTTCTACACGCTCAGTTTAACCAGTGTACTACACGTACCGGGCGACTAAGCTCTAGTAATCCTAACTTCCAGAACCAGCCTAAAGGCGGTAAGTTCCCTGTGCGTAAGTGCGTGGTATCCCGCTTTGAGGGTGGTCAAATCTTAGAGATAGACTTTAGTGGTCTAGAATTTCGCGTAGCGGGGGAGCTTAGCCGTGATCCACAAATCATCGAAGATATTTTATCGGGTAAAGACGTACACAAGCAGACTGCATCCATCATTAACCAATGTGATGTGGGAAGTGTTGATAAAGCCATGCGACAAAATGCCAAGGCCTACACATTTGCACCGCTATACGGAGGAATGGGAGCAAACGAGCCCCCTCACGTACAGACTTACTTCAACGAATACTTCAACATTTATGCTGGACTCAAACGTTGGCATGGACAACTCATGGACGGAGTTCTCAAGGACGGAATAGTACGCATACCGTCTGGTAGGGAGTTCTACTTCCCCGGGGCTAAGCGCCTACGTGGAGGCCGTATTACGAATGCTACCGCAGTGGTCAACTACCCTGTACAATCATTCGCTACGGCAGACATAGTACCGCTAGCCTGTATCAGGGCTTTGCGTATCTTTAAAGAGAAGCAGTTTAAGTCCAAGCTTGTTCTGACTGTCCATGACTCTATCGTAGCGGACGTATACCCCGGAGAAGAGCAGGATGTAGCGCAAGCACTTAAGTGGGCCATGGAGGATGTAGGCGAGGAGCTACAAGAGCGATTCAATTACACACCTGTGCTACCATTAGATGTAGAAGCAGAGATTGGGCTTAATTGGATGGAAACATCCGTTATGGCTCTTGACTAAGGACCCCAACTAAATTAGAGTTGGGCTTCCACTAAACGAGGAAAAACAAATGACCGAATTAGCAGTGATTAACAAAGCTGAAGAGCTTAAACTAGCATCCATCCTTGGCGCAGTAGAAGAGAAGTCTTCTGGTGGTGGTTCTAACGACCGCCTGCCAATCCTTAAGACTAACGCTAAGCGCAAAGACGCTCAGGGTCGTAAGGTAGAGCAGGGTCTGTTCATGCTTCAGGGTACAGACGAAGCTGTATACGCAGAGAAGGTTACCATTCGCGTACTGTCTCAGTTGTACCAGTGGATTCACTACGATCAAGAAGAAGGCTTGGTTAACAAAACCCTCATGATCCCTAACTTCTCACACGAAGCTCGTGACATGAAAGGTGGCGTTCGCTGTGGTAAGCCTACTTCTAAGGCGCTGTATGAGCTTCCTAAGGAAGAGCAGAAGAAGTACGCTGATATCAAGTGCTACCGCCAGCTACGTGTACTCGTTAGCTACACGGGCAAGGACGCTGACGGTGACGAACATACCATTGAGAATCAGCCTGCTATCATGTTCTTGAAAGGGGCTAACTTTAACCCGTTCAACGATGAAGTGGTTAAGGCTCTACCACGAGGCGCTAACCTGTACGATTACCCAATCGAGGTTACTGCTGAAGAGATGGAGAATGGCTCTGTAGTGTACTACGTGATGCACTTCAAACCTGACATGTCTGAGAAGCTTCCTCTGGACCAGCAAACATACGACACTATGTTGCACATGGCTCAGATGATCAAGAAAGACAATGATTACGTGGACAACCAGTACAAGAATTCAATCAATAACCGCAATGCGGATAATGATGCTCTTGATGCGTTGGATGCGGATCTAGCAGACGATCTTGAAGACTAACCTAACGGTTACTAGAGAGGGGCTTCGGCCCCTTTTTTATCCTAAACTAACCGAAAGGTGAGTGTATGTCAGATCTAGAGAAAAAGCTTAAAGAGACAATGCTCAAGCTGTCTAACAACGAGTCTCTACCCTGTGATGAGCAGTGGATAGAAGACGCTGGCGAGATGTTCAAGGAAGGTCTACGTAAGCAGTTGTTCCGAGAGAATGAGCCGTTTAGATTACGTATGTCTAATATAGGTCGCCCCCTATGTCAGCTTAAGATGGAGAAGGCGGGTACAGAGCGTGAGCCTATGCCGTACAACCATATCATGCGTATGATGCTTGGTGATGCCGTAGAGGCTATCATGGAGGTGTTACTACGTGTGGCTGGCGCTAACGTCACTGGTGGTAAAGCTATCGCTGAGTACGAGATAGGCGGTACGGTAATTAAAGGTGAGAACGACATTGAGATAGACAATAAGGTATACGATACCAAGTCTGCGTCTCCATGGGCCTTTGATAACAAGTGGGCGCATGGCTGGGAAGGCCTTATGAAGGAAGATGCCTTCGGATACAAAGCTCAACTGCTAGGCTACACTCGTGGCTCTGATGCGGATATGGGTGGTTGGATAGTGGTAAACAAATCAACGGGTGAGGTGAAAGTCGTAGAGGCTAACCCTGATGCCTTTGAGCTAGCTACTCTGGAGACAGAGATTGCGTCTACTATTGAGCATGTACAGCTAGACAAGGAATTCGAGCGTTGCTTTGAACCACAGGAGGAGTTCTTTCGTAGAAAACCGACCGGGAATAAGCGCCTACATACAACGTGTACATTTTGTTCATTTAAACGTACATGTTGGCCTGATGCCGTGTACAAGCCACAAGCTGGGTCTACAGCGGCTAATCCAAGACACTACTGGTATGCGGAGTACAAGGATGAAGCGTAAGCCATTCAGCGTACGTGCTAGGGCGTTAGCGGCAGGCTATCGCTCTGGTCTTGAGGAGAAGGTTCAGAAGGAGCTAGAGAAGCTTAGTGCAGGGGCGGAGTACGAGTGCTTCCGTATCCCTTATGAGGTTCCAGCTAGCCCTCACTTCTACACACCTGACTTTCTTTTACCAAATGGTATTGTAATTGAGACGAAAGGAAGGTTTACTATAGAGGACCGCAAGAAGCACATCCTTATCAAGGAACAGTACCCTGATATCGATCTGCGGTTTGTCTTCTCTAACAGTAACAACAAGATTCGCAAAGGTAGCAAGACTACTTATGCGATGTGGTGTGAGAAGCATGGTTTTAAGTACCATGACAAGCTAGTGCCTACTAACTGGCTTAATGAACCTGACAACAAGAAGTCTCTTAAGATTATTACACGGTTAAGGAGTTGATATGTCTGATACAGATAAAGAGCCGTTTAACGGCATCTTCATGGAGCTTACTACTACTGAAGAAGGCCAGCTTATGTTCTCTGCTGGGTACGACTTCGATGACGAAGTACTTCCAGAGTACGTGGAATACATGAAAGATGTTCTAGCTGGCGTATTCGGCTACATTAGCATGGACATTGATAAGCTTGTAGAAGCTGGGCAACTAATGAGGGCTAACCCTGCGTTCGACCAGACTATTGAGAACGCTAACCGTCCAGAGAAACTTGGGGATAACGTGTACGTATTCCCTACAGCAGGAGGTAAGCACTAATGATTTATGGACACACTAACTTTGATGCTGGGCGGATCTATACGGATGCTGAGCTAGCTAGCGTTGAGCACGATGCAGTTAACAAACCAAAGCATTACCAGATTGCCCCCGGCTTAGAGTTCTACGATCTACGCCAGTTCCTAGCCGCTAAGGCTCAGGAGCAGTGTATCCCTCACGATCAATACAGTGATTGGGATAGAGCACTTGAGTATCTGTTCCGTATGTGGGAAAAGAATGAGGTCGAAGACCTAAAGAAAGCCATGTGGTACATGGAAAAACTAAAATCAAAACTTGAGGAATAAACATGGGTGTACAAATAGATCTCTCCAGAGACGAACTGTTTGATGAACTGGGGAAAACTAGACTGCGCGAAAGCTACATGCGAGAAGACGAGGAGAGCCCTCAGGAGCGTTTCGCATACGTAGCAGAGGCATTTGCATCTGATGAAGAGCATGCCCAACGACTCTATGACTACGCAAGTAATCACTGGCTGTCATTCTCTACTCCGATCCTGAGCTACGGACGCAGTAAGAACGGCTTACCTATTTCTTGTTTCTTGTCATACCTAGACGATAGTGCAGAAGGGTTGGTGGATACATATGGAGAAGTTTCTTGGCTTAGTATGCTTGGCGGTGGAGTGGGCATTCATGTTGGTATCCGTGGTGCTGATGATAAGTCTGTTGGTGTAATGCCTCACCTTAAGACATACGATGCTGGATCTCTTGCATACCGTCAGGGTAAGACCCGTAGAGGCTCTTATGCGGCTTTCTTGGATATCTCACACCCTGATATCGTAACCTTTATGGAGATGCGTAAGCCTACAGGCGACCAGAACTTCCGTACGCTAAACCTGCACCATGGGGTTAACATTACAGACAAGTTCATGGAGCTTATTGAAGTCTGTATGCGTGATCCAGACGCAGACGATAGCTGGGATCTGATCAACCCTAACAATGGTGAAGTATCAGAGACTATCTCGGCTCGTGAACTATGGATGAAGCTATTAGAGCTACGTATGCATACTGGCGAGCCTTACATCATCAACATTGACCACGCTAATGCGGCTATGCCGGAATGGTTGAAGGCTCAGGGTATGCAGATCCACGGATCTAACCTGTGTACTGAGATATTCTTGCCAACTAACATGCATCGTACGGCTGTATGCTGTCTGTCCTCTCTAAATGTCGAGTATTACGACCAGTGGAGCAAGAATCCTAACTTTATCCCTGATGTAATGGAGATGTTGGACAATGTACTACAGCACTTCATCGATCATGCCCCTAAGCATGTATCTAGAGCCGTATACAGTGCTATGCGTGAACGTTCTATCGGTATTGGTACGCTAGGCCTCCATGCCTACTTCCAGAAGAAGAACATTCCTATAGATTGCGCTATGGCTAAGGTTATGAACAAGGCAATCTACATGCATATCCATAGCCAGTGTGCTAAAGGCGATACACTGCTTGCAGATAAGCGTGGAGCATGCCCAGACGCAGAGGATCACGGTGTACACCGCCGTTTCTCTCACTGGACTGCTATTGCACCTAACGCTAGCTCTAGTTTGATCATGGGTAACACTAGCCCATCTATCGAGCCATACCGAGCTAATGTGTTTAGACAGGATACTCTGTCAGGCGCGTACATTCAGAAGAACAAGTACCTTAAAGATGCTCTAGCCAAGCTTGGCATGGACAATTCTAAGACTTGGGCTAGCATTACAGCCCATGACGGGTCCGTACAGCACCTAGACATTCCTGAGGATGTTAAAGACGTATTCAAGACTGCTATGGAAATTGACCAGCGTTGGCTGGTAGACTTAGCGGCTGATCGTGGTCCATATATAGACCAAGGTCAGAGCTTGAACCTGTTCTTCCGCCCAGATGTGAACATTAAGTACCTACATGCTGTTCACTTCCTAGCGTGGAAGCAGGGACTAAAGAGCTTGTACTACTGTCGTTCAGACAAACTCCGTAAGGCGGACAGAGTAGGAATGCAGATAGAACGCAAGCGTATTGAAGATGAAGTTGATATGACAGCTATCGCAGACGGTGACGTTTGCCTAGCGTGTGAGGGGTAATAATGGGAAAGCGCAAACTACGTTTAACTGATTCAAGGGATTTCTATAAGCCATTCAGCTACCCTTGGGCCTATGATGCATTTCAAGAGTCAGAGCAGATGCACTGGCTTTGGACTGAGGTTCCTATGCTTGAGGATACTAAGGACTGGCGTAACCGCCTGACTGAAGATGAGAAGGAATTCTTAACTAAGATCTTCCGATTCTTCACTCAAGGGGATATCGATGTGTCTGGGGCTTACGTGAAGAACTATCTACCGATGTTCCCACAGCCTGAAGTACGCATGATGCTTAGTTCGTTTGCGGCTCGTGAGGCGGTCCATATAGCCGCCTACAGCCATCTTATCGAAACCCTAGGGATGAGTGAGTCTACGTACAACGAGTTCCTAGACTACGCTGAGATGGCTGAGAAGCACGATTACTTCCGTGAGATGCAGGGCGATGATAACCTGCCAGCACAGATAGCGGCATTCTCAGCATTCACTGAAGGTATGCAGTTGTTTAGCTCTTTCATCATGTTGCTTAACTTCGCTAGGCATGGCAAGATGAAGGGCATGGGGCAGATCATTGCATGGTCTATCGCAGACGAAACACTTCATACCGAAAGTATGATAAAATTGTTCCGTACTTACTGCTCAGAGAACAGAGAGCTATGGAATGATGAGACTAAGTACAAGATCTACCGAATTGCAGAGCGCATGGTAGACCTAGAAGACAAGTTCATCGACTTAGCGTTTGGCGTTAACGAGATGGAGAACCTAACTAAGGAAGAGGTTAAGCAGTACATCCGATACATCTGTGACCGCAGGCTTATCGCCCTAGGCATGAAGAGTGTATTCAACGTACGCAATAACCCTCTGGAATGGGTAGATGGAATGTTAGGTGTTACGCACACCAACTTCTTTGAGAATAAGTCAGTAGACTATGCCAAAGGCGCTCTAACAGGCGATTGGGCAGAAGTCTGGGGCTCAGCGGAGTAATTATGGGCGGCACAAAGAAACAGCACTCAACCAAGCAAGCGTACGACTGTGGCAGACAGGCCTTCATCAAAGGCATACTCGACAGCCCTTACCGTACTCGCTCTATCCTGCATAAGGAATGGTTGCGTGGCTTTGATGCCGCTTATCTTGATAACCTTAAGGGACGAGTATGAATTTAGATCAACTAGAACAGGCTATACTTGAATGGGGTGCAATGAAAGGGATCTTGCCTGATCCTGATGCCAGAGCCCAATGGACTAAGACTGTAGAAGAAGTGGCGGAGTTAGATGATGCAATCCGTACAAACAACCGTGAAGAAGCTTTGGATGCGATTGGAGATATCTTTGTTACTCTGGTCATGCAAACTCAAGCTTGGGATACTTCGATGGAAGAGTGCGTACAGAAAGCGTACGACACTATCAGCAAGCGAACAGGTAAAATGGTAAACGGCGTATTTGTGAAGGATAATTAAGATGATCGATATTTATGGTACGGCTGATTGCCCGGCATGTAAGACTGCAATCAAACTCTGTGAGCTTAACGGTAAAGAGTACCGCTACTACGATCTCATGGAAGAACCTAATCTGATGGATGCTCTTGTTGTAAGCATTGGTGCATTCCGTTCAGTACCCCAGATCTTTAACGATGAAGAGCATATTGGTGGCTATAGCGACCTTGTTGATTACTTCACTGAAGATAAACTAAAGTTAGCTTAATAGGAGACACGTAATGTCAGAAGCAACTAAATCCTTTGATGAAGTCCTAGACTCAGTTAAAGGCTCACTTGAAAACGGTATCGTAATTGGTATGGATGCTAACAACAATGTTGTTATCAAAAGCTCGGTATCCAGCGTACCGTACATGCATTGGATGCTTAACCGCTCAGTGTTTGAACTGGGTCTGTTTGAGAAGCAATCAACAGCACCTGAAGACGAAGAAGCCCCAGAAGAGTAATCTCCTGAGGCCTCAATGAGATAGATTGCCCCTCCATGTGAGGGGCTTTTTATTATCTGGTGAACAGTTGGTTAGTCTGCTCCTCTAGTGCGTTACGTCCTTGTTCTAGCATTGTACGAGTCTGTACTTCCGCGTTAGCTAAACCTACCATAGCATCCATAACGTCAGGGCCATCCTCTTCGTTGTATATCCCAGCGCGAATCATAAGGCCTACTACACTCTGTAGAGTCTCTCCCGATATAGTAGGCTCCTTAAGTACTTTATCGGCGATCCGAGTAAACTCTTCAGGGTTTGCCAAGATCATATCAAGCGTACGTGCCGCAGATTCATCAGGTGCCAGCATACTCAAGGTTGTACCTGTAGCTGATCGCACACGAGCACCGAGGCGTGTCAGAGGGCCTATGAAAGCCATGATCAATCGATCTATACTCTTTTGTGCGCTAGCAGAGAATGCTGTATTAGATGCTCCTGCGAAGGCTCTACCACGCTTATTGATGGCTACCCCTTTGGTAACTTCAATCAACGAGTTTATGCCTTCCATGACCAGAGGCTGATCAGCAAAGATAACATCGCCCTTAGCCAATAGGTCACTAGCGGTGTCGTCTAGCATCTTAGTCGTTTCACCAAGCTTAAGAGCGCGAGAGCCAGAGGCTTCCCTAGTACCTCCTAGAAGCTTAGTACGCAGGTTACGAGCGTAGGCCTGACGTATGCCTTCCATGATAACTGGGTTATCTGATTGGCGAGCGATAGATACGATCTCTTTAAGCTGGTCCATGCTCTGAGGATTGTTAAACAGATTAGCGAAGGTAGCGTAACCGTTAGGGTTAATTACACCGTTCTGCTTAAGGAATCCATTCAGTACGCCACTATACAACTCAGTCTGCATTTCCTTAGCGGCTTCTTCAGCGTTAGACAGTAGTTCCTGCTTAAGGGCTACGTTGCCTTTAGCTTCCTCTAGCTTACCAAGGAATCCGTTTAAGCGAGCAAACTCTTCGGGGTAGTTCTTCTGTAGGATAGAAGCGTAGGGGGCCAAAGACTGCGCTACCTGCCCGGTATCTACAGCATCTACACCCTTAGCTCGTACAGTAGTAGCGATACCTGTCAGAGCGTTAGAGATAATGTAGTCAGTTACTGTAGACGGGGTAACAGATGATGTACCTGTACCTAGGAGTTCTACAAGCTGGCCTGTCTTAGCTCGCTGGGTATCATTCAGTACGCCAGTGATAGTATCGATAGCACCCTGTTCAAAGTTAACAGGCTGGATCTCCATGCCGTACTGTTCGCGCATACCCGCACTGGTACGGCCTACTGTACCGTCATACAAGGTTGCTACGTCTCCTAGCGCTCCATCTTTCCAGTATTTAGCGTAGGTAGTAACGTAGTAGTCCTTAGCCGCCTGTGCCGCTTCAGCTACCTCAGGGTCAGAGTTCTTAGCAACCCAATCGAGTAGATCGTTATCGATGTAGTGAACAGCATCACGAATCTGGCGACCAGCCTGTTTAGAAGCTGTGCTACCAGAAGCGAACAAGTCACTGGCAGAGATAGCAAGTGCAGGACGTACTTCACGATACATATACCCGAAGTCAATACCAGACTCCTCAAGCAGATTGTTGATACGCGCCGATACCTCTTCAGGGGTTTCCTTACGTACTTGCTGTTCTGTGATAGCCTTACCATCTTTATCCAGTAGAGGCGCACCTTCAGCATCCAGCTTAGGCTTCATTACAGGGTTGCCAGCTTCGTCTACTACCTTGATAGTATTAGGGTTCAGGCTACCAGCAAGGTCGCGTACAGGAGAGTCTGCGGGCAGTGAGCGTAGGAACTGAGTTAGTTGCTGTTTGTCCATTCTGCCGAACATATTCTGGATAATGTTGGCATCCAATGCGCCACCCTGTACAGCTTCGTACAGAGCATCCTTCTCAGCAGACATTACTTCGTAGGATTGGCGTACGCCAGCGATAGTCTCATCTACAGCTTGATTAGGGCTAGTATATATGTCTATGCCTGTATCTTTCTCAAGGTTAGCGATCTTAGCTCCCATCTCAGGGTCCTCACGCATAAGCACAGGGATAGACTTCTCTGCCTCTGCCAGCTCAGCACGAGCGGCTAATACACCTTCTTCAACCTGCCGTAGAGGGGCTTCAGCTTCGCCTACGATCTCTTTAGCGGCAGGATTAATGGCTTCCCCCATACCTTCCACACCACGAGTAACGTCTTCTAATGCTCGGCTAGGGGCCTCAGTAACGTCCTGTAACTCAGGTGAACCTTTAGCAAGCGCACCTTGACGTACATTGTTAGCCTCTACGCTCATAGCACGATCAGTTTTAGAGCTAGGGTCTAGGCCACGCTGTAGAGAGGTCAGGGTGTCGTACTGTACTGCAATCTGATCTTTCTCACCTTGGCCCATCTTAACGACAAGCTCTTGGTTAGCTTTGATCGTGTCTACAATCCAACGCTGTACTTCTTTGATCTCTTCTTCAGATGATGCTTTAGTAACAGAGGCTAGGCGGTCTAGGATACCCTGTACCAGAGCCTGCTCCTGTTTGCTCTTGGACATTACCCCTGTCAAAGGATCGACAAAGGCTTTCTTAACGAAACCAGCAGTAGCTATAGCGCCATCCGCTAACTTAGTGAATGGCCCGGCAAGTAGAAGCGAGTCCGCTAAGATGTTGCCTCGCTTGGTTAACACTTCCTGAGCTTCGTTAGCATTCTCTGGTAACTTAAACATTTCGCCTATAGGGAGCATTGCGTTCTCACCTACCAGCAGAGTACCTGAGTCCGTATCAACTGTAGCTGACATACCAGCTTCTGTGCCTAGCATGGTCATTACGCCTTTAACCGTATTGCTTATGTACGGATTTAGCGCCTGTGCAGTCTGGGCTACAGTCTTAGCTTTAGATAGCAGGTTAACAAGTCCGGCACCTGAAGCCATGCCTACCCCGACTTCAGCCCCTGATATTAGCAGGTTGTCCAGTACAGCGTCACCAGCCTTAAGCTTAGGCACATTCTGTTGCACCCACTTAGTTGCTTCGGGATCTCCGCCAGTAAGCATATCAATACCAGCCGCCCCAAGCTCTAGCAGGTTAGCACCTGCGTTGCCAACCCCACCGTAGAATTTATCTAGAATAGATACGTAGGGATCGCCGGATACAAAACCTTCTACCGGGGTTGGTATGTTGTACACCTTGCCGTCTTCAGCTCGATATACATCAAACCCTACCATGCTTTGGGTAGTACTAGGGCTTTCTTCGTAGCGTTGGCGTAATGCACGAGCTTCGTCTGCCGTAAGGCCTTCGTACATACCTACAGTTGGAGGAGGTAGGTTTTCCTCTGCTCTGGCTTGGCGCTCAGCCTCTGCCTTAGATTTTTCTGCCGCGATACGCTCTTCTTCCATCCTAGCGTTCATTTCAGGATCAGCAAACGGTACGTCAGCGGCACGACCTGAAGGCTGAGCAGGGGCGGCAGTATCGCCACCCTCTACTAGTGCATCTGCAAATGGATTATCGTCTTGGGGATCTACGACCACCGCATCTTCAAAAGGATTGTAATCAGCCATTACTTAGTACCTCCTTTGCGGATAGTCTGTCCTATTTGGAAGTCCATCTTAGGGAATATCTCTGCTAGCTCAGCAGTCCAAGTGATATGCTGTCCGCTCATGTATGCGTCAATAGAAGCCTGAGGGTCGCTACCACCTTCCTGCGGAGCCTCTTCTACCTTAGGCGGTGCTGATCTGAAGTAATCAATCAATTCCCTAGCTTGTGGACTAGACACCTGATCTAGTGGAGGTAGCTCAGAGGTATATGGTGTGTAGCCGTACTTACGCTCAAATCCTGTGATAGATGGGTCGATAGAGTACGCTCTACGCATATTCTCAAGCTGAGTAACTTCCTTACCGAAGTATTCATGTAGCTTGTTAGCCATTGCAATAGGGTCACGAGTGGCTGACTTGAATAGAGACATAAAGCGCTCAAAGTCTTTGTTAGACATTGCCGCACCAGACTGGCCTTCGATAGCACCCGCTCGGAAACCAAGCAACATGATCTTAGCCTGCACATCCCCACGTACGTTAGCCGCCTCTTCCATGTCGGCAAAGCTATTGTAGTCTGCCGCTTGTGCCGCTTCATCAAACGACAGGATACGGTCTTCTATCGTACGACCATTCTCGTCTACAGACTTCACAATCTGGCCAGCGGCTCGCATCTCATTCAGGATACGTGAGCCCATAGTGTTGATTCCACCGATAGAAGTAGTGTACAGCGCACCTTCAGGAGATCGCAGAGCCTCTTCTACTGAGTAGACAGTCTGTAGCGTATCCTCTAGGCGTACGGAACGATCTTTGTAAGCTTTAATGAAGGTATTCTGGAACTGCTGTACGTCATTAAGGGCATTTTCTTCATCCTTAGTGATAGGCATAGCACCTTCCACTGAAGCGTTAGCCCCTACAGGTAGGTACTCAATTCCGTTAGGTGTACGCTGTTTGAGCGCTGGTGTTGTAGTCCACCCACCGTTACCGTCAGGTACACGTACACGTTCTACTTCAGTCTCGCCTAGGTTCTGTTCCTCTAGAGCCGCACCCTTCTGACCTGTCAGGGCAGTCTTAGCGGTGCTAAGCAGACCTTGCTCTGATTCAGACAGAGATTCCTTAGCTTCTAGAGCCACGATAGTACCCTGAAGTTGAATCGCATTCATTTTAAGAATGTCTTTCTCAGTGATACCACCACTATCCGTACCGTTATCATCTGTCAGGCTACGCCATACAGGTAGTACGTTAGTCTGGTACTCTGTAGCTTTCTGTACTAGGTCAGGATTACCTGACTCTAGACCTACACGAATGTTAGCTTCTAGAGCGTCTACCTTAGCTTCAGTTAAGCCGCCGGATAGCTTAATACCGTAGTATGGAGCCGCCGCTGAGCCTTCCTTACCATCGTATGCTTCTTCAATTTCCATGAGACGTTTGTTAATGCCTTCACGGTCACCCTTCTTAAGCATAGTCTTGTATTCATCGCTTTGCGTGAACAGGTACGTAGAAACACCTTTAGGCGTAGTAGGTAGCTTATCAGCATCTTCAGACAGATCAGGAGTGAACTGGAAGCCTTTCATGCCAGTGTCTACATCAGAAGTGTAGCCTGATATCATTGCACTGTATTCGTCTTGACTCATACCAAGGTCGTCTAAGACTCTACCCTGTACACGATCTGCTCGGCGTTGGCGACCTGCTTCTTGGAAGTCAGATAGACCTTCAGTAAGCTTATCGAACATTCCCTTTTCTTCTTTAGGTGCTGTAGCAACCTCTGTAACGCTCTCAGAGTCCGTCTGAGCGGCTTTAGGCTGTTCCACAGGCTCACCCATAGCCTGATCCATTTGAGCCTCTACAGCGCCTTTCTGAAGGCTCTCAGTAGTAGTCTCTGCACTAGGCGCATCAAGCTCAGGTCCTTTCTCAGGAGTCTGTACAGCCGTCCATGAGCCCTTACGCATCTCTTCAAGGATCTTTTCTTCGTCACGCCCCGCTTTAAGCTGAGAATACGCAACTTTATAAGCTTCATCAGGAGCGCCGGGAACTTGAGCCGCCAGCGATTCAGCCTGTTTAACCATAGCCGCGTCTGCCGCTTTAGCTTTATCAAAGGCTGTCTTCTGATCTAGGGCGAAGGCCATCTTAGTTTTAACAGCATCGTTGTATCGTTTTTGTCCAGCTTCAATCTGAGACGTAAACGATTTACCGAATGCCGGGCCGAAGCCTGACATGAATCCACCAGCCATTATGCCATTACCTCTTCGTCTGTAGTATCTTCGTCAGTAGGACCGTACCCCAACATAGAGTCCTGTTCATCTTGGCTTGCTGTATTACCAATCATTTCTTCGGGAGTAGCGCCCATCAATCCACCTACAGGGGCAGAAGGTTCTTCAGAAGACACCACATCTTCAGCCTCTGCCTGCACATCCATAGCTTGCTCAGCAACTTTCTCACCTACAGATTCAGCCTTAGCCATCTCAATCTCTTTCAGCTTCTTAAGGCCGACAGGAGTAGGTAGAGATCGCTCATCTTCTTCGATACCCATGCGGTATTCAATGCCGTATCCGTCTGCAAGCATCTTCATAATACGCGCTACAGGGCCTGCCATTAGGATAGCGAAGTCGGGAGTCCATTTACCTGCGCCTATACCTGACGTAACGAAAATATCGGTAGCCGCCGCAATGCTCATACCGTTTTGAATCATAGACAAAAGGCCAAATACGGCCTTCTTCTCAGTTAGCTGGGCTACAGAAACTTCGATAGCCGTGTCTAGGTCTGTGATCTCTGGCGGACGATGCCAAGGGTAGTTCTTCGTGTCAGAAGTGTAGTTAGCGCCGGGGATAGGCCCATCCACCAGCACACTCTTATCGTTAAGCATCTTCTTCTGTCTCCTCGTCTACCTCAGGAGCGTCCTTACCTAGCAATTCCTGCTCGGCTTGATCGAAGTATTCTCGTGAGTATTTCATTTCACCTTCCATAGTCTCTAGGAGCATAGAAGGGTCTTTACCGTCAAAGTACGCTCTGATTGATTTACGTACTGCTTCTTCAAATGTCATTCTGATAACCTCTTATAGACCAAACGCCCAGTTAAGCGTAGCGCCTGTAGCCGCCCCAAGGATAGAACCCCACATAGAACCCTCACCTGCCGCGTCTGCTGACGCTATATCAGATTCAGACTTAAGCTTCTGTAGAACTAGGCTAAGCTCACGGTCTAACCCTTTCTCTGACGATTGCCAGATGTAGTCTAGTAGTGAGTCTGATCGATCCCATATCTGGTTAAGCTGTTCTAGAGATACGCCGACAAGGTTCTTAACGTCTGTAGCCGCCGCTTCAAATGCCTGCTGATCTTCAGTCATAGTAACTGTCTGTCGCCACTGAGCATTAGCCGTATCAATGTTGTACTGCATGTTCTTGTAGAACTGCTCACGAGCATTCTCCATCTCAGAGTTGAACATAGATATGGAGTTAACCTGATCCGTATCAAACTGACGCATGGAATTAACTTGCTGAGCGTTAAACTGCTCAATAGAAGCGTTAAGGTTATCGTAGTACTTGTCCATCTCGTTCTGGCTTTCTGCCGTGAACATACGCTGGGTATTGATAGCCTTAGAATCTTCTAGGATAGCCTGTACGCGAGCCTGTGTATTGATTACACGAGACTGCTGATCGTTAGCTAGGTTAGTCAGATCCATCTGCATGAAGTTGTTACTGTTCTGTACAGCCGACGCCATGCGATTATCTAAGTTAGCTAGTTCCATCTTAGACAATACGTTAGCCCGGTTAATCGTAGCCTGCTGTTTGTTGTCTAGGTTCTGTAGAGTTACAGTCTGGAAGAATGAGGCATCTGCCTGAGCAATAGGAAGAGAAGCTTCCATGATAGCTTGCGACATAGCCGCTGTAGCCGCTGTACCTGTAACGCCTTTAAATGCCGCAATGCGAGCTACGTTACGAGCTGTACCAGCCGCCCATGTAGGAATAGTAGGATTACCGTTAGCATCTACAAACTGTTCAGACAGAATAGACATCTGACCTTGTACAGTAGCTTTGTAGTCAGTGTAGTTGCCTTCGCCTAACGATTGAGCTAGTAGTTTACCAGATACGGTAGAAGTATCAATGACGTTAGCAATACCTTGGCTAGCGTAGTCGCTTAGAGCCTTGCCTACTTCCGTCTGACCTTTAGCCGTAGCATCCGTAT
>Ga0209962_1000294_pt1 | contig 15771 bp, 13 predicted proteins | sample SalPonA_C_H2O_MG_FD_185722 | JGI IMG/M metagenome (GOLD analysis project Ga0209962, IMG submission 185722) | Water microbial communities from South San Francisco under conditions of wetland restoration - Salt Pond MetaG R2A_C_H2O_MG (SPAdes)... | ecosystem: Environmental > Aquatic > Non-marine... | reverse complement strand
AGACCCTGCCCGCCATTTGAAGTGACGGAGCGGGAACCCCTTCCCGCTCGCGACGGCCGGATTTTGCAGGTACTGTGCCTCCCTCCAGAGCGGCCGCCTATCGAGGACTAATCCAGCAGCGGAAGTTTGCCCATACTTGCCGTAGACAGAAGGATGTCACGAATGACGGCTATTGCGGGCATTCAGCATTTCCGTATCACTGCCCATCAGTGAAGGCTAATCCAGCAGCAGAGGTTTGCCCATTGCAGACCGCTAGGCTCAGCTCATATGCTTCATCCAGACAGGCAGATTTTTAGAATTCGATGTATAGAGTAGACGTAAGATCTCTAACGGGTTATGACAAGATCTGCGACAGAGCAGTCAAACATTACCTGCTCTATGATGGGTTAATCGATATACTCCCAATATGGCGATATCCGATATTAACCTTCATCTGCGAAGCTATGGTTCCGAGGGGAAAAAACATTCCCACGACCACCATCAGTTGGTGCTTCCCTTGTCGGGGAAGCTGTCATTGTCAATCAACCAATCCGAGGGTGAGGTTGAAAAAAGCCAAGCTGCCGTCATTCCCAGTGGTAGCGACCATGGATATTCTGCAAACGGACAAAATCAATTCTTGGTGGCAGATGTGCCCGAAGCTCTTGCGCCTGCGCTGGAGCGGCTACCTTGCTTTGTTGAACTCGATACAACACTACTTCACTACATCCAGTTCCTGCACTCTCAGCTGACAAATGGCTGCGCATCGTCTCACACGGAGTATCAGATGCTCTTGTTGCTGATTCAGTTGCTCCAGGAGCGCCATGGAGACAAATTGAAACTGGACCAACGAGTATCTGTGGCTAAGCAATACATTGACGATAACTTTCAAAATAAAATAACCACTGCTCATCTCGCAAGCGTTGCTCACCTAAGCACCCGGCAACTTAACGAGCTGTTTCGTTGCCAGATAGGCATGACTCCACACCATTACCTGACGGAGCTCCGCATGCAGGAATCATGGAGATTGTTGGAGCAATCCGACCTCAGTATTCAGCGCATTGCAGATGCCGTGGGCTACCGATCTCTAGCCTCCTTCAGTGATCGTTTCTCGCGCCACTTTGGCAAATCGCCCAGCCAGTTTCGCCGAAAATCGAAATAATACTGCCGTATACAGAAAGCAAACCGCTCCCCTCTGATCGTAAGCTCAACCCTCATAGCCACGAACCGGTTATGTCCGAGGGACAAAAATCATGACACCCATCGTTAAAGCAACGTGTATAGGCTCCATCTCCGTTTTCCTCTGGGGAACGCTTGCGCTATTAACCAAACTTACAGGTGGTGGCATCCCGGAATTTCAGCTTATGGCAATGACCTTCGGTATCGCATTTCTACTGATGGGTGTTCGCTGGTTATACATGGGCCATGCAGGCCAACGGTATTTGCGCCAACCACTTTTAGCTTGGTGTATCGGAGTAGGAGGCCTGTTCGGTTACCACTTCGCATACTTCAAAGCCATGACGCTGGCCCCTGCAGTAGAGGTCAGTTTGCTCGCCTACCTCTGGCCGCTTCTAATCGTGCTTTTATCCTCACTGTTACCGGGTGAGACGTTACGAAAATCGCACCTAATGGGGGCTTCGCTTGCTCTCATGGGATGTTGGTTGCTGATCGGGGGGAATAGCGATGGTTTTTCCGTGGGTAATTTGAATGGGTATCTCGTTGCCTTTGGTTGCGCGTTAATCTGGTCCTCATACTCGGTACTGTCCCGCTTGGTGAAAAGCGTACCTACAGATGCAGTAGGATGGTTTTGTGGTGTTACTGCCTTGCTGGCCCTTATTTGTCATTGGATGTGGGAAACGACTGTATGGCCAACAGCTTGGTTTCAATGGATTGGAATCATAGGCCTAGGACTGGGACCGGTCGGTATCGCCTTCTTCACTTGGGATCACGGCGTAAAGCATGGCAACATCCAGCTACTTGGTACGTTGGCTTATAGTGCCCCGTTGATCTCTGTAATCTTACTGATCATCGCCGGATATGGAGAGGCTAGTAGCACCGTCATCTCTGCTAGCCTACTGATCGTGCTGGGTTCATTGGTCGCTGGTACAAAAAGGTCGAAAGCACCAGTCCAGAAACGCCTACCAACCTGCTCCTGTGACCGCTAAGTAGATACACCCGTCGAAAGCGGAAGTCTTAGGGATGACTGCTTAGGGCTCCGACTCAATCAAATCGGATTGGTTGTATTCCTTCAATTAGAAATAGCTAACGGTCTGCTCAGTGCGCAAAGGAGAAGCTAACATGGATCGACATCAACTACGATTGATTAACCAAAGATGTCCGCTATTGCGGGAAATCACGTGTTGAAAGAAGCAGACATTCGCGTTTTGGCGAGCAACTTCAAGCGCTTGCCCTAAGCGGGCATTCAGGCCAGTCGATTATAACCGGCAGAGATGCAATGTATTGCGGCCACTCACCGAAGTCTGGCATCGAGTACCCAGTTGCACGGGTCGCAATTACATACGGTACATAGAGAGGCAAGCTCGATGGAGAGACCCTGCTCCACACTTTATACGACGTTCCTCTGAAGTATTTCTGGGACTAAACAGGCGGTGAAGTCGATCCTCTGACCACAAGCTCAGTGGATACTGAATAGCTCGTAACCGGGGAGTCAGGGTTATGGATTCTGTCGAGTAGGATCTTTGCTAGCCTCTCTCCCAGTTTGTATGGGCAAATACTCAATGTAGTTAGAGCAGGCGTAGAGCTGATAGCGTCTTGTATATCATCAAAACCGACTATGGACATATCTTTCCCCGCCTTCAGTCCAAGACGGTCTAGTCCAAGCATTGCACCTAAAGCAACCATGTCACCGTTGCATACAACAGCAGTCACCTCGGGATGCTCTTTTCTCAACTTAAGCATCGCCTCTAATCCAGCGAGCTTATTGTCCTCACAATCCCAGATAATGATCTCTTTATTGCCGGCTTCTTTCATAGCCCCAACGTAGCCCTCGATTCGAGCGATACGAACCTCGGTCATCTGCGTGCCGCCGAGATAAGCAATATTTCGATGTCCCATTGCGAGTAGATGCTTAGTAGCCGCCTGTGTTCCAGATGAATTAGCAATTCCTAGATGATCAAACTCATGAAACCCGTTAGAACGGAGAAAAGTGACAGTTGGTGTGTTGTGGGTTCTTAAAAGGTCACTTACTTTCATGTCAGTACCAAGCGCGGGAACCCACAACAATCCAGCTCTACCGCTTCTGATAAAGGCAGTTAGATGTTTTTGCTGCCGGCTCACGTCATCTCGAGCGTCTAAGATTGACAGCAAAAAACCCTCGCTCTCCAGCTTATCGCTCACCCCACTTATTACCTCAGCGTTGAATGGGTTAGCTATTTGGTGAATGACCAATCCAATCTCTTTACTCCCACCGGAGCGCATTGAGACAGCGTTGCTATTGGGGATGTAGCTGAGGTCTGAGGCGGCCTGAAGCACTTTATCTTTGGTACTGCTCGAGATTCTGCCAACACCGCGCATTACTTGGCTTGCGGTCGTCACCGAAACACCAGCTCTGTTGGCAACATCGACTAATTTGGCTTTGGATTTCTTCATTAGTACAGTCTAATTGATACAACGTTTCATCACAATATTAAAAATAAATAATTTAAAAACAGTTACTTATGGATAATTTTATCAAAACTATAGATTTGAACTAAAAATTTAATTGAAAAACTGGTGTAACGTTGTACCATGGTTTTAGCTTTTAATCTTTAAGGTACAAAAGCTAGACACACTCTCGTGAAAAACTTTTGAGCGATCTTGACGGAGACAATAATGAAAACAATCAGAAACACACTCGCGGCAGCCATTGCGCTTCCTATCGCCATATCCGCAACCTCAGCGCAAGCAGATGTACTTTTCTGGTCAACCCAAGCGAAACCAGTTCAGGAACAGCAAGCTATGCGTGAGCAGGTTCTTGCCAGCATTGACGGAGTCGACTATCAGGCGAATGACGGCGGACCGTGGATTACCCGCCTGAATGCAGAATTGGAGGCTGGATCTGGCGCAATTGGTGTATTGGGAGCCCTGCACGGTGACTATGCAGCTATGGATCCTGCTGATCTTGTAGATCTTGACGACCTTGGGGTGACTTCGAACAGCTCTACATTTAATAGCCTCGCTATGCTCGGAACAGATAACACGAAATACATCCCTTGGATGCAGGCTAGTTACATCATGGCTGCAAACAAAGAGGCCCTGCAATATCTTCCCGAAGATGCCGATATTAATGCGCTCTCTTACGATGAATTGATTCAGTGGGCGGCAAATGTGCACGAAGCTACTGGTGAAGCTAAATTTGGCTTCCCAGCAGGTCCTAAAGGCCTGAAGCACCGTTTCTTCCAAGGGTACCTATACCCATCCTTCACAGACGGTGTAGTTAGAACTTTCGCCTCAGATAAAGCCGTTGCTGCGTGGGAAAAATTCTTGGAGCTTTGGGAGCACACTAACCCAGCATCAACGAACTTCTCTTTCCTTCAGGAGCAATTGCTCAACGGAGATGCGTGGATCGCGTTTGACCACACGTCGCGTCTAGCTCAAGCATTTAATGAGCGCCCAGATGACTTTGTTGCATTCCCCGCTCCTGCTGGACCAGAAGGGCGTGGTTTTATGCCAGTTCTTGCTGGTGTAGCGATTCCTCGTACAGCACCTGATATGGACGCTTCAAAAGAACTGGTTAAGCACTTGATGAAGCCTGAGACTCAGTTAGCGACGCTCAAAGCAACCAACTTCTTCCCTGTTGTTGATGTCAATCTTCCAGCTGATCTCCCGCCAGCCGTAAAAGCTGCAGGTGATGCGGTTGCCAAAATGAGTAGTTCTGCTGATGCCAATCCGGGACTATTGCCAGCAGGCCTGGGTTCAAAAGGCGGTGATTTCAGCAAAGTATACAGCGACACCTTCGAGCGAATTGTTCTAGCTGGTCAGGATATCCGAACGGTACTGAATGATCAGAAAGGCAAGCTCTCTGCGATTATGCAAGAGACTGGCGCTCCATGCTGGGCGCCTGACGCACCTTCTGAAGGGGCTTGTCCTGTCGAGTAACTGACTCGGTATGCTCTCGGACGCCAGTCCGAGAGCACTCCTCTAAACCTAAATCCGTTTCCTAATCGGGTTAAAAGGTAACACTATGAACGCGAATCGTCTGCCTTACCTGCTAATTTTGCCGGTAACGCTATTCTTGTGCTTGTTTTTTCTCTACCCGTTTATTCAGGTAGCTAGCCAAGCATTCACTGGCTCTGATGGCTTCTCGCTATCAAACTTTGAGAACGTATTTAGCGATTGGAAGTTTCCGATCTCTTTGAAAAATACACTTTTACTGGCAGCCGCAGTTGTACCAGTTCAGCTAGGTCTGGCTCTGCTAATGGCTACGATGGTCAACCGCATGCAAAAAGGACGCGACCTTGTCCTGTATGTATGGACGATACCATTAGGAATTTCCGACCTTGCTGCAGGCATTATTTGGCTGGCTATCTTTGAGCAATCAGGCTTCCTTAATTCGATGATGCAGGGGCTTGGGTTTATTGACCGCCCCACAACACTACTCTCATATAAAAACATGGGGCTTGTTTTCCTAGCGATAGCACTAGCCGAAATATGGCGCGCTACAGCAATCATGCTAGTGATCTTGGTTGCGGGTATAGGCCTCATACCAAAAGAGTACTACGAGGCAGCTGAAGTATTTGGCGCATCTCCATGGAAACGCTTCCTTCGGATCACGCTACCTCTACTTCGCCCGTCGCTTCAAACGGCTTTGGTTCTGCGAGTAATACTTGCATTCGAAATCTTCGCAGTTGTCGCGGCCCTTGGAGGCACTCTTTTCCCTGTCTTGATGGGTGAAACATACGCATACCAGTTTGAGAGGCTTAACAGTGGCGGTGCAGCAGCAATCGCATTGGTAATCTTGGGGATATCAATAGCGTTTACCCTAGTAATTCTGCGCATCTTACGAGTACCAAAAGGAGCACAGATATGAGTACCGTAACTCTGACTAATACATCAACGAGTAACGCTGGAAAGTGGGTATATCGCTCTGCAGTACTGCTACTCTGCGCTTGGGTATTGGTTCCAATCTATCTGCTGTTCGTAAATACACTGTCGTCACCTGAAGCAGTTAATAGCTTCCCAAAATCGTTCACTCCGGCATTCGATACCGAAAGCTTGGAGTTCTTTTTGGGGTTCAGTGGAATGCTGAACGCTTTATTGAATTCGGTGTACGTAGCAGCGATTACTATGGTCATGTCAATCGTGATCGGAGCCCCAGCCGGCTACGCCCTCTCACGCTTCGATTTTCGGGGCAAAGAGCTTTTCCGCATGCTTATTTTGCTGACGCGCGCTTTTCCACTACCACTGCTCGCATTACCGCTGGCTGTGATGTTCATCGAAGTCGGTCTAGATGACAGCATTCTGGGGCTCGCTTTAGTTCACACAACCCTGGCAATTCCATTCGCTGTGTTGATTACATTCTCTCTGTTCTCGGGCATACCCGTGGAGCTAGAGGAAGCCTCGTGGACATTAGGGTGTACCCGCCTGAGCGGATTCAGGCATGTGGTCTTACCACTTATCCTACCCGGCATTACAGCCTCGGCGATCTTTGCATTCGTTATCTCTTGGAATGAGGTCTTCGCGGCCGCGGTTCTCACAATCGAGAACCGGACTTTGACCGCGTTCCTCCTCCAGAACTTAGACACTTCTCCGCTTCACCTGAAATTTGCAGGCGGTTTCATCCTAGTTGTACCGGCGTTGATTTTCATTTTCGCTGTTAGGAAATACCTGTTTGCGATGTGGGGCATAGCGAATCGCTAATGCGGTTGCTAATAAAGGAATTCAAACATGGCAGAAATAATTATCAAAAATGTTGCGAAAGAGTTCGCGACTTATCAGGCACTGAGTGACATAAACCTGACTATCTCAGATCGCGAATTCATGGTGCTACTCGGCGCGTCAGGGTGCGGTAAAACCACCTTACTACGAATTATTGCTGGGCTTGAAACCGCAACGAGCGGGGAGGTATGGATTGGCGGTCGTCGCATCGACCACTTACCTCCAAAAGACAGAGGCATCGCAATGGTATTCCAGAACTATGCGGTATTCCCTCATATGACAGTTTTCGAAAATATCGGCTTCGGTTTGCGCATGCAAAAGCAGCCTCAAGCAGTCGTTGAAGAGCGCGTGCGCCGCACGGCAAGTTTGATGCACATCGAACAGCTACTCTCGCGTTATTCAGGGGAGCTTTCGGGCGGACAGCGCCAGCGCGTAGCGGTAGCAAGGGCTCTTGCTATGGAGCCAGATGTGATCTTAATGGACGAACCTCTATCTAACTTAGATGCGCTGTTGCGCTTGGAGATGCGAGCAGAACTCAAGGGAGTCTTAGCAGAAAGCAAGACAACCGCTATTTACGTAACTCACGACCAAGTTGAAGCCATGAGCCTGGCAGACAGAATAAGCGTTATGAACAAAGGAAAGATTGTTCAAGCTGCTTCACCTATCGAGGTGTATCGCAACCCTGCTTCAGAATTCGTTGCTGGATTTATTGGCAATCCCCCCATGAACTTCCTCAATGCTAAGAAGGTCTCCGAGGGTACTTGGAGTGTTGGCGGTAAGGAGTTTAGTGGCCCAACACATACAGCGGATGAGATTCGCTTCGCTATTCGTCCCGAGGATACACGTGTCACCTCGGACGGAATCCGAGCACTTGTGCGGCTAGTCGAGCCATTGGGGGCGAATCTTCATGTTACTTGTGATGTTGATGGCGAGATGTTTAGAGCTGTTTTGGATTCTGACACAGTTGTGAATCCCGGAGACATATTAATGCTAAACCCACAGCTTGAGCGGATCCGTTGGTTCGATAAAGCATCAACATTGGCTATCTGAGGGCTACTGAAATGAATAAACATGAAGATCTTTTAAAAGCAGAAGCGATCATGCGGAAAAATGATCGGGGTACCTATACAGTTCCTACTCACGGTCTTTACCCGTTCCAATGGAACTGGGATAGCTGTTTGAGTGCACTGGGATTCTCACATTTCGATGAGGAGCGAGCACTTGTGGAGCTTGAGACTCTGTTTGAACACCAGTGGGAAGACGGAATGGTGCCTCATATCGTTTTCCATGAACCTGATGGGGGCTATTTCCCCAATACGGATGTGTGGCAGACCAACCGAGCTATCCCTACATCCGGCATCACCCAACCACCGGTAGCGGGGTTTGCACTGCATGCATTGAATCAACGCAGTAGTAACCGATCTGCAATCGCTGATCGAGTTCAAACGTTGATGGGCAAGATTCATGCTTGGCACCAATGGTTTTACAACTTCAGAGCAGATAGCGACGGGCTAGTAGCAATTGTGCATCCTTGGGAGTCTGGTCGCGATAACTCTGTTGACTGGGATGAAGCGTTTGAACGAGTACCAACAGAGGGCGTAAGCCCATTTGTTCGCCGTGATACGTCTCATGCTAACCCAGAGCATCGTCCGACGGATGAACAATATAAAAGGTACATATGGTTAGTTGAAAAGTTTCGAAGTCTAAACTGGGATAACTCGGCAATCGCGAAAGAGTCGCCCTTTCAGATCATAGACCCAGGTTTCAACGCCATTTTGATCAAGTCAGCACTCGATCTAGCTGATTTAGCCGAGAGCTATGGAGCAGCTCAGTTAGCGACTGAATCGCGTAGCATGGCTAACCGAGCGTTAGACGGAATGGACAAACTATGGTCCGAGCAGCTCGGGCAATATGTATGCTATGACAGAGTCGCAGACCACCAGATTAATAGCCCTTCTATAGGCGGTTTGCTGGCAATATTTGCACCCGTACCACTAAAACGGTCTAAAACCATTGCTGATACTATTCGTCGGCTTAGTGAAGTGACGGAGTACTTAGTAGCGAGTCATCCACCAGGCACACCCGAGTTTGATGAGCTGCGCTATTGGCGCGGGCCAGTCTGGTTGATCGTTAATTATATGATCGCGGTTGGTTTGCGTCGCGCCGGCGAGGATGAACTTGTCAGATGTATCGTAGATGACAGCATTGCTTTGATAGAAACGAGTGGATTCGCTGAATACTACGGACCAATCACCGGAACTCCATGTGGTGGCGATAGCTTCACGTGGACAGCAGCCATGGTGATCGAATTTTTCAACCTTTTCGATACCTTCATCAAAGCAGAGGCCTAGGCGCAAGCCTGAAGTCAAATAGGATCGTAATCCAGGCATGAACGTACTTATAACTCCCGATTCATTTAAAGAATCATTGAGTGCAAACAAAGTGGCCGATGCGATAGAGCGGGGGTTTGCGCGCGTGTTTCCCGATGCCAATTTCACCAAGATTGGCCTAGGTGATGGTGGCGAGGGAACAGCAGATATACTTGTTAGCGCAATGGGTGGCACCACTGTTACTACCCTAGCCCATGACCCCTTACGACGGTTGAAACAGTGTAGATATGGGAAAGTGAATCTACCTAGTGGCGAAGCGGCGGTGATAGAGATCGCTTCAGCCTCGGGCCTGGAGGGGATTACCCCAACGGAGCGCGACCCGTTAAACTCTAATAGCTTTGGAACCGGTGAGCTAATACTTGACGCTCTAAATAACGGTATTCGAAACTTTTTTATTGGCCTCGGTGGCAGTGCTACAAATGATGGCGGGGCTGGGCTCTTACAAGCACTAGGAGCCGAGTTTTACTGTGGCAACGACCAACTTTCTTATATTAACCCAATCGACTTCGAAAGAATCACGCGAATCGACTTAAGCGGTTTAGATAAACGGTTAGCAGATAGCCATTTTACTGTTATCTGCGACGTCACTAATCCTCTCTTAGGACCCCAAGGGGCCAGTGAAATTTTCGGACCGCAAAAAGGTGCCTCCCGGGAAACGGTGAGAAAATTAGACATAGCTCTTGCTCACTATGCGGATCTGCTTGAGGACGTGACGTCTTTTGAAGCCCGAAATGCCGAAGGGGCAGGTGCTGCTGGCGGTGCGGGTTTCGGGCTACTCACAGTACTGAGGGCCGACCTAAGAAGAGGCACCGAGGTCGTTCTGGATTCATTGAAAATCGATGAGCATATTCTGGCTGCGGATCTTATCATCACCGGCGAGGGATGCTTCGATGCCCAAAGTGAGCGCGGTAAAGCCCCCTTAGGTATCGCTGCTAGAGCATCGAAGAGAGGGAAACCAGTAATTCTAATATCAGGCGTACTCGGCGAGCATGAAACCAAATGCGACCACCCAGAAATTGATGCCATCTTCCCGTCTATTGCCAAGTTGAGCGAGCCTGAAGAAGCCTTTAGACATGCTTCCCATAATCTAGAAAGAACTGCCTGTGAAATTGCAAAAACCTTGCGTTTGGGCATGTCTTTGTCGCTCAACTACTAAGCTCTACAGGTTAAAATAATGGATTTTGAACGTCACAAACAATCGCTGAACACCTTCTCAAACGAATCTTTGAAACTTGAAATCCAGCGGATTCGAGACTTTTACCTGACATATTCCGTTAACCCAACTGGAGGTTTCTTCCAGTCGATTCAGGAAGACGGTTCAGTTCGCAAAGATGGAATCAACCACCTTGTGAGCTCGTGCCGAATGACCGTCAACTTTGCTCGCTCAAAGATGGTCTTGGGAGATCTGTCTGACCTAGATATAGTTCGCCACGGCTTGAAGTTTATCGAGACTCAACACCGCCGTTCAGACGGGCTCGGCTATCATTGGTTGCTACAAGGTAACAAGGTCTTGGACGAGGAACAGTATTGCTACGGTTATGCGTTTTTACTGCTTACCTACGCAAATGCTTACCAAGCCGGCATTGACGAGGCTGAACCGTGTATTGCTGAAGTGTATAACCAAATGTGTACATATTTCTGGGATGATAAAGCGGGGCTTTTCGCTGACCAATACAATATCGAGCAAAAAAAATTGGACCCGTATCGCGGTCAGAATGCGAATATGCATGCCTGTGAGGCGCTTATCGCTGCCTTTGCGGCAACAAAAGAAGTTCAGTACCTAGAACAAGCTTTGCGTGTAGCAAAAAATATAGTCGTTCGCCAAACTGGAACCACAGAGGGCTTGATTTGGGAGCACTACGACCAAAATTGGACGCCAGATTTTACCTATAACATCAACGACCCCAAGAACCTCTACAAACCCTGGGGCTATCAACCCGGACATTTTACTGAGTGGGCTAAACTGCTACTCATTCTTAACAGTTATTCAAACCAAGATTGGTTAGTAGACAAGGCAGAATGGCTGCTAGATTCAGCATGGAAACATAGCTGGGATGCGAAGCAGGGAGGAATGTTTTATGGATTTTCGCCTGATTTTTCTCCTTGTGACATGGATAAATACTTCTGGGTGCAAGCTGAATCCCTAGCTGCATTCACAATCGCTTCTAATGTCATTGATAATCGCTTTATGGAGCAAACCAACACTTTAACAAGTTATGTTGAGAGAGAATTTGTAAGGCCAGTCACTCGCGTATGGTGGCGTGTTCTTGATGCCAGCGGCTCACCCGTAGATAAGTGGATTGCTTTGCCTGGTGCAAAATGTGATTACCACACGCTTGGCAGCTTCTACGATATCCTGCAGCACTGATTTGAGCGCCAATTGGTTAAATTTTAATCGTAGCGAACGACAGTATCGTATTCGAGAGCAGACTCCCAGCATGCATGGCATCGAATGACTGCTGTTGCGGGAAATCACGTGTTGAAAGAAGCAGACATTCGCGTTTTGGCGAGCAACTTCAAGCACTTGCCCATAGCTGACATTGGGATCAATGCGTATCAAGCCGTGAGAACGACCGCTATTCAACAAATGAAGCCTGTAGCCTCAACCCCTGTTCTGCTCCCAATCGGCTAGTGCAAGTTTGAGCTTATCGATATTCATCGGCTTAGATAATACAGCATCGGCACCCGCCGCCATTAGCCTGTCACGTTCATCACCTATCGTCGCCGCTGTTACTGCTATAATTGGCCCTGAATAGCCCGCTTCTCGCAACTGCACAGACAATTCGTACCCATCCATTTCAGGCATCATTGCATCTGTGATTACGATGTCAGGGCATGCTTTTGAATAAGCCTCCATTGCTAACTGACCATTTGAAGCAACCGTAGCTTCAGCACCCGCTTTTGTAAGAACGTTTTTGGTTAACATTTGAATCGTGAGCTGGTCTTCTGCAAAGAGGACTGTTTTACCCGCAAGGGTTTGTGTCAAAACATGTTGGCTGTATGTCGGCTCATTCTTTTCAGCTTGCTCGTTTTCAGGCTCAAGTTTGACTGTAAGCTTGAAGCCAGCGCCTCCTTTCAGACTTGGAAAATAAGCGATCTCACCATTAAGCGCTGCGGTTAGCTCACTGATTACAAACAGCCCAAGTCCTGTACCTTCTCCGTTAGTCTCGCCACGACTGAACGCTTCGAACATCGTCTGCTGATACGCTTCAGATATCCCTTTACCGTCATCTTCTATACAGACTGTCAATTCTGTTGATGCTGTATCGGTCTGGGTCGCCGTCGCACTCACCCACACATTAGAAGCCTCTGCATGCAAAATCGCGTTTTTGGTGAGGTTTGTAACGATTTGGCGAAGCGAAGCAACTTTTAACGAATGCTTCTTAGCCGACAACGAATCAAACGAGACGTGTACGGTGACATTATGCTGTGATGCCAAGTTAGAGAGGGATGCAACGGTTCCTTCGATTATGAGCGCGGGTGCGTCCAGTGTCTTATCAGAGACACGCACGGTATCAGGCTGAATGACCATACGCAGGTCATCCATGATCGACAAAACACTCTCGCTATTTGCTCTAAGAGTAGGTAAATAGTGATCTAGGTTATCTGCAGCCAACTGGTCAAAGATCATATGGCTCGACGATAAGGGTGTTCTGAGTTCATGACTTACCACCGAAAGCATCTGTGCTTGCCTTTCACGCGTCTGCTTTAAGTCATCAACCGACCCTTTTAACTGATCTACAAAGGTTTCAAGCTGTCGCTCCTGACCTTCGAGCTCAATATTTTTCCTCATCACTGAAAATAATAGCCACACAACACCAACAACTAGCGCTACTACCGCCAAAATAAAGTTCCAGCCTTGCTTCAAATAGCTTTCGATTAAGTATGAATCGGGCAAATAACCTACTACCAATAGGCGCGAATCGTGCCCCCGATAGGTTGAGGGAACGACTGTTTCGTTGAGTATTAACGTCGAACCGCTATCCTCGCGTATCACAACATGCTCATTATCCACATTATTGATGTATGCAGGGTTCAGTCGTCTAAGATCGGCGGGAAAACTATTAAGAGATTCAGCATCGGCATTCTCTGCTACAGAGAAGATCGGTACAAAGCGACTAGCGGTATCAGATCCCTGTGTAGACTTATCGAGTTCGTACATCAGTCGAAGATATGGCGCATCAGCATCAGCATCAGCATCAGCATCAGCATCAGCATCAGCATAAGTAAACGCTTCACCGACTTTAGCATCAATACTTGATGAGAGATCGCGGTTTAGAATGATCAGATATTCGCTTGTGCCAATGTCTATTTTGTGCACCGCCCGTACGGTTGGTACCAGCGGTATTTGAAGCGAACCGTTTTCAATGTTGTGGTCGATTTTAGAGATGTAAGTACCACCAACGGGCATCTCTAATGTGTCTTGAACGTAATAACGATTAGATTTGTCTTGTAACTCATGTATCCGAGTTACCCGCTTCTTTTCACCATCGTAGCTCCATCTCAAAAACTCAAACCCATCACTACTGAGTACTCGGACCTGTGTGTACTGTTGGTGCGCCGTTGCAAATGTGGTCAGCTCAGACTCTAGTGCTTCTAGATGGGCTCCAGAAGTGCATTTAAATCTTAAACATCTCTTTAAACTAGCGAGATCCGACAACACTGTTATGTCGGCAACCATACCCAAGATAGCACCTCGCACTTGGTTTGCTTTCAAAGTCACTTTGCCCATGAGCTCTCGCTCTTGCGCGTCACGGAACTCGTTGTAGTTATGGCTGAATAACGCGATACAACCCAGGAGTAGAACGACTATAGCGATGCTTAGATATACCCTCGGATTTGCGGCAATTACATGTTTGATATCTCGCTCCTTAATATTTTTTCGGCACACCCGGGGATACTGAGTTTTCTGTTCGGGAACATACAAATATGCACACGCAATAGAAAGGAATATTTGTGCAATATTTACACCAGTAATGGTCGAAACCGTAGTTCGAAACAATAGCAGTTAAATGCCCCCGCTTTAAAGCCAGTCTCCTCCGGGTTCTTCTGTATGAAGCGAGATGCCTTCAACACAGGGCTACTGCTTAGTCATTCTCCAACACTGGCATTTTGTCTATGATTTTGCGACCCATCTTATGGGTCATGAGAGTCTATTCTACGGCTGTTTATTGGCTTCAAGCCGCCATAGAGTAATAAGCTGGTTTAGAGCCCCCTTTTGCGGGCACTCAGCTTCTCTTCAAAGTGGCCGCTCATCGAGAACTAATCCACCAGCGGAGGCTTGCCCATTTCGGTCGTTCATCAGGCGATAAAAAGTGCGTTTTTACCCTGCACTTTAAGGCGTTTTGTAGCCGTTAACTTAGCCAGAATAGCGACCAACGGACCGCCTTTTTGACCCGCGATTACTTCAAAGTTACGCCCTTGGGCACTTAGTGAGAAGCGAGTTGTTCAAAAATTTTCGGATCGTCCTTAATTGACGCTAGAACCTTCGCAGCCAGACCGGTCGGATTCCGACGCCGCCCCTCCCAACTCTTCACAGTATCGAGGCTAGTGCCAAGAGCACGGGCAAACTCAGCTTGTGAAACATTGAGCTCCGCACGTATGGCTTTTACGTCAGCGATATCAAATCGAGTGACGCGTGATGCCTCTTTTCGACCATCTTTGATATCTATCGCTTCCTCTAACGAGGCCTTCAAATCAGCTGCAATACTCATTGATGTCACTCCTCTTTCAACTGCTTTACAAGCGACTTCAAAACCGCCTTGTCGGCAGAGGTCAAAGTCTCTTTAACAGATTTGGGATAAGCTAAAACCAAATAAATGACTTCCTCGGTAGCTACGAAATAAATAATACGTGAACCGCCGCTTTTCCCCTTACCTCCAGTCGCCAGTCGTACTTTTCTCAAACCACCGGTACCCACTATGAGCGCCCCAGTTGTAGGATTTGCGATAAGTTCAGTCTGCAACTCTCTGAGCTCATCATCTGACGCTTACTCTTTGATCTGACGCGTAAAAATACTCGTCTCGATGAATTCTAAGGCTTTTGTCAAATAGAACTCCTTACTTGGTGTACATTGTACGCTTTTTAACCATAACCGCATTTTTATCTCTATGCATCAATCTGTTCGGATAGCTCAAGTGCATCGTCAACATCGACACCTAGATAGCGGACTGTAGTCCAGCTTTGTATGCCCGAGCAGAAGCTGTACGGCACGGATGTTCTTGGTCTTTTTATAGATCAGCGAGGCTTTGGTGCGGCGCATTGTATGGGTGCCGTACTCTGGAGAATCTAACCCGATACTCTCAAACCATGTCTTAACAATTCGCGCATACTGGCGAGTGGATAGATGTTTTGAGGCGTGCAGGCGGCTCTGAAATATAAAGTCCGTACCGCGAAGGTTCGCCCATCTGGAGCCACTACCCGCTCCATTTTGCTTGACCATGAAAACACTGGTTGATTCGTGCAAACCGAGTCTCTGATTTCAGCTGATCAGCAATGAGTGACTCAAAACTCTCTAGTGGAACAGGCT
>Ga0209962_1000293_pt1 | contig 15802 bp, 14 predicted proteins | sample SalPonA_C_H2O_MG_FD_185722 | JGI IMG/M metagenome (GOLD analysis project Ga0209962, IMG submission 185722) | Water microbial communities from South San Francisco under conditions of wetland restoration - Salt Pond MetaG R2A_C_H2O_MG (SPAdes)... | ecosystem: Environmental > Aquatic > Non-marine... | reverse complement strand
TAGCAAGGCAAAACAAGGCTGCCAAGGGTAAGGGGCGAGATAAGGTGAAATTTGTCACTAACTTTGAGGAAAGCCCAATTATTGTTAAATGTTTACCTAATGAAATACAGCAAGTTCTACTAAACTTGATCACCAATGCCGAACAGGCTTTACAAGGATTTGAGCCCAATGATGGGCGTCGCACTATTAGTGTTAGCGTTGGATCGTCAGATGATAGCGCCAGAATAGAGGTGCGTGACAATGGTCCAGGTATTCCCTCAGATCAGCGAAGTCATATTTTTCAACCATTTTACACGACCAAAAACGTTGGAAGTGGTACGGGACTCGGATTGTCTGTTTCTTATTTTATTGTGACTAAACATCATGGTGGTTCCATATACCATGAGCCTGCACGAGGCGGTGGCTGTGTCTTCGTAGTTAACCTACCAAAGCAAGATATGAATCAGCATTTAATGGAGGCAGATGCCAATGCTAGCAGAATGGATTAATGCCGGTGGCGATATAAGTTGGATTCTTTTTGCCTTTACTTCGGGTCTTATCGCAACAAGAATGGGGCTACCTCCGCTTATCGGTTACCTAGTGAGTGGTTTTGCGTTGTCTGCCATTGGTGTTAAGGGTGGCGCAATTATCGATCATTTGGCAGAAATTGGAGTGACCTTACTTCTATTTTCTATTGGTCTTAAATTAAAACTCAAAAGTTTGTTAAGGCCCGAAATATGGGGGGTGACACTAGCCAATACAGCATTAATTATGTTGGTGGTCATGGCAACGCTGTTGACTCTGGCTTCCATGGGGATGCCGCTGGTTCGAGATTTAGACATGCAGTCGGCGGCGATGGTTGCTTTTGCATTAAGTTTTTCAAGCACTGTTTTCGTGGTGAAAGTGCTCGAAGCCCGCGGAGAGATAAAATCCATTCATGGTGGGATCGCTATTGGCATTTTGGTAATGCAAGATGTGCTCGCGGTGTTTTTCTTGGCCTTTAGTGCGGGTTATGTGCCCAGTGTATGGGCTTTGCTATTGTTTTTGTTGATACCTTTCAGGGGCCTGTTTCACAAGTTGCTCGACAGTGTAGGCCACGGTGAATTATTGCTTTTGCTAGGGTTTAGTTTGTCGTTGGGTGGAGCCTTGTTATTTGAAAGTGTTGGAGTCAAAGGCGATTTAGGGGCGCTCGTCTTTGGCATGTTGTTGGCAAGTCATCCAAAATCGACAGAGTTTGCTAAATCGATGTTGGGTTTTAAAGAAATCTTTTTAGTAGGCTTCTTTCTAAGTGTAGGGCTGTCCGGCAAATTTAGCATGGATGCACTATCGGTTGCACTCGTGTTATTGCCATTATTAGTGGCCAAGGTGATGCTGTTTTTTTTGTTGTTGGTGGGCTCAAAATTACGGGCACGCAATGCGCTGCTAGCGAGTGTTAGCTTAACTAACTTCAGCGAGTTTGGGCTCATAGTTGTAGCTGTTTGCGTCGACAATGGCTGGTTAGCTAGTGATTGGTTGGTAGTGTCTGCCATTGTTCTGGCATTGTCGTTCCTAGTAATGTCCCCCTTCAATGCGCACCAAAGTCGCTTATATCAAGCAAGGGCTGGTTTTTGGAAAAAATTTCAGCGAGACGTTAAGTTGCCTTGGGATAGTTCGATTGATTTGGAAGGTATGCGTGTTGCTATCTTTGGTATGGGAAGGGTTGGTAGTGGCGCCTATGCCAAAATGGTTGAAGAATACGGTGATGCCGTTGTTGGCTTTGATTACGACCCAGATACTGTCGATCGACATCGCAGCCAGGGACACAGTGTTTTGCAGGGTAATCCCGCTGATGCTGATTTTTGGGAAAAGGTTGAACGATACCACCACATCGAGCTGGTGTTATTGGCCACGCCGAATGTCGAGGCCAACATAGAAGCGATGGAACAACTCCGCCTTGCCGGATTTAAAGGCAATGTGGCTGCCGTAGCGCATTATCCAGATGAAGAGCTCCTCTTAAGGCGTGCTGGCATAGATGCTGTGTTTAATATCTATGCCGAGGCGGGGAGTGGCTTTGCCAACCACATTTGTGGCATTGTGAAGGCCGAGTAACGAACCTAGTGGAGGGCTTTTTGCGTTGCTTGCTGAGGGGTTTGGCCTTCGATAAACCATGTGGGCCACTGAGTTAATTGCCAGTCGGCTTGAGAAGCTATTCTATGAAGTATGTTTAGCCACTGCAGTAAGCTTTCTTGCTCAAAGGGGATAACTCCTTTGGCGTCTTCAACGGGTAATAACAATAAGAAACGGTTGGGCTCGGTTTTTACGTCGACTGAGCTAAGCAAATGATTGGTGCTATTGGGAGATGCCGCAACTGGCGTCTCGTTTGTCATGCTAGCTTGAGCTTTCGATTGTGCCATCGCAAGTCTGGCTTCTTTACTGCGCTGAACCGTTTCGTTAGTCTCACCTAGCCCTTGGCCAGCTCGCCCCTCTAACCACTTGAACATCGGGGTTAGCAAAACGCCTAGCATCCTTCGAGTAATCCAATAAATTACGGTTTGCTGCTCGCCAGCGGCGGCCGTAAGACGGAGACGATCTTCTTCTGGAGAATATGTCACAGTGATTTTTTGAAGCGCAACGGGTTTGGTGGGTGTAATGTCCATGGTCAAAGTATTAGGGATTATTTAGTTATCTGCAATGATTATCTAAAATGATGCGTAGTTGATTTATGATCACATTCAGGCTTTTGTTGTCGCTCAGTCGATGTCCTCCTTGAGGTAAAAGCAAGAGTTCACTTGGGGCTCCATGCCACTGCTCATGAAGTATTTGAGATCGCTGCCAAGGGACATCTTTATCATCTCTGGCGTGAATCAAAGTGAGTGGTATGTTGAGCATTATTGGGGCTTTTAAGACGTTGTGCTTTTTACCACTATCAAGCAGCATTTTATAAATAATCATGGGATCATCAAAATCAGGGTTATGAATCATGATAAGGCCTTCTTTTTCAAGAGCCTCACATTGCTCACGATTAAATTTACTCGTCAGTGTGTAATCGGTCATGTCGGGGGCACTTGCCAGTCCCACGCAGTGAATAATTCGCTCTTGTCGAGCTTGAGCGATTAAAACCATCAGCCATCCACCCATAGAAGAACCTACAAGTATTAATGGGCCTTGGGTGAGCTTATCTATGACGGCAATTGCATCAGACAGCCAGCGGTCTATGGTGGCGCTTGAAAAATCACCAGAAGATTGACCGCAGCCACTGAGATCAAACCTAATAAAGGCATGTCCCCAACGACGACATGCCTCTTCCATTGCCATGGCTTTATCACCTTGCATAGAAGAACCAAACCCATGAATGAAAACCACGGTGGGTTGATTGCCAGGGCTATAGTGATAGGCGATTTGATGTGTTGATAGGGTAGTTAGGTATTTTATATTGTCTGGCATCTGCATACTTGTTCAAAAAACGGCGCCCTAAGGCGCCGTATAAGTTACATGTACTCTTCCATACTTGGACAAGAACAAATCAGGTTCCTGTCGCCAAATACGTTGTCGATACGATTGACCGTGGGCCAGACTTTGCCGAGCTTAACCCATGGTGCAGGGAACGTGGCCTCTTCTCGGCTGTAGGGTCGACCCCAGTCACCGATAATATCTTCAGTTGTGTGAGGCGCATTGCATAACGGGTTGTTATCCGTCGGCCATTCTCCACGTTCGATGGTAGCGATTTCTTCTCGAATCTTGATCATCGCATCACAGAAGCGGTCAAGCTCGGCTTTGGATTCGCTTTCTGTAGGTTCGATCATCAGGGTTCCGGCGACGGGGAAGGACATTGTTGGCGCGTGATAACCAAAATCGTTCAAGCGTTTGGCAATGTCTTCTTCAGATACGCCACTAGTCTCTTTTATCGGGCGAAGGTCCAATAAACACTCATGAGCTACAGTGCCATTAATCCCCTTGTAAAGGATGGGATAATGAGGGGCTAACCTTGTGGCGATATAGTTGGCATTCAGGATGGCAAATTCACTTGCTTGGCGCATGCCGACTGAACCCATCATTCGAATATACATCCAGCTAATAGGTAGAATTGACGCGCTACCCCATGGCGCCGCCGAGACAGTGCCATTGGATGGCTCGGTGTTGGGTATTTCTTGCAGTGGGTGGCTAGCTAAAAATGGCGCCAAGTGATCACGCACACCAATGGGACCCATGCCAGGACCGCCGCCGCCGTGAGGAATACAGAAGGTTTTATGTAAATTAAGGTGGCTTACATCGCCGCCAAATTTACCGGGTCCTGCAATGCCTACAAGGGCATTCATGTTGGCGCCATCAATATACACCTGGCCACCATGTTCGTGGATGATGTCACAGATCTCCGTGATTCGAGATTCAAATACTCCGTGGGTAGACGGATAGGTGACCATTAGTGCTGCCAAGTTTTCACTGTGAAGTTCGGCTTTGGCTCTAAGGTCATCAATGTCGACATTGCCATGTTTGTCACATCCAACAACAACGACCTTCATACTGACCATGTTAGCAGAAGCAGGGTTGGTTCCATGAGCTGAGGAGGGAATTAAACAGATGTTTCTGTGGCCTTCACCGCGGGACTGGTGGTACTTCTTAATGACTACTAATCCTGCGTATTCGCCCTGTGAGCCAGCGTTAGGCTGCAAACTTACTTGATCGTAGCCCGTACATTCGGCTAACCAAGACTGTAGCTGTTCAAAAAGTTGACGATATCCCTCTGCTTGATCCATGGGAGCAAACGGGTGAATTTTACCGAATTCCGGCCAGGTCACAGGGATCATTTCAGAAGCGGCATTGAGTTTCATTGTACACGAGCCCAATGGAATCATAGAGTGATTGAGGGCGATGTCGCGCGACTCAAGACGCTTTAAATAGCGCATCATTTCTGTTTCCGAATGATAGCTATTGAATACAGGATGGGACAAGAAAGCATCTTCGCGTCTAAGTTCGGAGCTCAGCCAGGCGCTGTCTTTACCATCGAGTGCATCGGCATCGAGTGCCTGGCAACCAAACAATGAGAGTAATTCTGCAATATCTTCGATCTCAGTAGTTTCATTAAGGCTAATGGTGATGGCGTTGTTGTCTAATGCTCGAAGGTTAATTCTTGCCTCAAGTGCGGCCTGCATAATGGAGTTTTGTTCTTCACCCACCTCAATGCAGACTGTATCAAAGACATTGCTGTGGCGTAGTTGACGTCCGCCTCTTTGTAGGCCTTCCGCTAACAGCGCTGTCAATCTGTGGATCCTTTGCGCGATGCGTTTTAACCCCTCTGGACCGTGATAGGCTGCATAAAAACCACTCATTACGGCAAGTAAAACCTGCGAAGTACAGATGTTTGAGTTGGCTTTCTCGCGGCGAATATGTTGCTCTCGAGTTTGCATGGCCATCCGCAGCGCCGTTTTACCACGGCTATCGCGTGAGACACCGATAATTCGGCCTGGCGCAGAACGTTTGAAATCATCTCTAAAAGCAAAAAAAGCGGCGTGAGGGCCACCAAATCCCATTGGAATACCGAAGCGTTGGTTAGTCCCAATGACAACGTCAGCGCCCATAGCGCCGGGAGACTTTACTAATACCAAGCTCATGATGTCGGTGGCTACGACAGCTAGAGCCTCATGGTTATGGATGGTGTCGATGGCTTGAGTTAAGTCACGAACCACGCCGCTAGTGCCTGGATTTTGCAGTAAGGCACCAAAGTAATCGCCGTCCTGCAGCAGGCTGTGATCGCCAATAATAATTTCAAAGCCAAAATGTTCGGCGCGAGTTTTAATCACTGCTAGTGTTTGTGGGTGTGTCTCTTCATCGACAAAAAAGCGCTCACTTTTGTTTTTGCGCATTTGCCGTTTACACATTGACATAGCTTCTGCGGCGGCGGTTGCTTCGTCTAACATGGAGGCATTTGCTAAATCCATGCCTGTTAGGTCAGTTATCATTTGTTGGAAGTTAATCAGACCTTCGAGCCGACCCTGGGCAATCTCAGGTTGATAGGGCGTATAAGCCGTATACCAGCCTGGATTTTCCAGCACATTGCGTAAAATGACATTGGGTGTGTATGTGTCGTGGTAACCCATGCCGATATAGGTTTTGTATATTTTGTTGAGTTTTGCGTAGTGACCTATTTCACGCAGAGCTTGCTGTTCACTAGCAGCAGAGGGAAGATCAAGGGGGGCTGTACGCAAAATACTGGCAGGTACAGTTTGTTCTATTAGCGCTTGAATACTACTTGCGCCGATGGTGTCGAGCATTGTGTCGACCTCATCTTGGTTAGGGCCAATGTGGCGGCCTATGAATTCATCGTGGTTCTGAAGTTGGTGTAAAGGTGCATTGAGGGGTAGGGAATGCGCCATTGATATCTCCGGTAGAGTTAATCAGGGCGCATATTTTACGTTGCTGTGAGGGATTATAAAAGCGTTGTATGGTTAGTTTGACGATCTTAGATACAAGGCTCAGTCTAGTTTTAATAAATAGCGGAACGGCGCATGGTTGTGTAGATCATTGAGTGCTTCTTCTTTTAGGATGTCGTCACGGATGGATTCATTATGTGTCAATGAAACCTCAAGGGCTTTCATGGCCTCTTCGTATTGATGCATGGCAGTGCATGCACAGGCCAGCTGTAGATAGGCGTAGCTATTGTTGGGGTCACTTTTTAGCGCTTGGCGGGCCAGATTGGCAGCCCAGCGTGGCTCGCCTAATTCTAATGCAGCATCAGCCTTATAGGCTAGTGCATCAGAATTACGCGGACTTAGTTTAAGAATCATATCGTAAATATCTATCTTATTGTTCGGATTAGTTTCAAGCCCTTGCCGCATCCAAAGTGACTGTATTTCACGGGTGCGTTCAATTTCTTCTCGGTTTTCTTGGATGCTTCGCGTTTCGTCTGTGAGCTGTTTCTCGATGGCATTTAATCGCTCTTCGTAAACTTTCACTAGGCTTGAAATTTTTTCATCGGCTTGGGCATGGACTCGCTCGCGTATCTCGCGAAGCGAAGACCATCCAACCAAGACTAGTATCGATGATGCCCCCGCAATTAAATAAAAGAAGTAACTAATCGTATCGGTGGCATAGGTGACACCTCGATCAACAGAACGGAGTTCGCGGTCGACAATTTTTTCACTAAATTCCACTTTGGTGGCAGCCATTTCTGAGCGCAACGCTTTAAGCTCATCGAGGATGTACCGTTCTATCAATGGCCTCTCAATGGCTGATGGCGGGGTGTCTTGATCGGATTCAGCAGCAAAACTAGTGGTACCAAAAGCGAAAACGCAAGCGAGTGCAATGAATTTAAAAGCATGGGGCATGGGAAAATTCCTTGGCATAATTAAGATTAAGATTATGCTATTAAGCAGATGTGCTCCAGTTAAGTTTGACTATAAAGTTCTTAATGAGAGTAAGAGCCTAGCATTGCACTAGTTTTAGACGGTTTAAACTGGAATAATCATCAATTTATGCAGGGGTATGATGCCAACACCACTGATTACAAGAGCGGGCTTCAATTCACTGAAAAAGGAACTCGATGGGTTGTGGCGGGAAGAGCGGCCAGAAGTCACACGCAAGGTTAGTTGGGCCGCTTCATTGGGTGATAGAAGCGAAAATGCGGATTATCAATACAATAAACGACGCTTGAGGGAAATTGACCGCCGCGTTCGATATTTGCGAAAGAGTCTCGAAAACCTTAAGGTGATTGATTTTCATCCTAGTCAGTTAGGAAAAGTATTTTTTGGCGCCTGGGTAACAGTAGAAAACGAGGCTGGAGATCAAAAGCGCTTTCGCATTGTCGGCTACGATGAAATTTTTGACCGCAAAGATTATATTTCCATAGATTCTCCAATGGCTCGCGCACTGATTAAGCACGAGGTGGACGATGAAGTCGTTGTGCGAACTGAAGCTGGCCAATTTACATGGTATGTTGTCGCCATAGATTACGAGGAAGAATGATAAGAATGTCTCGACTGGTTGTCCTTTTGTTCTGTATGCAATCCGTTTTGAGTTTTGGTGTCTTTGCCGACACCAAAACGGGTATTGATATCTCCCATTGGCAAGGCAGTTGGCAGCAGGGTGGAATGGTTTGGGGATACCTTGAACCGGGGCAAAGTTTATGGCTCGATGATGATTCTATACCGGTAGCCGACGACGGTTTATTCGTGTTTGGTTTTGGACGTGACGCTTCATCCCCGGTCTCGCTGACTATTCAAGATGGAGAGCAGGTTTTACTATCAACTCAGGTTGAGATTACACCACAAAAATATCGAATTCAGCGCGTAGAGGGCGTACCTCAGCGGACAGTGACGCCCAGCGAAGAGCATTTAGAACGCATTCGTCGAGAGGCAGCTTTGGTAAGAGACGCACGTAAAGAAAGTCTACCTTTTGGCCTATTTACGGAACCATTTATTTGGCCGACGAAAGGACCAATAACAGGTGTGTTTGGCAGCCAGCGAGTCTATAATGGCGTTCCCGGGCGTCCACACTATGGTGTTGACGTGGGTGTGCCTAAAGGCACTGCAGTTCTGTCACCCGCTGATGGGGTGGTGACGCTTGCTGAAAACGATCTTTTCTATTCTGGCGGCACTATCATTATTGACCATGGGCTTGGAGTTTCCTCATCCATGTTGCATCTTAGTAAAGTCGATGTGGAAATTGGGCAGAAAATTAGTCAAGGTGAAAAAATTGGTGAGGTAGGCGCCACTGGGAGAGCGACAGGTCCCCATTTAGATTGGCGCATGAATTGGCGTAACACGCGTATAGATCCACTTTTAATTGTCGGGCCAATGCCTGAAAAGACACCATAGAAGGTAGTTTGATGGATAAAACATTACTTAACATTTTGGTCTGTCCTGTGAGCAAAGCACCACTGAAATTGGACGCTGATAACAATGAATTGATTTGTGTCGCCAGTGGCCTAGCCTACCCCATTCGTGACGACATTCCGGTCATGCTTGAAAGTGAGGCCCGACAGTTGAGCCAAGACGAAAAGGAACACTGGAGGACCGTATGAGTGAAACTATTTTTGGCAAAATTATTGCCGGTGAAATTCCTGCGCCAAAAGTCTTTGAGGACGAGCACTGTATTGTTATCAATGATATACAGCCACAGGCTCCTGTCCATTTGCTAGTGATACCGCGTAGGCCAATCCCTCGTTTAGTCGACGCCACCGCAGAAGATCAAGCCTTGTTAGGCCATTTGCTGCTAGTCGCTCGCCAAGTCGCTGAAGAACAGGGCATAGGTGAAGGTTTTCGACTAATCATAAATAACGGTCAAGGCGGCGGCCAGACCGTATTCCATCTTCATCTTCATGTCATGGGAGGTAAAACCATGGCAGAAGGTAGTTTGATTTAATCCACAGGAGTTTGCTAATGAGCAGCGCAGTGATGACCAGCGCACAAATTCGTGAAGCCTTTTTGAGTTTCTTCGAAAAGAAAGGCCACACCCGAGTAGCCAGTTCTCCACTGGTACCCGGTAATGATCCAACGTTATTGTTTACCAACGCTGGTATGGTGCAATTTAAAGACGTGTTTTTGGGCACGGATAAGCGCAACTACAGCCGTGCAGTGTCTTCACAGCGATGTGTACGTGCGGGTGGAAAGCATAACGATCTGGAAAATGTTGGCTACACCGCGCGCCATCACACATTTTTTGAAATGCTTGGAAACTTTTCCTTTGGCGATTATTTCAAAGAAGATGCCATTATGTTCGCTTGGGAGTTTTTAACCTCGCCTGAGTGGTTAAATATTCCTGCCGAAAAGTTAACTGCAACGGTTTATATCGATGATGATGAGGCCTTTGCTATTTGGCGCGATAAAATTGGTCTGCCAGAAGAACGAATTATTCGTATCGGTGACAAGGGTGGTATTAAATATAATTCAGATAACTTCTGGTCGATGGGCGATACCGGACCATGTGGACCATGTTCTGAAATTTTTTATGATCACGGAGCTGAAATTTGGGGTGGTCCTCCAGGTTCACCTGAAGAAGATGGCGATCGTTTCATAGAAATTTGGAATAACGTTTTCATGCAGTTTAACCGCAGCGGTAACGGAGAAATGGCTCCTCTACCTGCACCATCGGTCGATACTGGCATGGGCTTGGAGCGTATTTCCGCCGTGCTTCAACACGTTCACAGCAACTACGAAATCGACATGTTTCAGCATCTGTTAGCCGCCGCTCAAAAAGCCACTGGAGCCACGGATAGCAATGACAAATCCCTGCGTGTTATCGCCGATCACATCCGTTCTTGTGCCTTTTTGATTGTCGATGGTGTCTTGCCCGGTAATGAAGGACGTGGCTATGTCTTGCGTCGTATTATGCGCCGCGCTATTCGACATGGTAATAAATTAGGCGCGTCTGGTAGCTTCTTCTATACCTTGGTTGAATCTTTAGCTCAGGTGATGGGTGATGCCTATCCCGAACTTAACCAACAGCGTGATGCTATTGAAAAGGTCATTCGGGCAGAGGAAGAGCAGTTTGCTAAAACCCTCGACAAGGGTATGGCCATTTTGAATGATGCGCTAGAGGACCTAAAAGGTAATACCATCCCTGGTGATGTGGTATTTAAACTTTACGATACCTATGGTTTTCCTACCGATTTAACCAACGATATCGCCCGTGAGCGCGACTTAGAGATTGATTTATCAGGTTATGAAGCGTGTATGGCAGAACAGCGCAAGCGTTCGCAAGACGCAGGTGCTTTCAATGTCGATTACAACGACAACATCGATATTCCTGGTAAAACAGAATTTACTGGTTACACCCAAGCTAATGGTCAAGCTAACGTGACTTATATCTTGTCATCCGGTCAACCCGCACAAGGCTTGACAGAAGGCGAGCAGGGCATAGTCGTTCTTGATAGCACACCATTTTATGGTGAGTCCGGCGGGCAGGTTGGCGATACCGGCTACATCGTGACCAGTAATGGTCGTTTAGAAGTCCGCAATACAACAAAACACGGCGATAATCACCTGCATCACGTATTGGTTGTACAAGGTAGTGTGGATGTTGGTGATACAATCGAAACCCATATCGACAACAATTTGCGCGCACGTATTCGTTGTAATCACTCCGCCACTCACTTGTTGCACGCTGCACTGAGAAACGTTTTAGGAGATCACGTTCATCAAAAAGGGTCGCTAAACGATGCAGATAAGCTTCGTTTTGATTTTTCTCATTATGAAGCGGTGACACCTGAGCAGTTGGCCGCCATTGAACACGAAGTCAATGAACAAATTTTGCTGAACAGTGCAGTAGACACCGTAGTCACCGATATGGATGACGCTCGAGAGCGCGGTGCCGCAGCATTATTTGGCGAAAAATATGGTGACGTGGTTCGCGTTCTCACCATGGGCGACGGCTACTCGGTCGAACTTTGTGGCGGAACACACGTATCCCGCACGGGTGATATTGGTCAGTTGAGGATAGTTTCCGAAGCGGGTATCTCATCCGGGGTGCGTCGAATTGAAGCAGTAACTGGAGAAGGTGCATTAGCATTATTCGATAAAATGCGTTCAACGTTGAATGAAGTTTGCGGCCAGGTTAAAGCGAACACCGACAATGTTATCGATAAAGTCTCTTCTCTTCGCTCTGAAAACCGTGAACTTGAAAAAGAAATTGCTAGGTTAAAAGCCAAATTGGCATCTGGGGCCGGTAGTGATATTACCGCTTCTTCAATAGATATCGCAGGCATTAAATTGCTGGCTAAAAAGCTTGATGATGCCGACCCCAAAACCTTGCGTGATACCGCGGATCAAGTGAAGAATAAACTTGGAAGTGGTGTTGTGGTACTTGCCACCGTTGCCGATGATAAAGTTGCTTTGGTTACTGGGGTGACTAAAGATCTGACTGATCGAGTGAAGGCTGGCGAATTGATGGCATTCCTAGCCTCTCAAGTAGGCGGTAAGGGCGGTGGTCGTCCTGATATGGCTCAGGGGGGCGGTACCGATGTCCATGCTCTTGAGGGCGCATTAAACTCTGTGACAAATTGGGTGACGGACAAGCTGAATTAAATCTTAGCCATTAATCCTTTTCATTAGGGCGTGTCAATGTTAAATTGCGCGCCTTTATTTTTTGTCGATGGAGCAATAGCAAGCCCATGAGTTTAATCGTACAAAAGTTTGGCGGCACTTCAGTCGGTAGCGTTGAACGTATCGAAGCCGTTGCTGAAAAAGTTGCAGGTTTCGTAGATGCAGGTCATCAAGTAGTGGTGGTTGTTTCGGCGATGAGCGGAGAAACCAACAAGTTGATCGCGCTAGCTAACGAAATTATGGAAACACCTACGCCTCGTGAAATGGACGTACTGGTGTCGACAGGCGAGCAAGTGACCACGGCACTACTAGCTATGGCGCTACACAAACGCGGCCGTAAAGCTAAGTCTTACAATGGTTCACAGGTTCGAATCTTAACTGACAGTTCTCACATGAAAGCTCGTATTCGTGAGATTGATGATCAAAAAATCCGTGCCGATCTAGATTCGGGTCATGTGGTCATTGTTGCCGGTTTCCAAGGTGTTGATGAGAACGGCAATATCACTACGTTGGGTCGCGGTGGTTCTGATACAACGGGTGTTGCTTTGGCAGCTGCTTTGAAAGCAGATGAATGTCAGATTTATACCGATGTTGACGGTGTCTACACTACAGATCCTCGCGTCGTTGATTCAGCGCGTCGCCTCGATAAAATTACCTTCGAGGAAATGCTAGAGATGGCCAGCCTTGGCTCTAAAGTTCTGCAAATTCGCTCTGTTGAATTTGCTGGAAAATATAAAGTTCCCCTGCGTGTCTTGTCTTCATTTAAAGACGGCCCAGGTACCTTAATTAGTGTAGAGGATGAATCCGAGATGGAAGCACCAGCAGTTGCAGGCATTGCATTTAATCGCGACGAAGCAAAAGTTACCGTTTTAGGTGTACCCGATGAGCCTGGCGTTGCGTACAATGTCCTAGGCCCTGTGAGCGAAGCTAATATCGAAGTAGATGTCATTGTGCAGAATGTTGCCGAAGACGATACGACAGACATTACTTTCACTGTACATCGCAACGATTTGAATCGTGCGCAAGAAATTGTGACCAAGTCCGCCAATGAGCTTGGTGCACGTGAAGTAAAAACTGATGGCAAGATTGCTAAAGTTTCGATCGTAGGTGTTGGTATGCGTTCGCATGCAGGTATTGCCGCTACTATGTTCCGTGCTCTTTCTGAAGTGGGTGTAAATATTCAGTTAATTACGACGTCAGAGATTAAAATTTCTGTTGTTATTGATGAAAAGTTCTTAGAGCTCGCGGTAAGAACATTGCACAGTGCATTTGATTTAGATAAAACAGAAGACTAGTAATAACCCTTCTTTTTTTACAGGGTATGCTATGCTTTTAACCATTGGATACCCTGACTAAGGATTAGGTACTGCTATGCTTATTTTGACTCGCAGAATTGGAGAAACCCTCATGGTAGGTGATGAAGTCACCGTAACTGTGCTAGGAGTAAAGGGTAATCAAGTTCGTTTAGGTGTAAATGCTCCTAAAGATGTTGCTGTCCATCGTGAAGAAATTTATCAGAGAATCCAAAGTGAAAAATCTGATGATTTGGTTAATAAAGAGTAGTTTTGCTCTTTAAACTGGGCGTTATTTCTGTATAATGCCGCCCTGTTCGGTGAAGTGGGTGAGTGGCTGAAACCACACCCCTGCTAAGGGTGCATACCTTAACCGGTATCGAGGGTTCGAATCCCTCCTTCACCGCCATAAACAAAAAAGGCCCGTCTCGAAAGAGACGGGCCTTTTTTGTTTATTTTGGTTCAGTCGGGTGAGAAGCCTCTGGTTCGACCAATTGCAAAGCAATTGGGACCGCCGAAGGCGCCCGTAGGGTCAAAACGCTGCAAAAGCGTTTTGAGTCTATCCCGCCTAGTTCTTACCGTTTACCATGATATTGGTAACAGAGTAAGGCCCGTCTCGAAAGAGACGGGCCTTTTTTGTTTATTTTGGTTCAGTCGGGTGAGAAGCCTCTGGTTCGACCAATTGCAAAGCAATTGGGACCACCGAAGGCGCCCATAGGGTCAAAACGCTGCAAAAGCGTTTTGAGTCTATCCCGCCTAGTGCTTACCGTTTACCATGATATTGGTAACAGAGTAAGGCCCGTCTCGAAAGACACGGGCCTTTTTTGGATGTCGATGTGCCCACAGAGATGTGGGTATGTGGAATTCTTCGGGAACAAAATTCGGCCGCAGCGGCGTCAATATTCGTGACGATCACTTCGTGTTCGCCACCCACAGGTTTCGTGGTGTTGAACTATTTTTGGGGATGTCGATGTGCCCACAGGGATGTGGGTGTGTCGAAGTTGTCGGCAATAAAAATCGGCTGCAGCGGCGTTAATATTCGTGACGATCACTTCGTGTTCGTCACACACAGGTTTCGTGGTGTGGAACTATTTTTGGGGATGTCGATGTGCCTACAGAGATGTGGGTATGTGGAATTCTTCGGGAACAAAATTCGGCCGCAGCGGCGTCAATATTCGTGACGATCACTTCGTGTTCGCCACCCACAGGTTTCGACGTGTGGAACTATTTTTGGGGATTTCGATGTGCCCACAGGGATGTGATATGTCGAAGTTGTCGGCAACAAAATTCGGCTGCAGCGGCGTCAATATTCGTGACGATCACTTCGTGTTCGCCACCCACAGGTTTCGACGTGTGGAACTATTTTTTGGGATGTCGATGTGGCCACAGGGATGTGGGTATGTCGAAGTTGTCGGCAATTAAATTCGGCTGCAGCGGCGTCAATATTCGTGACGATCACTTCGGGTTCGCCACCCACAGGTTTCGAGGTGTTGAACTTTTTTTTGGGGCTCTCGATGTGCCCAAAGGGATGTGGTATGTCGAAGTTGTCGGGAATAAAATTCGGCTGCAGCGGCGTCAATATTTGTGACGATCACTTCGTGTTCGTCACCCACAGGTTTCGCGGTGTTGAACTATTTTTTGGGGATGTCGATGTGCCCACAGGGATGTGGGTATATTGAAGTTGTCGGCAATAAAATTCGGATGCAGCGGCGTCAATATTTTTAGTAGTGGGGTGTAATAAATATATTAGCCACTTCTTTTTCACTAAGCTGTCGACTTTCGCCAGGTTTAAGAGTTGCATCGAGATGTAAATTACCAATGGCGAGGCGGTGTAAGCCAATAACCTTAATTCTGTAATGGCCAAACATACGCTTTATCTGGTGGTAGCGGCCCTCGCTCAAAAACACTTCAACGTTGCGGTCTGTAATGACGTTTATCCTAACGGGGCGTGTTGTGATGCCCTCATAGCTAAAATAGAGCCCTTTTTTAAAGCCTTCGATTAACTCTGGGTGAATGGGCTTGTCGAGTTCGACGAGATAGTGCTTTTGAATTTGGTAGCTTGGATCACTCAAGCGTTTGGTCCAACGTCCATCGTTGCTAATAAGCAGTAGCCCGGTTGAATTGACGTCTAAGCGGCCAGCAATGTGTAGGTCATCTGGATAGTTGTCGGGTAATAAATCTAGAGCTGTGGTGTGTAAACTGTCTTTGGTAGCGCTGACTACGCCTGCGGGCTTATTGAGTTGAATATAGTAGGGCTTTTGAGACTGCAGGGCATGACCATCAAAGGTAACATGACTAAACTGATCGACCATTTGCTGAATGCTATCAACCACGTTTGCATCAATGCTAACTCTGCCCTCCGCAATAATCCACTGGGCTTGGCGTCGGCTGATGGAAAGTTGTTGGCATAAAAAACGATCTATGCGGGCCCGTTTTGAGCGCATATATACTCTAATTTGACAGTGGACTAAGCACTAAAGTCTAGCAAAATTTGAATGTGCTTAGCCATGGTCGTTT
>Ga0209962_1000290_pt1 | contig 15835 bp, 10 predicted proteins | sample SalPonA_C_H2O_MG_FD_185722 | JGI IMG/M metagenome (GOLD analysis project Ga0209962, IMG submission 185722) | Water microbial communities from South San Francisco under conditions of wetland restoration - Salt Pond MetaG R2A_C_H2O_MG (SPAdes)... | ecosystem: Environmental > Aquatic > Non-marine... | reverse complement strand
AGAACTCGAGGGATCTACGGCCAAGACAGCGATACGCGCCTTCGGATTTATCGAAAGTAAACGACAGCCGTAATTTTCTAAAAAAGTACTCTTACCTACCCCAGGCACCCCACTAATACCAATGCGTAGGGCCTTACCCGAATGCGGTAGCGCGGCCTGAAGTAAGTCTTTCGCTGGGGCACGATCTTTTTCTGCGCGGCTTTCAACGAGCGTAATTCCACGAGCCAACGCTGCAAGATCGCCAGAAAGAATCCCTTGAAGCAATTCATCTGTACCTTGGGTTTTCCTAGCTTTGGCACGGAGCCTTGGGTTGATACTCGGAGCACTATCTACCCCTTTGCTTATATGTAGTGCACTCTTTTTCGACACTTAAATCTGTTCTATGTACGATTCAAGGTACTCAAAATTTGAAGTAAGACGACCACCTTCACATTCCGTGGCGCGATAGAGCACTCCTTCTGCATCACCATTAAACAAAGCGGGCAACACATGTTTCAACAAGTCTTTACCAAAGCTTAAGGATGCGTCACGGGGCAATTCACAAGGAAGGTTATCCACTGCCATTACGCCAATCGCGTTGATATCTTTATGACCGACTACCATGGCCGATTTCGCATCATAACCGTAGAACGGATCATCTATGGTGGAGGGCTTCAAAGTACAAGCAACTGGACCGTCTATATCACAGCTAATATCCGCCACATATTTGACCTTGAAGTCTTCATGAGCTGCATCCTCTCGCGTAAAGATAAAAGGAGCTCGCGCATCGTAATAATGTCCTGCAATGTACATCGAAGCCACAGCAGCGTAGTCCATGAAGGCACTTTCAAACCCTGAGGGATCCTCATACAATTCTTTCTTATCGTAGAACGAACCGTCAGATTTTCGATAGTATTCTTCTGCGTCCAATTGCGTCCAAACAGGACCTTCTACCCCGTTTAAAAATTCTTCGGGGCTGCAACTTGGAATTCCTGCAGCTTCGAGTGTTTCTACAGCACCACCCGCTACTCTACCCTTTCCGGTGAGCACAATTCGAAGATCATTTGGAAAGTCCACCGTTTTGAATTGATTCCACATATCTTCCAAATCATGACATTCGAAAGCAGGCTTTAATGAAAATTGATCAAATTTCTCTCCCCAACCACGAAGGCCGTTATAAGCACCAACAAGACCCGCAAAACGACCAAAAGCCACGACTCTCCTTCCACCTTTGGTAAGGAGTTCATAATCGATCAAACGAATGTTTTTATCCACACAGGTTCGCAACAATCTCGCATTGTAGGGTTGCTCTTTGTAGGTATGTGAAAAGAAGAAATATGTTTTTTCCGGGATCAATTCCGCAATGGGCACCTCTTTTACGCCTAAAAGCACATCACAATCGGACAAATCTTCCTGTAAGGGTATGCCTGCTGAAACATATTCTTGATCCGTAATCGCACGAATGGGCGACGGCTGAACCACCACTTCACAATCGAATTGTTGCCTTAAAACTGCACACTGCTCTGGGGTCAGCGGTACTCTCTTATCGATAGGGACTTTGCCCTCCTTTACAATTCCAATTTTCATAGCTCTAAAAGTAGGGCACAAAAATTCTTTGACCTATTTCTTTACCCACCTCTACCGTAAAATCAAACGACTAAGCGCTATCTTTGCGCTCCTTACCTCAGTGACGATTATTCACCGGTAAGTACAACAACTTGGGGCTGACTGGTTTTGACAGCAAGACGAAGGTTGATGTAAGCATGTCGAGCGCTGAAGGGGCAGCTCGTTAATACACCGCTTCATTTTTTATAACTGGCGAAGAATCTTACGCTTTGGCCGCTTAATCTGACGGTATGTCGATTTTGCTAATCCTACACAAGGTGTAGGAGCTGAACATCTCGCAGTAGCCCCCGTCCTGAGGCGACTGATCACGAGGTGTGGAAAACTCAGGAATGCAGCTCTCCCTTGTCTCGCGGGTAAGCTCAAGTTTAGAGGCTAAGCTGTGATTGGGGTGCTTGTGCTCAGAGATCAGTCGAAAATCTAACCACAAGCTAAGCATGTAGAAAGCCTCAGGCTTCCTTGTTTGGACGCGGGTTCGATTCCCGCCAGCTCCACTTGGTGATCAAAGCAAAGAACAAAGGCAGTGAACGAGTATCGTTCGCTGCTTTTTTCGTTTCACAAAATCCGAAGCTCGCTTCAGGATTTTGGGGAACGAAAAAAGTGAGGGCGCGCGAAGCGCGGACTGGCTTTGTGCAACGCTAAGATCCAATCCACACGGTGCCAGGGAAAGAGCAGATGAGCCACGAACAGTGGCGAGGCGAGCACCGCAGGTGCGGCAGGCTGCTCATTCCCGCCTCAGAAAAAGCAACGCTAATCAATCAGATGAATAGCCTTACGCTGGATTACAGGCTGACCGGTGGTATAAGAATTCAAAGCCTGTACTTCCAGAAAATACACTCCTGGAGCAGCACTTTTACCGTTGACTTTACCGTCCCAAAACACTTCTGGCCGATCTGTTTCAAAAACCAACACCCCCCATCGGTTATAAATACGTTGGATCAATTGATCCGTGTTATTGGATTGAATTATCAGTTCGTCATTTTTCAAATCACCATTGGGAGTAAAGAAATTTGGTACGGAAACGTTTGGATAAAAAGCAATCTCCTGACAAATGGAATCTACACATCCCTCCGCAGTGTAGAGATAGGCACAAATCGTTTGTGGCTCTAGATCAGGTACCAAAGGATCCCAGAGCACCATAGTTTGTGAAGATGATATGCTCCCAGAATGAACCGAATTCGAGCCATATTTCACATGCAGGCTGTCTAGACCCATTCCTCCAGTATAGGACTCAAAATGAACCGCCATTCCAAAATGCTCGTTCGGGTCAAGCACCCAAGTACCATTTATAAATTCTTTACCTACACTCCGTAGTTCTAAACTATCCAAACTTCGAGTATGCCCAACGCGAATACCAGTGAATGCAGCACTATCCCTACACCCTTCATCAGAACTCGTAAGGACATATCCCGAGTACTCACCCGTATCACTTAAACAGTGGCTAAAAGTCTTCGAAGTGTCCATGGTACCATCGCTCAAAAACCAATGATAATTTAAAGAGCCTAGCGAATCTTCATGATTGACCAATTCAAAACAAACACTATCGCATCCAAAAATCATATTGGAGTCTAATGCGATCATCGCATCTGATTTTGGCAATAACCAAACCGTATCTCGTGTGACACAATCGTATTCGAAGGTGATATCATCGATTCCAAAATCATTTCCTGCGACCGCTGAACTCAACGTCATGAGATTTAAAATCACATTGCCTGAAGCAGGAACGGTAAAGGTTCGTGTTGCTTGCTGCCAAACACCAGAGGTTGCCGGTGTACTAACTGTATTACCAACGTTTGCGCCATATAATTTCAACTGCAAAGAGCTCGCTGGGGTAACGAACGTTAACATCCACCAACGCATTTTTACTTGGGCACCCGGAGGAAAGGTCCTTACTTGTCTCCACAAAATTTTGTTCCCGGTCGCTGAACCGTTGACTAGCATATAATTCCCAGAACCGGTAGTATGATCACCCCATGTTCCAAAATTAGGATGTACGGCATTGGGATTGGGCCCCACCGCGTAAGTTCCTTCATTCCAAATAGAAGTAGCGTTGTAGGTATAGTTCGTTAAGAAGCCGGAATTACCGGCACTGAAGTTTCCATTCGTGGCCAGCTGATTGATGGGTGTTTTCCCTTCCACCACCACATAGGTTGACGTATCGCGAAGAATCAAATAAGGCGAAGGACAAGTATCACAAGATATCGTGCTGTCGTTCATCCAAGTATATTCAGAAGCACCTGTCGCTTCCAGAAAAATAGTATCTCCCACACAGGCTACCAAAGTATCGGCACTTGCCTCAACAGTACAGTTCTGAGCAAAAGTGGAACTGGTGCCTAATCCCAAAACAATCCACAAATAGAGTGATTTCATGCATCGAAAATAACGAAAACTGATGAACCCTATAGCGACACTATTCCGATGGAATTGATTAGATCTTACAAGCCATTTCGAATAGCAAAGATTTTATCGATTCTAAATTATATGGTTTCATCAAAGAATACTCTATGCCATAACGACTGGCATCTTCTTCAGATATTTCCCAGCCACTTAGACATGCAAACGGAGCCTCTATGTTTAATTCGCGAACCTTCTCCCGAAATTGGAAACCATTCATTTCTGGCATACCTATGTCTGACAAAATCAAATCAAAAGAACGATGCTTCAACTCCTCAAGTGCATCTAAAGCAGACGAAGACCAGTGGCATTGTAACCCTAAAGCTTCAAGTAAAAATTTCGAGCTTTCCCCAATAGCGGCATCGTCCTCTACCAATAAAACGGATACACCTTGAATATCTTCCACGGAAGAAACATTCTTCGATACAACTTCGACATTTTCGACAAGGACAGGTAATAACAACCTAATATGAGTCCCCTCACCGGGTCTTGAGTCGATTATATTTATGCTTCCCCCAACCGAATGTAACAACCCATGAACACCACTTAATCCAAGACCTCGACCTACTTCAAAAGTTTTCGTTGAAAAGAACGGGGTAAATACTTTCTCTCGAACTTCTTTGGACATCCCGATGCCGTTATCCACTACACTTATCTCAACATACAACTCTTTAGGTTTTATAGAGATCTCTAGGGTTCCTTTCGCAGAGATTGCTTCAACCGCATTCTTAATCAGATTGTAAAATATGTTTTTAACATCACCATCTGACAAACCAACCAAAAGGCCATCCTTGACACTTTCAACGGAAATACTGATAGTTTTACCATCTTTTTCTGCTTGATCTTTCCAAATGGGAGATAACTCTTCAACACTTTCTTCGATAAGAGAATCAATAGCTTTAGTAGATCTTCGGATTTTGCTAGATGCCGGCTGACCTAGGCCTTGAAGAGCTTTGATTCGATCCTTAACGTTAAATGCGACTCGTTCAATTAATTCGAGATTCTTATGCAGCTGAGTGGGATTCCCCAAAGAAAATTTGGCAGCTTCTATATTTCCCATAATAGACTGAAGTGAATTATTGAAGTCGTGTGCTATCGACGCAGCCATTTCTCCAATAACTTTTAACCTCTGAGATTCTGCTAATAACTCTTCAGTTTCTTTCTTCTCCGTAATGTCTGTGCAAAAACCTAGGTATTGCTCAACCTCTCCGCTACTATTTTTTAAAGCTACTATATTGGTTGACAGCCAATATAATCCACCATCTTTACGCCTATTAGAAACCTCACCGTGCCAAAGCCCTGAATCTCTCAACATAGGCATGGCCTCATCTCGGAGTTTTTTTAGTTCATCTTCTGGTAAAAACACAAATCTAGATTGACCTACGAGCTCTTCATTAGTGTACTGAGAAACCTTCTCAAAGTTCGAGTTTACGTGTTTGATTGTCCATTCCTTATCCATAACACTGACTAAAGAACCCTTATCTAATGCATCCTTGTAGGTTTCAATAAGCAACTCTTGCTCCTTTAAGTTGCTAATATCCTGGAATATGCCAACGAGTCGAACTACGTTTCCCTGCGCATCTTTTAAAACCCTACAGGTAGTCCTAAAGTGGATATAGCGTCCCTTAAACGTACGCATCTCTCCAGTTATATCGTAATCCTCGCCTGCAGTGAGAGCCTTAGCATATGCCACATTAAACACTTCGCGTGTATGCTCGGACCAATGATCCAACGAATAGTTGCTGAGATTGAAAGTTTCTGGATCAGCGTCGTGAATTTTATAGACTCCTTCACTCCAGAGATACTCATCAGTGTTGAGCCTATACTCCCAGGCACCTAATTGGCCAAGCTCTTGAGCAATATCAAAAAAGTCATTTTGTTGTAGTAATTCGGTAGATTTCATCTTCATTCGGATTCAACGCATTACGCGTACACGGCAGTATTAGGTTACACCTACAATAGTATCACATTCCCCTATCAAGCCTATGATATCAAGGCGAATAGTACCGGTAATTTCCATATGAATGAAACTATCGGGGTTGGTTAGACAAATTGTCATGAAATAGAACGCGGACCAAAGGAGTGTTAAGAAAATAGCCCTTTATGACTTACATTTGAAAAGTTGCGAATGTGCTGACCATAATCACCCAACTATGAAGAGAAAAATGACGCCCAAACAAGGAATTGCAGGTCTAAAAAACCACTTCAAGAATGACCTTGTATCTGGTTTTAGTGTCTCATTGATTGCTCTCCCTCTTTGTTTAGGCATTGCTATTGCCTCAGGTGTTCCGCCTTTAGCAGGCTTAATCACAGCGATCGTCGGAGGGTTATTCGGCTCAAGAATCTCAGGGAGCTTCGTAACAATCAGCGGCCCAGCAGCAGGCCTTATTGTCATCATTTTAGGTGCCGTAGATAGCCTAGGAGGTGGGGGAGTTGAGAATGATTTTGAGGGATACCCACATGCTCTAGGTGCTATTATAATTGCTGGTTTGATTATGGCACTTTTCGGAGTTTTCAAGACGGGCAAAGTAGGTGACTATTTCCCATCTGCCACTGTTCACGGTATGCTCTCTGCGATCGGCCTGATCATCTTAATTAAGCAGTTTTATCCCGCCATCGGCGTTGCCGCACCTGCTGGTTCAATTCTAGAAGTCGCTGCTCATATCCCTTGGGCGTTGCGCTCAGCCCATCTTCCATCTGCAATTATCGGTCTCGTTTCTCTCGCCATTTTGATTGTGCATTCACGCATCAATCTACCCTGGTTAAAAAAGGTGCCGGCACCAATGATTGTACTTCTTATTTCCGTTGGGTTAGGGGCTTGGATGAATGATCCAAAAGTCGCACTTGTAGAGCTACCTCATCACCTCTTAGGGGAAGGAGGAGTTACATTCCCGAGTTTTAATAAAATTACCACTGCCCCCTTTTGGACCGCAGTGATTGGCATTGCACTTGTTGCCGCTTTGGAAAGCCTTTTAAGTGCCAAAGCCGTCGACGAACTAGATCCCTATCAGCGTAAATCAAATTTAGATAAAGACCTCGTGGCTATGGGGTCGAGCAGCTCCCTTGCTGCACTAATAGGAGGATTGCCAATGATTTCTGAAATCGTTCGCTCTTCAGCCAACGTCAATAATGGGGGAAAAACACAATGGGCCAATTTCTTCCATGGTCTCTTTCTTTTACTATTTCTCTTGATTGCCTCACCATTAATCGAATTGATTCCTCTTTCTGCCCTAGCAGCAATGTTAGTTTTTACCGGCTTTCGCCTATCATCGCCGAAGGAGTTCAAACATATGCTCGAAATAGGCAAAGCAGAATTCATTATTTTCATGATCACCCTGGTGTCAGTTCTTGCGACCGATCTAATTGTTGGAATAGGTATAGGGATTTTAGCAAAATACCTCCTCATGTTAGCCAAAGGTGTTTCGGTGTTCTCCTTTTTCAAGTTGAACGCCAAAAGCCCCGAAAACAGCAAGAGTTTAGAAGAAACTGTGATTTATCTGAGTGGACCCATTCACTTCTCTAACTACCTATTACTGAAGAGTAGATTGGATAATGCCCTGAAAAATAAAACATCTGTTATCTTAGATTGTAGCGAAGTATCTTTTATCGACCATACTGTGATGAACCACCTCAGCGTCTATAAAAAACGTACCAAATTAGAAGGAAAAAATCTGCACTTGTCTCACCTTGAACACCTGAAATCCGTGAGCAACTACCCTACTGCGGAACGTCATGGATAACATCCTATTGATGTCTCTAGGATCCCGTGGAGATGTCGAACCATTTCTAGCCCTAGGCGAGTATTTACAAGAATTAGGTCATGAGATTGCCTTCTGTTTTCCAGAACAATTCCAATCAATCTCGCTCCAGGTTTCACCGTCATTCTATCCGATGACGCCAGAGTTTCTTGCTTTGATGACTGACCCTGATGTCAAGCAAATCACAGGTCAGATAGGGAGCCCATTGTCCAGAATTCGAACGATGTTAAAACTACTTGGAAACACTGCTCCCATCCAACACCAGCTGATTCGTGACCAGAAAAAGGCCGTAGACCACTTTAAGCCTGATCATATCATTTTCCACATCAAATGCGTGTACCCGATAATCGCAGCGATTCGTGAGGGGCAAAAGGTTCAATTACTCTCGCCTGTCCCTTGCCTGATTCACGCAGTGAACGAGGAACCCTCCATCGGGTTTGGAGCCCCAAAGAGCCCTTGGTGGAACAAACTCACTTATAAATTAGGGAATCAAATACTGATCAAACAATCCATCTTGAGCTATGGCAACTCCGTGGCAAAACACCTAGGAATCAAACCTCTACACAAAAAGGAAGTCCACGATTTTCTATTCAATCAGCTGCCTGTTGAATATTCGATTGACCAGCGACTCTTTCCGAGGCCGGACGAATGGCCCGAGCACGTACAAGTCACTACTTTTCGCGAGCGAAACAAATCTAAGCACTGGATTCCCTCTAAAGAATTGGAACACTTTTTAAAAACCCATCCCAACCCATTGTACCTAAGTTTTGGATCAATGATCAACAGCAAACCACAGGTGGTTGGCGCGGATATTTTAGCAGTGAGCGAGAAGCTCAACATTCCCGTTCTGATCAACAAAGGTTGGGGAGGTATAGAAATCGAGGGAACATTGCCCGACCACATTTTTGTGGTGAGCGATATTCCCTACGACTGGTTGTTTAAAAAAGTATGTGCTGTAGTTCATCACGGAGGATCCGGTACCACGCACAGTGCACTTCGTTTCCAAAAAAAGCAACTGATCATTCCACATATTGGAGACCAATTCCTTTGGAGTAGACTGGTTCAACGCGCAGGCTATGGCCCGAAAGGATTTCCTATCAAAGAATGGAGCCGCACGAAGTTCCAAGAAGCCCTTGAGGTACTACTCGATCAACTTTAACGTCTTCTCGGTGCACGTCCACCTCTTCCGGCAGATGCTTTAGGCGAACCGCCTCGTCCTGGACGAGGACCGCGCTGTCCTTGCTTCTTAGGTTTGCGATTTTCTGGATCAGACCATTCTTCAGCGGCACCCTCCGTATATGGATGATCTTCATCCAAAGGAATACTCGCCTTGATCAATTTCTCGATGTCTTTTAAGTAATCACGCTCATCCGCACTACATAATGAAATGGAAGCACCAGAAGCATCTGCACGACCTGTACGGCCAATACGGTGAACATACGTCTCAGCAACATTAGGCAACTCGTAGTTGATCACATATTCCAAGCCTGAAATATCAATCCCACGTGCAGCAATATCCGTAGCAACAAGCACTTTTATCTCACCGGCCTTAAAGCCTTTCAAAGCTTTTTGACGGGCATTTTGACTCTTGTTTCCATGGATCGCAGCTGCAGTAATCCCTTTTTTACTGAGGATTCTCACCACCTTGTCACAGCCATGTTTCGTTCGTCCAAACACGAGCACAGAACCTTCCATATCTTGTAATAGATGGATCAACATTGACGGTTTCTCGGATTTACTCACGTAGTATACCTTCTGCGTAACGCGCTCTGCTGTGGGTTTGTCCACAGCAATGCGAACACTTTGGTAGTTGGGCTTGAGAATTTGCGAACTGAGCTCCTGAATAGATTTCGGCATCGTCGCCGAAAAGAACAAACTTTGACGCTTCGAAGGAATGATTTTCAAGAGTTTGCGAATATCATGAATGAAGCCCATGTCCAACATTTGATCTGCTTCGTCCAAGACGAAGTGAGTCAACGCGCTCAGATCAATATGTCCTTGCCCTTGCAAATCTAAAAGTCTACCTGGGGTAGCTACTAAAATATCTACACCCTTGCGCAAGAGGTCCACCTGAGGGTTCTGACCAACACCACCAAAAATGATGGCAGTGCGCAATCCTGTATTTTTGCTGTATCGTTTGGCGTTATCGCCTACCTGCAGTGCCAATTCACGAGTTGGAGTCACTACTAGTGCTTTAATCTTTCTTCTTTTTGAAGTCGGCTGTTCCAATAAGTGTTGTACGATTGGAATCGTGAACGCCGCCGTTTTTCCTGTACCTGTTTGTGCAGTACCTAATAAATCAAATCCCTCGAGGAGAATCGGTATACTTTGAGCTTGAATAGGTGTTGGTGAAGTGTACCCCTGCGCTGTAAGTGCGTCGAGGATTTTTGGGTCTAGCCCTAGTGCATCAAATGCCATAAATAGATTTTAATGGATTCTATACATAAAGAATCCTGCCGCAAGATACGGAGAATTCTAACAGTAGATTTATTTTGATAGTATTACTATTATTATTATATTGCTAAACAATTATATCTGCGTAGCGTTAATACTACTATGAATGCATTGAACATCACCGTCAGCCCGAATCTATTCGTCAAAAACCCTGACGAAACGGCATTGGGCCGTAAAATCATTTCTAAAAGCATCGAGCTCTTGGCCGAGCTTGGGTATGAACAAACTACTTTTAAAAAAATTGGACTGGCCATCGACAGCACAGAGGCTAGTGTTTATAGATATTTCCAAAACAAACATCAGCTTTTAGCCTATTTGATGAATTGGTATTGGGGATGGCTAGAGGTAAAAATGGCACAGGAGTTCATTGTCTTGAACGCACCCGAAGAAAAACTAAGAAAGGCCATTGAACTCTTAGTACTCCCTATGGATCAAGACCATCGCATCCCACATATTGACGAGACTCTTCTGCAGCGAATGGTAGTTGCTGAGTACCCCAAAATCTACCTTACCAAAGAGGTGGACACCGAAAATCAAGAAGGCTACTTTTTGGGATACAAGCGCGTCTGTGATACTTTAACGCTCATAGGCTTGCAAATCAACCCGGCATACCCTTACCCCCACAGCCTATTTGCTACAGTAGTTGAAGCGGCGCAAAGCCAGCAATTTTTTTCTGTACATCTACCGCGATTATCCGACTCTAAATCAGGAACTTGTGATATCGTTGATTTCCTAACACACATGACACTCAAAACTATACAAGCCTAATGAATAAGAATCCGTTTCAGAAATTTATAGCCATGCTCGCCGATGATCGGAGAGACATTCTATACCTCTATTCCTACGCCCTGTTTTACTCTTTGGTCAACTTGAGTCTACCGCTCGGGATCCAGGCGATCGTAGGGCTTATTCAAGCTGGAACTGTCAGTACCAACTGGATTATCCTTAGTGCCATTGTCACTATAGGGGTAATCATCGGCGGGGTATTGCAAGTGATGCAGCTCAGTATTTCGGAAATTCTACAGCAGCGCATCTTCGCACGTGCTGCTTTTGAATTTACCTATCGAATTCCAAGGTTTCAGAATACCTCTATCCGCGGGAAATACCCGCCAGAGTTGATCAACAGATTTTTTGACACCCTGAACGTACAAAAGGGGTTATCTAAAATCCTCATGGATTTTAGCGCTTCCGCTATGCAAATTTTAATAGGGCTAGTTCTCTTATCGACCTATCATCCCTTCTTCATCACTTTTGGTGTTGCCCTGATTGTACTTCTTGTAGCCATCCTCTACTATACCGGTCCTCGCGGATTTAAGAGCTCGATGGATGAAAGTACGTACAAATACAAGATTGCACACTGGCTAAAAGAGATAGCGCGTACTATGGACACCTTCAAGCGCGCCGGACACACCGAACTTCCTCTTGAACGCACCGACGGATTGGTAAGCAAATATTTAGAGCACAGAAAAAAGCACTGGAAAGTTTTAATCTTCCAATACGCCAACATTGTTGCGTTCAAAGCACTGGTCACCCTAGGACTGCTTATACTAGGTGGGTTGCTTGTGATTCAAAATGAGATCAACATCGGTCAGTTCGTAGCATCTGAAATCGTCATCATTTTGATCATCAATTCCGCAGAAAAATTGATTCTTACCATGGAACCGATTTACGATGTATTTACAGCCGTGGAAAAAATGAGTCAAGTCACCGATATCCCATTAGAAGAAGACCAAGGTACCCTCCTGTTTAGCGATATCGACACTGGAATGGGCGCGAGCATAGATTTGAATGCCTTAAGCTATACTTCACAGGACGGCACTTTGGAAATCTTGCAGAATTTAAACTTGCACATTCCTTCCGGAGGACGTGCCGTCATTACCGGAGAGAACGGCTCCGGAAAATCGACATTGTTGAGACTTCTTGCAGTACAATACGAACCTACCTCGGGTACGGTGAGCTTCAACGGCAACCCCTCCGGCAACCTAAACACTGCAGATTTGAGGTACCACGTCGGAGATTGTTTCCTTTCAGAAGACCTTTTCGAAGGAACTTTAATGGAAAACATCACCTTAGGACGGCCAGAGATTGATCTAAAAGATGTCAAATGGGCGATTGAAGGTCTTGGCCTCAAGAACTTTATGCGAAGCCTCCCCTTAGGCTACGAAACACCTGTAGGCCCTACCGCAATACCTCTTTCAAGCAGCTTGGTGGAACGCATCTTGTTGGCGCGCGCCATAGTAACACGTCCAAGACTCCTGCTCATGGATGATATTTTCCACTTGTTCGATCCTAAAGAACGAGCCACGATCATCAACTTTATTTGGGACAAAAAACAGCCCTGGACCCTAGTCGCAGCTTCGAACTTAGATGTGGTCAAACAATACAGTACACAATCCATAGAACTATAACCATGCTAAATATATCTAATCAAAAAATAAAAGACCGCTTGCAGCCTGAACGCTACAAGAGTTTTGGCATGCTCAATAACCCGTTTATCGGAAAGAAGGTCAAGCGTAATATCATCATTGTTTCCGTACTCAGCCTTTTCGCTCTTTTCCTTCCTTGGACTCAAAACATCCAAGCCAAAGGAAAAGTAACGATGTTAAAGCCGGAACAGCGTCCGAACGAAATTCAAGCTGCCATTGCTGGACAGATTGCAGAATGGTACGCTGATGAAGGCGATTTGATCAAAAAGGGAGATACCATCGCTCGATTGCGAGAGATTAAAAGTGAATACTTAGACCCTGAGCTCATCCTTCGTACCAAAGAGCAAGCTGAGGCCAAAAAAGAGGCTGTAATGGGTTACGAGCAAAAAGTAACCGCACTTACTGCTCTTATTCAAACACTGAGAACCAACCAAACCGTAAAGGCACAAAGTCTAGCCTACAAGCTCGACGCTGCCATTGCTTCGGCAACCGCAGATAGCGTGAATTTCGCCTCAGAGGCAGAGAATCTTGAGGTAGCTAAGGTGCAAGCCAAGCGCTTTGAAAGCATGGTGGAGCAAGGTTTGATCAGTAACACCAAGGTCGAAGAATACCGTGTGAAATTGGCACAGCAACAGGCCAAAGCGGAGAGCGCTCTAGGAAAATGGGAGAACAGCCAGAACAAACTGCTCGATGCCCGCTTAGAACTCTCAAATAACACGAATGCATTTCTTGAAAAGATTTCCAAAGCACAAAGCGATCTTGCTACGGCGAAAAGCAATTTAGCTTCCGCTAAAGGTGAGCTTTCGAAACTGAAAAACAAACTCTCAAGCTTAGAAGTGCGCAGTGGTTACTACTACATCATCGCACCTCAAGAGGGTATGTTAGCGAAAGTGAAAAAGCAAGGTTTAGGAGAAACCGTGAAAGAAGGCACCGCACTGGCAACCATCGTCCCAACGAGCTATGATTTAGCGGTGGAGTTGTACATCAGCCCTATTGACATGCCACTTATCCACGAAGGTTCTACAGTGATGTTCCAATTCGACGGATGGCCCGCCATTGTATTCCGAGGTTGGCCTAATTCCAGCTACGGTACGTTTGAGGGCACTGTGGTGGCGATCGATCAAATCACCAACGAAAACGGGAAGTACCGCATCCTAGTGGCACCGGGAGAAATCTGGCCCGAGAATTTGCGCGCGGGAACAGGGGCTCGAGGAATAGCCCTGTTGAACAACGTCCCCGTTTGGTACGAAATCTGGCGTCAATTCAACTCATTCCCTCCAGATTACTACGAGCCTATTTTGGCAAAAGAAAAAGTAGACAAACCAAAAATCAAGATCAAATAATGAAGCGATTTGCCGTTTATATTTTGCTGTTTTGCAGCAGTTTGGTTTTTGGACAAATTGAGCAGGACCCTAAAGTCCTTACGCTCGAAAACTACCTCTCCTGGGTGGACCAATACCACCCTTTGCTCAAGGCTGTTGGTAATAAACTCCCTATCGCCAAAGCGGAGCGCTTAAAGGCTAGAGGAGCGTTTGACCCTACTTTGATGGGAAATTTCGCGAGCAAAGAGTTCAAAGGAGATCAATACTACAGGCTGCCTTCATGGTCACTTCAAAGCAATACACGCGGGCCGGTGTCCCTATCTCTAGACTGGAACCAGACTGCCGGCATTTACACCAACCCGCAGGACAAGCTCCCCGAAGAAGGACTATTCGCGATCGGCGGTATGATACAACTCGGAAATGGACTTGTAACGGATCAACGCCGAACAGATCTTGCCTTAGCTAAAGCTGCAGTAGCGCTTACCGAAGCGGAAGCTGAACTCTACCGCAATGAATTGCTCTTTAAAGCATCCAAAGCCTACTGGAAGTGGTACAGCTCGCACGAAAGCCTCAAGGCTTATGAAAAAGCGATAGCGGCAGCGCTAGAAGTTTACGAATTTACCATGCAAAGCTTCGAAGCCGGAGACGCTTCCGCTATGGACACACTAGATGCAAGCGCCCTTTTAACCACTTGGCAATCTGAGTACTACAATTCCCGAATGGAAGCAATCGAAGCATTGTACGAGGCGTCGAATTGGCTATGGGACGAATCCAATTCCCCCGTAGTTATCAGCGAGGAGATTATTCCTTCAAGCGTCGAATCTATGCAAGTCCAATACACAAAACTAGACGATTCACACCCCTTGATGCGGTACAACAGCCAAAAGGAAAAACAACTCCGCTTGAAACGCACGCTAGCTCGAGAATACCTCAAGCCAAAGGTGGGTGTCGGCGGCGCACTTATCGTGGCAGGAAACATCAATAACCTACCCGAGACAAGTGAATGGAACACCGGCGATCGCATCGTGAAAGCAAAGGTTGAAATGCCCCTGTTCCTGCGCGAAGGACTTGGATACAGCAAAAGCACCAACCTCACCTTACAAAATTTTCAATGGGAACGTGCCGCTAGAGAGAATGCTTGGAGCAACGATATGAGCGCCACAGCTAATGCCATTGTTCAACTAGAACAAGGTGTAAAAGTGAGTGAACGAAATCAACGGGCTATGGAGGAGTTATTAGCTGCAGAGAAGAAAAAGCTAGAGTTTGGAGATAGTGAGCTCATCAAAGTCAACCTTAGAACGAGTTATTTTTTGAAATCGGTCATTCAAACCGCGAAAATGCAATCTGAACTGGGCGTGAAGCGAGCCGAAATGAAGGAACTTACCGCATCATTCTAAGTCAGCGAGATTTGTATATTGGAGCGTTAATTCAATATACTCGCTCATGAACAAGACATGGAATTGGTCACTGACCGTGGCTCTTGCAGGATTCCTTTTCGGATTTGACACTGTGGTCATCAGTGGCGCCAATGCTCCCATCAAAGAACTTTGGCAAACCTCAGCTTGGTTTCACGGAATCTTCATCATGTCAATGGCCCTCTGGGGTACTGTTCTCGGATCTCTTGCAGGAGGTATACCGACGAAAAAGTTTGGGCGGAAAAACACACTCATAGCGGTAGGTATACTCTATTTGGTTTCCGCATTAGGCTCCGGTCTAGCACCAGATCCTTATTCATTTAGCATTTTTAGATTTTTAGGAGGTATTGGCGTTGGTGCTTCTACTGTAGCTGCCCCCACCTACATTTCAGAAATCTCGACTGCAAAATCCCGCGGCACACTGGTGGCTTTGTACCAATTCAATATTGTTTTTGGAATACTCA
>Ga0209962_1000286_pt1 | contig 15932 bp, 15 predicted proteins | sample SalPonA_C_H2O_MG_FD_185722 | JGI IMG/M metagenome (GOLD analysis project Ga0209962, IMG submission 185722) | Water microbial communities from South San Francisco under conditions of wetland restoration - Salt Pond MetaG R2A_C_H2O_MG (SPAdes)... | ecosystem: Environmental > Aquatic > Non-marine... | reverse complement strand
CGCCAACAGAAGCACCGATGGTGCTGCGCTGGTTGTTCATACCAGTGAAGCCGAGTGCCTTGTTCATCTGGAATGCAGACAGGTAACAAACGTCTGGCTTGCCGCCCTGCTCCCAGATTGACTGCATGACAGTGTCGAACTTAGTCTGTGAGAATGCAGTAACTGCAGTAGTCTCATCAGTACGTGCGTCAGTACCGTCACCAGTAGGATCAGCACCTTCGTTAGCACCGAATACAGTGTTAGTGATCATCCACGCAGGAGCGCCAGCAAGTTCACGGGCAGTGGTAGAGTTACCAGCTACGCGAGCGTTGTTAGCGAACAGTGCTTTCTCGATGTCCAGCTTCTGCTCTTTAGCTACTTTCAGGATCTGGTAAGCCATTTCCTTAGCGCGACCAGCTTTGTTCAGACCGTCATCAGTACCAGAGATAGTGACAGCGTTCTTGAAGATCTGAGTGTAGTTACCCAGACGGCTGGTAGCAGTGCGAGCTTCAGCAGCAGTGTCATCACCTTCAATGTGAGCGTTGTCTGCAGATGCGCGCAGTGCATCAGTCTGCCACTCGTGGTAGGTGTTAGTTGCTTTTGCTTTTGCACAAGCAGAGTAGAACGGAGTCTCAGAAGGAGACACATCGTAAATTACATCAGACAGGTCTTCGCGAATACCCGTCATGTCGTATGAATCAAAAGTGTTAGTTGGCTGTGCCATGACTAATTACCTCAAGTTAAATTATTGGAACATAAGCGCCAGTGCGTCATCTACGCTACCTGACTTTTTCAGTTGAGCTTTGCTCTTCTGTACCTGCTTGCGCTTAGGATCTGCAGTACGTTTAGCCTGTGGCTTAATTACTGGGCGAGCCTTGCTGGCCTTCTCATCAACCTTAGATCTTCCCTTCTGACTCTTACGCCACATCATAGCGTCACGTAGAACCAGTAGTGCGCGATGATCAGTCACGCCTGCAAGATCTTGCTGTGAAAGTCCGTAGAACTCACTAGCAGTATTTACCAGATCTTCTCTAAACTTACCCGCCTTTTCAGGGTTGGATAACTCAGGGATTTTCTGTTTTAGAGCTTCAACTTCAGACTGCAACATATGTTGTTGCTGTGCCTGCTGCTGTTGCTGCTGGTACTGTTGCAACTGGATCATCTGACCCTGCTGCTGATTAAACGCCTTGAGCTGGTCATCATACTGCATCTTAGCTTCCATATAACCAATGGGGTCGCTATCGAACAGTTCCCGACTAGGCTCCTGTGGTGGCGCCATAAATCCTTGTTGCTGCACCTGCTGGTACATGGAAGCTATTTCATTTGCAGCCTGCGCGATCTGCTGTTGCATCTGTTGCGCCTGCTTGCGAATCTCTGCAGCTTCCTGCATACCCTTCTGAATCTTGCCCTGTCCTGAATAACTACGCTTGAGATCTTCAAGAGTTACTTCTACTTCCTCACCGTCTACTTTAACAGTGAACTTAGAAGGCTCAGATTGATCTGGCTCGTCATCGTACTCAGCAGATTCTTCATCGGCATCATCCTCGTCAGAATATTCTTCTTCAGAGTAATCAACTTCGGAATCATCCTCGGTTGTATCAACGTCACTAGATGTGTCGTTATCTTCAATTGTAGCAGAGTTATCCTCGTCTACAGAAGTTTCTTCTTGAACAGGCTCAACGTCAGTTGACTCTGGAGCCATAAATGCCGCGACCGCTTGGTCTAGGCTCATTGCATTTTCGGTGCTCATAAGAACGTCCCTACTTTAGTTTTTTACGTTTCTCTTTTATGGCCTCGTCCGCAACAACGGATTGGAGCGCCTGCTCAATTCTGTTAATAGCCTCAAGCATATACTTAGCGTCTTTAATCGCATCGTCTTCTGCTCGATGGCTATTAACAAAAATATCGATTTGCTGCTGACGTACTCGGCAAATGATCTCCTTAAAGGTCTCATCACTTAAAATGCGCTGCACATCACCAGACGTTAAATTCATTTTGCTAATAATCCCCTTGTTGCACCGCCTATCAAAGATCTGGATTTTGCCGCATTTACACCTTCATCAATCGAACCAAACCGTGGAAACATTTTCCCAGTAAGTTCTTCGTAACTAAGCGCCATGTCTCTAGCAAGATCGCTTGGTAGCGGAACTGGCTGTCCATCTCGTGTAAACCATACTGACGGATAGTTAAATGCAACACCATCATTATCATTTGCTGTCATAGAAACTTCTGACGACTTACCGCCCAATCCAATATCAACAGCGCTGTGCTTTTCTGGATCAAACGGCTCTAGTTGATCGATCAAATCAAGTAAGCCCGCCATTAAATATTACCCCTATCATCCCTTGGCGCCTGCTGCATTGCTCGTACACGCTCAATGTCAACAGCAGTGCCATACTGCCCCAAAATCTTAGCGGCTTCCACTAGCAGATCTTGGTTCATCTTGTCGCGATTCAGATCATCCTCACGACCTGCCAACTCAAACTGAGTGCGGATCTTATTCAGGTCATTCTGCTGGCGCTGTGACAACTCTGCCATCTTAGCCTGCTGACCAGCCTGAATCTTAGCTGCATCAGTCTGAGCCTGTAGCTGCATCTTAGCTGCATCAGCTTGCTGAGTAGCTTGGATCTTAGCCATGTCTGACTGAAGCTTAGCCTGAGCCTTGATCTGCTCTGCCTGAATGATTGCCTGAGCACTCGCTGCGTTAGGATCTTGCTGTTGCTGTTGAGCTTGCTGAGCCTGAGCCTGCATGATCTGAGCTTCCATCTCTGGAGTCATCGGAGCGAAGTAGCGCTCTGCGTTACGGTATCCACCCAAGGCAAGCATATCTGCCAAGGTGTTACGGATCTGAGTTAATGTCACCAGACCATTCTGCATACCGTACTGACCGAGGATCTGCTGCTGCACTTGGAATGCCTGCTGCAGGGTAGCCATCTTGAGATCTTCTTGACCCGTACCTAGACCGACATTCACAGTCACATCCATAGATGTATTCCAAGCCTGTGGATCTACAGGGATGAACTGACCATTCAGGCGCATAAGCTGCTGCTCTGGTGAATTCTTAACCATCAGCTTAAGCATGAGCCTAAACAGTCTACGCAGACCCGATTCTGCTAGGTTACGCGCGATAACCTCAATCTGACCCTGACCGCCCTGAGATGCGAGCTTAGCTGCTGTTGCAGAGGTATTCTGCAGTGTATCTGGATCGAGTCCGAGTGATGCGCGAGATACGCCTGTTTTAGTCTCTGACAACTGATCAAGGTACTGCAGCGCAGGAAGTGTAGAACCCGCTACAAACGGAACTGCCAAAGGTTGAACAGCGCCATTCTGACGCACGCGTATAACAGCACCGATCTCGTTATTCAGAAGGTCATCAATATTAACTAGGTCATCCTGCACCTCTAGGCGAGGATTGTTTGTTAGCGCTACGTTATCAAGGATGCCGCGTAGCATCGATGTAGACGCGTCCTGATCATTAATAACAAGATCAGCAATAGAGCGTCCGTAGAATGCATGAGGCTCTGGATCAACCTCAAATACTGCAAAGGGGATCTCATCCCAAAGCTCATAATCAAGCAGCTTGTACTTAGTACCGCCTAGCATGAACTTGTAAAGCATCGGAACACCAGTGCCTTCAATGTCCATCTTCATGTAAGCTTCAGTGACCATTACAAGCTTCATAGAAGGATCTGCAGCCGATTCTGACTGATCATCCTCCATGTATCCCTTGCGCTCGTAGATCTCCATATCGTCACCAGTGGAGCCTGATGTTAGAGCGTCAAGTTCAGACACCTCATCAAAATCAAACCCCATAGCAACCAGATCACCAACACGCATTTCAGTGCGATGGGCGACAACGTATGCATCCTCAATTGAAGTGGCGTTACGATCAACAAAGAACTCTTCAGGCGGTACAGACTTGACGCACATCTTACCTTCTTCGCGAGAATAGCTGATCTTAAGATCGTGTGTCTTAGTTTCTACTTCCTGCTCAACCATCTGACCGTCTGGAGTCTGCATCTGCTGCATCTCCATTGCGATCTCTTCAGAGTGTTCTAGGATCTCAATGTCAGGATCATTAGCGATGGCATAGTATTCATCGTCAGTCAGGTTAGAGTAAGAGTGTATCTCGCCAACTGAGTAGTTATCCCAGTAAGCCTTCAATACGCCCTGCTTCTTAACAAGTGCGTCATGGAAGGAATCAGTCAGTAATCGGAATCCGCCAGCCTCTGAGAATGACCAGTTGATGTAGCTAGTGGCAGTCTCCGCCATAGGTACATCTTGTGGCTTCTTAGGTACGAACTCTACAGCCTTCTCGTTAGACATGAAGATACGTAGGAGCGATGGCTTGATGTTACGTACTGTATCGCGCACCTTAGTGGAGACTACCTTCGAGCGACCTTCTTCATAGCCAATATCAGTCTCACCATCAAAGTAGCGCTGAGCCTTGATTCGATCTTCAGCAATCTCTGACTCAACAAAGTCAACAGCTTCGTCTACCGCATCGGAGACAATATTTTCAATCTCCGCTTTATCCATTGGTTCTAACTTAGCCATTACTGATCGCCTCGTTTAAGCAGTTCTTCCATACTACGATAACCTTCATACGGGTTTATATTACGTAGCTCATCAATCTTACGCTTGGCTGCATCCGCTGCCATCTGAGCCATTGTAGCATTTGTACCCTGTGTTGCAGCACCGCCTATAGCCCTACCTACAGCAGACTCCATTGTGCCCTGCAGACTTGTCCTAGCTATAGCACCAAACTGCCTATCAAGCTCATTAGCGAACTGAGCCATATCGTAGATATTATCTTTAAACTTAGGCACAGAACGACCAGCCGCAGCTTCTGGTGAATACGGAACTATGTCTTTAGTTTTTGGCCTACTAAACTCATTAACGACTGAATCTATTTCCCTTAGAGCGTTATCCAATGAGACGCGAGTCTGATAGTTGCTAAACAGTTTGCGCATCTCCTGCCCCATTGCTCTAGAGTCAGCCAGTGTGTCGGCTACGTTTATTTTAGATGCAGTTGCACTATCAAGCTGATCAAACAGGCTTAAAGCCCTGCTCATTGTGTCATTTACGCGAGCGTAATCAGCGTCCACTTTGCGTAAACCATCATTCAATGTAGCCCGAATGCCCTTTAATACCCTGCGCCCTGACTCTGGTATGCCTGACTTAGAACTTTTCTGGTAATCAATCAGAGCGTCTAGCTGACGTTTTAGGTTATGGAATCGAAGTGCATCAGGCTTGCCTGAAGCCATAAGGTCAGTTAGCTGCCTTAACATGCGCTGAGATGTAGGATCTGCCTGTATGATAGATCCGTTAAAATCTAATGTAGGTTTTATATCACCTTCCTTGACAACAGCCGTAACGCCCAAGTCATCAAGTGCTGAATAATACCTATCCACAATAGGCTGGATATCTATCTGCTTGCCAGCAAGATTGTTCTTGGCGATCAGGTTAAGCTCATTTCTAGCTACAGAAGCTTTGTCTGCAATGAACTCTAGACGCTTAGCAACAGAAGTACCAACAATATCTGTAGGTCGGATATTTAGGCTTCTATCACCTGTAGCTCGTTCCATATAGTTCAACATTGTCGCCATGTTCTTGCGAGTATCTGGCGTAGTTGTTTTTATCATTTGAACTATACCTTCATCAAACCCCTGCCTAATAGCTTCGTTTGCTAAAGTATCAGATGTAACCTTACCGTTAGATAACTGATAAGGAGCTAAACCACGCTGGCGACCATTAGCACCAAGCTCACCCGCTAAAACATCCTGCGAGGCAGACTGCTTTGCAGCTTTACTGCCACCGACAATATCTCTAGGAATAACTGCAGGTATCTTGTTTTTAACGTTTGGATCTAGGCTATCGTAGATAATGCCTTTTTCATTTAAGGCATCAAGCAGCTCCCTTGTAGGAGTGCCGTCTGGGTTCTTAAGCTTTATGTCACCCTGAATCTTGCGAATTCCTTTCAGGCCAAGAAGAGTAGATATCACATCAGGAGCAGCGTAAGCAGCAGTAGCTAGAGCAGGGCTGCCTGTAGCCTCAAGCGTCTTATCGCCCAAATATCTCTGACCGCTTTCGATAGCCTCAAACGGCCTAGATACACCGCCTAGGATTGCTTGCCCTGATTCAGTTCTTGGTTGATATGTAAAATCCTGCTGCATACCTCGAACGATATCCGCTGCCTTATCAGTCCCGACAAACGGAGAAGCCGCTAGTCCAGCTATACCACCAGCAACAGATGAAGCAGCGCCCGTACCCATAGTCAGTGCAGCCTCGCCCAACCCAGCCAAGCCAGAGGAAAAATCTTTTGTCTCAGGTGCCTGCTTGAAAGCCCCAGACTCCCACTGAGACTTAACAAAAGCAATAACCTGATCATCAGTGGCGCCTTCTGGTGCCTCTATCTCGGTAGTACGACCATCAGGCAACTCTATTTCGTATACTGGCATGGTGGCCCCTATCTAACAGTTTTTATTTTAAACCCGCCTGTTTGAGCTGGCTGCTGTGGTTGTGGCTGCGGTTGTGGCTGCTCAGATGGGCTAAGACCGAAGCGGCTACGCATATCTTCAACACTAACATCGCTACCAGACTGTAGCTTAAACTCTACTAGCATGCGTATATTCTGTATTGCCCTAGCAGCGACCTCTGATGATGTGCCCCTTGTTGGAAGCATCGCGAGCAATAACTCCTGATCTTTATCTGTGAAAACACCTTCACCAGCAGCCCTAAACGTCTGCTTGAGAAGAGGAGCCATCATAGCCACGGCCTGATCTGCCATCTGCTGACTACCTGTTATAGCAGGCATTAAACCTGCAAATGCACCAGTAGTCGTTCCAGCCAAAGACTCTTCTAAGTTAGAAAGCCCATACTCAAACATGCGCATACCCGCATCTCTAGCCGCATTAGACTTAGCTGAATCAATTTCCGCTTCAGCAGTACCCTTACCACCCTGAGTCATGTAAGCGCGCTCAGCAAGCAGCTCAGGCGAGATAGACAAGGAGCTTGCCGCTCTAGGATCAAGGCCAAGAGCAATACGTCTAGCTTGCTCTTTCTGCTCAGGAGTCATACCTTCTGTCATAGCCTCAAACGTCTGCAATTCTGCTGGCGTTGATGAACCAGATTTCAGCTTGAATATATACTTAGCCGCCTCAGATGCTGGGAGCATCCCAGACATGACAGCGTTAGCTAGATCCTCACGACCCATCTTGCGAAGCTCTTCAACAGTGCGGTTTTTCACTTCCTCACTCTTGCGCGTTGCTTTACGATCACCAAGCTCTTTATAAGCCGCCTGTTGAAGCATCTGGTTAGGGCGATGTGACATACCACTTAGCCCAGCCGCAAGTGCCAGAGCCATATCCTTACCCTTGTCACTGCCGATGTAGTCTAGAAGACCACCAAGCATACCCCTATCTTGCTTAGGCTGCTGTGTAGGTGCTGCATTCTGTGTATTCATAGGACTCTGCACTGGTGCTTGTGTAGGTTGCTTGTTTGGCATAGGCATACCGACATTACCTCGACCACTGTACTGCTTCGGCTGGCTAATGTCTGGCAGGATATTCCCTGCGTACTTATCGCCTATGCTCTTAAGGTAGGCAGAATCATCAAACTTAGGCACATCAGGAACAGCATAGCCTGAGCGCATATCCTGCGCTTCAGCCATCTTAGCTTCTTGTAAAGTCCTATAAGGCTGACCGTTATAGAAGTACTGACCGCCCATCTGGGTAACTGGCATAGCTGTCTCCTTATAGCATTCCGTACATCATTGCACCAAGGCTCAGGTAATCAAGCATACCTGCGTTGCTAGTTTGAGTCTGAGACTGCGGATATGGCGTACCGCCCAAAGCCTGAGTCAGCATGCTCAAAGCTTGCATAGGAGCGTTCTGAGCGCCTTGGTACTGCTGTCTAGCATTATTCATAACCTGCTGCTGCAGTGCCTGCTGCATAGCACCTTGGTTCATCATATTCTGGTTGATGGTCTGACCCATACCAAAGCCCATGTTAGCCATGTTAGCTAGCTGATTAGAAGCACCTAATCGCTGCTGAGCACCCTGCAAGCCTGCCTGCTGGTTGAGCTGCTGAGCAGTCATACGATTGCCAGCGTTGTACTGTCCAGCCTGATTGAATGCGTTCTGGTTCTGCATCGCTGCTGTGTTAGCTGCTGAAGCACCAAACTGATTAGCTGCATTAAGCGCGTTCAGATTTTGTGATGTCATCGCGTTCTGAGCACCAGCACCGAACTGTCGAGCGGCATTCTGAGCAGCAGCATTCTGCAGTGCGGCAGTATTCTGAGCGCCTGCACCGAACTGAGCTGCAGTGTTCTGCGCGCCTGCTCCAAATTGTCGAGCAGCATTTTGAGCTGCAGCATTTTGTAGGGCAGCTGTGTTGTACGCTTGAGCACCAAACTGACCAGCCTGATTAAGTGCATTCTGGTTAGCCTGAGAAGCAGACATACGGTTAGCAATGTCTTGCTGAGCCATCTGTTGTGCATTCAGGAATCCTGACTGACGTAGTTGCCCAACCTGCTGATTGAGGTTGCGCTGGTTTTCGGCCATCATCGTGCCTTCAGCTAGACCGTGGCGAGATCCACCAAATGCCTTAGCAGCAGTTGCTGCAGACCCTAGCTGATTAGAACCCATCTGCTGTGCTCGTGCTGCATCACTCTGCAGCCCCTGAATCACAGTATTCTCATATGGATTCATGTATGGGTTTAGGTTAGTACCAGCCAACTGGCCTGCCTGCCATGTATTAGCGTTATACCCACGCGCGCCAGCATTAGCTGCGTTGTAGCCTTGAGCACCATAGCCACGCGCGCCAGCATTAGCTGCGTTGTAGCCTTGAGCCTGACCTTGAGCAGCGTTGTAGCCAGTGGCCTGCATTGAATAAGGATTGTACTGTGCAGCTCGAACTTGTTGAGGCTGGTAGTATTGAGCCTGACCAGTATTAGCCATTGCTGACTGTAGGCCCTGAGCTGCCGCAGTGTTTACGTTCCACTGTGGTGCTGCAGAAGGTGCCTGTGGTGCAAGAAGCTTGTCTATTTGCTCTTGGCCAGTAGTCATAGATGGCATACCACTAAAATCTGGCGTTGTAGTTGTGCCTTTAGTAGCACCGCCTTTGCCACCTGATGAAGCCCACTGCGCTGCCTCCTGTGGAGACATTCCGCCAGTTGCGCTGTTTGTAAAGTCTGGAGATGGAGCCTGAGTAGTTGCAGTATTGCCTACTTGGAAGCTATCACTAACTAATGAATTCTGCGGAACACCACCAGTACCAGCCCCATCTGGAGTGCTACTATATGGATCAACAGGCATAGCACCTGCTGGTCTGTTAGTTGGACTGTAAGGCCGAGTAGCAGTGGTCGGGTCGCCTATAGCACCACCCTTGCCACCGTAGCTTCCTGATGGCTGAGCTACTGAGCCCCCCTTCCCGCCTGATGATGGCTGAGCCACCAATGTATTGGTCGCAGCGCCTGCTACATTTGAAAATGTACCTGCCATAACTAAGCCTCTTTAATCCATTTATGCTTAAGAGCGCCAACCATATCTTTGTATATGGCGTATGCTTCTTTGTAATTACCTGACTTCAATAGATCGTAAGCGTCAGAAAGGTATACATCCCAAATGCGCTCATACTCTTTATCATTATCACCGATAGCAGCTACAATTTTAGGTGCAATCTCGTAGTACTCGGAAGCCTCACCCTGCTTACCTCCCATAAACTCATCTCTGAACTTACGGAAAGTATTCAGTATTACACCGTCATCATCCTGACCTGTTGCCTTAAGTGTAGCCGTTGTGATGAAACAACCACCGCCACCACTTGATGAAGATCCAGAGTCTGAAGAACCAGAAGATGTAACCTGACTAGGGACTGTGTACGAGCCATCATCATTTTTACTACTTAGTGTCAAACCACCGCCACCAGATGTGTACGTGCCAGTTTCACTTCCTGAGTCATCGTAGTATGTCTTAGTAGTAATCCCTGTTGCTGGATCTTGCACAACCTGCGTAGTGCCAGCCGTATCACGAGCTACTGTGTTAGCAATACCCGCATCAACACCCGCATCAAGCAAACTTTTAGCAGTACCTGAGTCGAAGCCTGTATCAACTGTTGTGTAGTTATCGGCAGGGTTATATGAAGGATCTATTGTATAACCAGCAGCAGCCGCAACTGCAGGATCTACCTGCCCGTATCCATAGCCCACAGAGATAGCATCACCATTAGCATTGACAGCCACATTGCTACCCATAGCTCCGCCAGTTATATCTGTCGGGTTAGAGTCAGAGAATTCACCCTGATCAAACGAGCCTCTTGTGGTGATAGTGTCACCAACACCATCAATATTAGTGGTGTCATACCCGATCATCTGATCGCCAATGGCCTGCCCAAGTAGCCAAGCGGTAGGCGATATCAATGGATTTACGTTCTTGAGTCCGTAGCCTATCGATACGAATGGGTTAGACTGGTAGCCGAAGGTGTTACCAACATAGGGCGTACCACCGTCAGAGCCGTCATTGGCTATATTGTAGCTGCCTGCATTAAACTGACCGTTTACAGGCACAAGATAGCCATCTGCGCTTATATTAAAAGAATTACCAGCAGAATTAGTAACATCGCCTTGACTCCCCATTGTATAGTTTGAAGCCCCCTGAGCGGCAGAAGGAGCCTCATCAGACGCAATAGAACCAAATGGAGTGAACTGAACATTAGGCGCTGCACCAGTGTAGGGATCGATAAACATACTGTTGTATGCATCGTACTGTCCGCGTCTGCGATTCTTTAGCTCACTCATCGCGTTATCAAACATATTGCCGCTTGAGTATCCGCTGAATCCCTGAGCGTCAGTCGTAGGTGTCGGAATACCCGCCAAAGGATCAAAGCCCTGTGGGGCCATACCAAAAGCCTGAGCCATCTGGCCCGTCTGGCTCATCCCCTGAGTTTGCATTGGGCTAAATGCAGCTACGTCATTACCGTAGTACGGCATGTAACCTAACTGTGATGCGTAGTTAGCTCGGCTTAAGTTAGACTTTGCCGCATCCTCTAGCCAGCTTGGTAGCTGAGTGGTGCTCGATGTAGAACCACCTTTAGACATATTAAATCTCCTTACCTACAACCGCGAATTGCTCATTCCAGTTGCGATTCTTTAGCGTTCTGACCCAGCCCTTACGCCCAGCCAAGGTTAGGCTTGTGCAGCCATTAGCCTTGCCAAAATGTATGAGTGACTCTTCCATATCAAGAATCTGATCAAGCTCACCGCCAGCTAGAAATATATGCAGGACTCGCTTTTGTGGGTAGGTGACTATCTCAGTTACGATACAACCTTTTTCGCTAGGCCATAATTGCATCGTACCGTTTAAGATGCATTGTAGAACATGAGCGAATTCATGTGTACCACCACTATACGCTAACGCATCATCTATCCATTTCTTGCAGAGCAGAGTTTGCGTTAGTAGATCATTCATGCCTTCACCTATTGATGTATTCTTGCTACAGACAGTGTAGCAGAAGGTGTTGCAGGACAGAATGTTTCTGCGGCATGAGCTTCAAGGGTTACAGCCGTATCACTGGTAGCCCAGCGAGCCTCAATGTAATCACCTGCTGAGACAGAGAACAAAGCTGATCGACTCATTACTATCGTTGCACCGTTATCAACAATGCTGACCTTGATAGTAGAACCAGATACATCAGTGCCATTGATTGCAGGCCAAAACCACAGATCCTTCAAGGACGCGTTCCCCGATGTAATCTGTACCGAAAACGCCAACAGGTACATACCGCCATCACTAAAGTGGATCTCTGTGCTGTTCTGCAGGGATATGCCATCAGCATTAGCCAAGCCATCCCACGCAATATCATAAGCAGTATTAGCTGAGGCAGCAGTGATATTAGAGTTGCTATAAGCCATGCCCGAGCCATCCTGAATAACCAGAGGCTTATAGACACCACCTAGCGATACAACAGGCTCACTCGCTTCATTATCCCAAAGCAAGATGCCATCTTCAGGAGCGCGAGTAGCACCACGCCTAAACATGAGCTTAGATCGAGTAGAGTCGATGTATTGAACCAGTCGATTAGCCCAGACCGTTAAGTTATCACCAAAGGGTTTTGGTGCGCTCATCGTCTACCACCTGACTTAATCTCTAGTCGATTCACGCCTACACGCCAATCTGAAAGTACAGCGCCCTGAACTCGCATTCTGATCTGCCTACCCGTAAACCTGACAGAGGTAGGGTTAGACATAGAGTAAGCGCCATACTCACGCTCTGTGTCATTAGGATGGAAGCGCGTCTTAAAGACAGCCTCAACCTGTCCCTGTGTGCGCTCATCTGGGATCATCTCGGTAACAACAGCAACATTATCACCAGACCCGATAGAGAATGGAGCAGTCTCAGCAAAAGGTGTCAGACCGCCATAATCAAAGCCAATCTCGTGCTCATATGGCTTGTAGTCAGACCCGCCAAACATTGTAGGGTTTTTGAATGCACCTGAGTCAAAGCCAGCAGTACGTGAAAGCTCACCAATAGCCCAAGTGTTCTCAAAGAAGTTAAACGCCACGTAGCGGTTAATCTCATTAGAAGCAGATGATGGGTAGAACCACCAAATCTCACCAAAGTTGCCGTTAGATAGTGCAAACGACTTGCTGATCTGTGATGTGTTGATATCACTGAACACATAATCACTTACATCAGAGTTTAGCTCAGATACCCTGCCGCCTGAGTAAGTGTAAAAAGACTTAGTACCCATCCAGAATGCGCCTGCATCAGTCGTAGCGACTGCCTGCTTAGATGCACAGCCACAGGATGTACCTACACGCTCAAAGCTATATACGAACTGACCGCCTATGTACGTAGCGATATGGGCATCAATATCCGTAAGAATCAGAGTCTGACCCTGAACCCTGCGACCACACTGTATATACCCTGCAGTCTGAAGCTCGATGTCGCCAGCCTCATTAGTAGTTGTCGGTGTCCATGTGTTGTTATCTTCTCGATCAGACCAAGCGACCTTACGAGGATTACCGCCAGCGCCAAGCGCAAAAACAAAGCGCTCTTCTGTCACTAGTGCAGAACGATTATCTATAGGCGCATTAGACAGAGCTGCAGCAGGCGTACCTGTGCCAAGCTGCCACTCGTAGATCTTACCGTCAGCATCAGAACAGGCGATTAAATACTCGCCCCAGTTATCCAATGCCCAAGAGGTTGCAGGTGTTGGTGGTGTTGAATCGATACGTGCAATGCCGTAGTAGCCTGTGCCGTAGAATGATCCACCAAAGCCTGTATTGATGTCTGCATCAACAATGCCTGCCGTTAGACCAACAGGTGTGATGTCGTATTGGATACCACCACCAATGTACGCATACAGCTTGTTATACGTACCTGCAGCCATCCAGATATTCTCGGAGTTGTCCTTCCAACCAAACGCACCGCGAACAGGTGAATTAGCTGCATTAGATGAACGTGTGCGCCAGCCCTTGACAGGCTGCATTGTGTTATCAATCCAGCGTACTAAGTTGGAGTCTCGCCACCGCCCAGTAGACTGGAGATCAGTACCATTACGGTATACTCCACTAGGTATATCAAGTGGTACTAGCGGCATACGAAACTCCTTAGTATTACTCTGACTCTTCTAGGTCAGATTTTAGCATAGATACGAATGCTTCTCGCCCTACACCCATCTGCTCGAGATTGAACTGAGTAGAGGATATTTTACGGTCAAGATCGCGGATATGGTTGATGATAGCCTTCTGCTTATCAGTCATATCCTCGTATACATACTCTACGCCATCTACAGTGACTGGGGTTTTTTCTGATTTTCCCATTGTCTTCTCCTTAGTTAAAAATAACGTTGGCGATCACTACAATCGAACCACCAACAATCGTGGCAAAGGCATCCTTCCATTCAGGCGTACCCTTGCCAGAAACCTTGTCGTAGACTTCCTTACCCACACCCACAGCAGCTACAACTAGCCAAGCCACTTCAAACCCAAACGGCATGAGCATCCCTGCTAACATACCGCCTGAGAAAAAGTGCAAAGCTTTATCCGTAGGGATCACCATGGCAGACCTGAAACTAACGGAGGATTAGCCAGCTCATCGAGCTTAGTCTGAACAGCCGCTTCAATCTCATCCTTATTGAGCTTCTCAAACATCCAGCCAGTGACTAGCTCTTCAGTTAGATTCTCAAAAGGAATGATAGTTTCGTCAGGCTCTTGAGTGAACGACACAGTGCCATAAGCGCCTGTGCTGTGTTCGCCTTCAACGCCATCACAGCGCCAATGCACGATGGTTACGTAGTCGTCTTGAGCACGTTCTAGGTTTGCGATAGTCCAAGTGTAGGTAGCCATTAGATGTTCTCCTGTTCTGCTAGTTTAGCTGCATAAGCTGCTTTGACTTCATCAGTGAAGATAGCGGCTGCCATAGCCTGTACTGATGCGGGTTCGTTGGATACGTCTGAGTCTGGTGTTAGTACGTGGCGATGGTATTGCTTACCACCAATAACTACACCATCATCCTCAACCCACACCGCATGGCGGCATTGAATCATAGGGATTGTGTCCATGTTTACAACTTCACACTTGTCTAGTGCTTCTTTCTTAATTAATGCCATTGTGTTTTTCCTTTTGGTCTGTCTAATGAGTCCACATTAGATATTGGTTAGGCTGTTGTTTCGTAAGTAATTTGAACTTCAATATCACCTGAACCGTCTATAATATCCCCAGCTGTTAGATTTGCGTCTGTAGTATTTGATCGCAGTTCATTAAAGGCCAAAACAGAAGAACCTCCTGACACTCTTGAAAGTGGTGTTAGGTTGTCTAATGTAACTGACTGGCAGTGAAGAGATCCTACAACTGTATTCTCTGCTACGAACGGTAATCCTTGGACATAAAGAGCGTTAGAACCAGTCATACCAGTAGTAGTGATATTACTAGTTCTAAACCATAAATGAACGGTGTTGCCTATCTTGGTGTAGTTAGCAAAATCGGCTGTTTTAGCACTTGTATTACCTCCACTAAATGCGTCTGCAAATACAGGAGTCCAAGTACCACTTTCATAATCATCCAGCTTATTAGCCGCAACTGTGCCACCTAAGTAGACACCGCCTGATAGGTAGAGGTTATTGAAACGGGTTGTTGATCGCCCTAAACTTATAGTTCCATCCGTAGTATTTAAAGTCGTAGTAAACGGCAGTATTTCTTTAGCAGAGTCAAAGAATAATACCCCTGTGCCCCCTGTGCCCGCATAAATGCTAGAGGAACTAGTACCAATACTCCCCACAGTTGTGCCGTCTTTGGCAAAACTGAGAATTTCACCATCAGACGTAAGTCTGTTTAATCTAGCAGCCCTTCCGCTGTCACGCACAGCAGTTAGATACCCTGACCCAGTAGCTTCTACACCTACGGCAACAGCAGCGTCATATGTAGACTTACCCACCAGCAAGTTACCTGATGAGTCTATGCGGAGGCGTTCGGCGGTTCTATTCTCATCATAGATATAGAAAGCGTCAGTAGTATCGTTGGTTACAGCTAAACGATATTGGTTGTTGTCTGTCGCACTATCTGAGTGCAGTAACACACCCGCTGTAGAAGTTTGTGATTCAACCTTTAGGAAGTTCGCACCAGAAGATACAGACTCAATCTTATAAGTAGGTGTTGTAGTACCAATCCCCAAAGACTCAGCCGAAGCATCCCAGAAGAACTTCGCATTATCAGCATCATCGTAGAAAGATATGTCACCTTTAGCGTCTATAGTCAAAGATCGACCGTTAGACCCCCAAACACCAAGCGCACCCGCTGCTGTGACGTTGCTAACTTGTGCCGAGTTGTCTATTTGTAAGGCATAAGTTCCGCCACCTCGTGACGTTTCGCGACCTGTAAGGACAACACGGGTAGCATCAGCGTCCCATAGGAAAGACGCAGTTGTGCCAGTGTCTTCGTAGAAGGAGATGTC
>Ga0209962_1000285_pt1 | contig 15996 bp, 5 predicted proteins | sample SalPonA_C_H2O_MG_FD_185722 | JGI IMG/M metagenome (GOLD analysis project Ga0209962, IMG submission 185722) | Water microbial communities from South San Francisco under conditions of wetland restoration - Salt Pond MetaG R2A_C_H2O_MG (SPAdes)... | ecosystem: Environmental > Aquatic > Non-marine... | reverse complement strand
AAAACAGAAATTGAGATAACTGTAACTAGCAGACTGGCACTAAAGGCAGAGCTCTGCGTAAGTCTGGGTAGATCTTCAGAGCTTACATAATTAACTCTTAGGCGCAAATTGCTGGTGGAGCTTGCCGTAAATTCGATCTCTTGTGTCCCGTGAGGGATCGACACATATGCGCGGCTGGGTGCCCTTATTACGCTGGATGTTTCAATGGAGTCTTCGCGATCCCCCAAAGAATACCTATTTGAGGAGATCTCATTGCTAACCCCGTCAAATCTGATCTCAAGCTTATCTAAATAGATAGGAGTTATTTCGATGTAGTCAGCTCCAGAAGCACCAGGCTGAATGACCGTTCTCATTTCTAATTTGGAGTTTGTAAAACCTAGGTTGGCAAAGTTGCCGGTCTGCCACTCTGACTCAGTGGGCTCGCTCGAAAGATTTATTTCTCGCCACTCAGTATGAATATTGCTTGACGGCAGCAACGATGCACTAGTGAGGCTAGATAGCACAAGAACTAGAGCAGTAATGAGGGTTAATCGAAGGGATCGAGTGAGCATCTGTGTTCTTCAATCTCAGATAATCTTTCTAACTTAGTATGGCATCGAAGCGGTTTAAATGTTGCCTAAATCGGCTCTGATTTTCGCTGGATAGATGTTATTTGCGACAATTTTTTCTTCGTCAGCGATTTTTTCTTTAAAGACTCCCAAAAACTTATTTTTTTGCAAGGTTTTGCAAGGATTCAGCGACAGGTTCTGATACCTTTCTCTCCAATCCGGTACTACGTCCGCTTTGCGGTCCAAAAGAATAGTCTCCACACTACAGGGAACACAATCGATGAAACATCTACGTCTCACCATGATCGCGGCTAGCATTGCGCTGGCGGGTTGTTCTGTATCTCCTCAACAGCTATCAATGCAGGAGATGCGCGATATCAATTCGGCTGATCGCGCGGCGTCAGTTGAATTGGCGGAGCCGGTCGCTGGTATCCTTACTATTGAAGAGGCGATCGCTCGTGCGTTGAAATACAACTTGGATCAGCGAGTGAAGATGTTGGAACAGTCGCTTAAGTCAGGTGAGCTAGAGGCTGGAAAATACGATATGTTGCCTAAGCTTCTGGCAAACGCCGGCTACGACTGGCGCGATAGTTTCAGCCATCGTTATACGGCGCCTTTTGCGACACCCGGTGCTGTTAATAAGACAGGGATGCCGGATGTTTCCTTGGATCCTGAACACGGAACCTGGGATCTCCAGCTGAGCTGGAATATTCTCGATTTCGGTGCCAGCTACTACACCGCGAAACAAAATGCTGACAAGCTCCTTATTGCCAATGAAAAGCGTCGTCGCGCAATGCATACCCTGGTGCAGAACGTGCGTAAAGCCTACTGGCGTGCAGTGGCAGCAGAGTCGCTGAGCACTCGAGTAGCAGACACAATCAAAGATGCTGAGCGCGCATTGGCACAGTCTGAGCAGCTAGCTTCAGAGCGAGTGAGCTCGCCAGACGAGTCGTTGCGTTACCAGCGTAATCTTCTCGAAAATTTGCGTCTGATGGAGAGTGTGCAGCGTGAGCTGGCAAGCGCACGCATTGAGCTGTCACAGCTTATGGGTATGCTTCCAGGTACAAAGTTTGAGCTGGTAGAGCCCAAAGCAGAGCTTGCAACCATTAATACCTCTGTCGAAGAGATGGAAGCACGCGCCTTGATTCAGAATGCGGACCTGCGCGAACAGTTCTTCAACGCACGTATCGCGGTTGAAGACACGCGCAAAGCGATCCTCAAACTGCTTCCTGGCATCAGCTTCGACTACGGCACCTACTACGATACGGACCGTTACCTCGTTAACGATAACTGGCGTGCAGCAGGTGTAAGCGTTTCGTATAACCTCTTCAACCTGCTCTCTGCTAACAGCCGCATGGAAGCAGCGGATAAAAATGAAGCGCTTGCCAATGCCCGCCGCATGGCACTGCAGATGAGCGTGCTGACGCAGGTACACCTCTCGATTCACAACTACAACGACGCAATGCGCCAGTTTCAGCGTGCCGATCAGATCTTCAACGTGGATAAACAGCTAGAAGAGATCGTGCGCGGCCGTTTTGCCGGCAACATGGCGAGCGAGCAGACCAAAATTTCTGCCAACGTAACCACCATCCTATCTGAACTGCGCCGCTACCAAGCGATGTCCAAGTTCCAGGAGGCGACGGGTCAGTTGCAGGCTAGCATGGGAATGGAGCCAGCCATCGGCAGCATCGACGAAATTACACTGGGCGATCTAACCGAGCAGGTGGGCGCTTGGATGCAGGGTGGATTTACGGCTGAAACCGTTGCTCTGCCTGAGGAAACTAAAGAGGGCGCGTGATTATGCGGTTCCCAAATAAACTGATTGCTCTTGGTGTAGCTATCGCAGTTCAAACTGCTGTAGCTGCCGATGAGTTTATGCTTGATGCAACCGCTATCCGCGCTCAGCTAACTGCAGAGCGTCAGGCTGTTTTATCTGCCGAGATGGCTGGGCGTATTAGTCAGCTAAATCTTCGCGAGGGGCAAGCAGTTGAGAAGGGAGATCTGCTGGCCGCATTTGACTGCAACCTGCAGCAGGCTCAGTTGAAAAAGGCAAACGCACAGCGAGCAGCTGCTCAAAATACGCTTAAAGGCAACCGCCGAATGGCAGAGTTAAACGCTATCGGCGATGTTGAATTACAAAACAGTCAGCTTGAGGTCTCCAAAGCCCAGGCAGATATCGACTACCTGAAAGCTCAGATAGATCGTTGCGAGATCAGAGCGCCCTTCAGTGGCTCCATTGGTGATCGACTCGTTAACGAGCAGGAGTTTGTTCAAGTTGGCACGCCACTTTTCGAAATTCTTGACGACAGCTCACTACAGATCGAGTTCATCGCACCTTCGCGGTGGATTAGTTGGTTAACACCCGGTCTCAGATTTGAGATTGGTGTCGAAGATACTGAAAAGCTCTACAACGCCGAACTGCGATACACCGCAGCCAAAGTAGACGCGATGAGCCAGTCGATCAAAGTATTCGCTCGAGTCACCGATCCGAGCCCCGAATTAAAACCCGGCATGAGCGGCCAAATTAACCTCGTTCCGCCCCAGGGTAACTAAAGAATTTTTGGCGCAGATACACCGCCTAGGAGTTAAAAATGTCTAAGAAGTCTGACCAGATTAGCGGCGCAGCAACACCTCAGCTGATGCAGCTGGAACAGCGCCTAATGTTTGATGGTGCAGCCGTTGAAACCACCGCTGAAGCGCTTGGTGAGTTTACGGGCGATAGCGATATTGTTGAACATATCGATACGGGCGTTTTTACCCTGGCAGTAGCCTACGAAGAGGCGCAGCCGGCAGCTGAAATCGCCCAAGCTCAGGTGAAAGAGTTTTTAACCAACGCCTCTGCCCAAGAGCTGTTTGAAATCTTCAACGGCGGCAAAACCGACATCTACTCAGAGTGGCTGCAGTCGATGGAGGCGGTTCGCCAGTCGATTCTCAGTGAACAGTTCGATATCGAAGTTCAACTGCTTGATAACGAATCGATGCAAGGCCACCTCGGTGCCTTCGCAGCTGAAGGCTCAGACGGCACTGCGGTTATCTATTTGAACGAATCTTACCTCGCAAACTTCGGTGATGAACTGGCGGCTAAGGTTCTAATTGAGGAGCTAGGCCACGCGATTGATGCTGCCGTAAACAACGGCGCCGATACAGCGGGCGATGAGGGGCAGCTGTTTGCGGATCGGGTTCAGGGAATCTCAGATTCTGCTTCAACGGACAGCGCGATCTCTGATAATGACCACGGTGATTTGATTATTGGTGGTGAGAATATTGCTGTTGAGTTTGCCGCCTATCAGTTCATCAATGCCTATGAGATGGTTTATGACATTGATAATGATGCCGCTATTGATACAACTGAACGGTGGGCAGAAAAAGAGCAAAATCTGCATTACTTCAATACTACTTCGCTTGTCGGTAGTGGTGAAAAAATAACCATTGATGATAATGAATACGACTCAAGTTATTTTAGTGGCAATGACGTATCAGCAATTGGCATTAATATAGGTGGAACAACGTACTATGGATGGGTGAGTCGCCCAATTAAGGCTCAGGGTGTAGTTCGCGGTTTTTATTTTTGGACAGACAATGATTTCAATGATCCCACTAAAACCAGAGAAGAAAATTTAGCATCAGCTCAATCAGACGGAAACCAAGATGCGGATAGGGATGAAACGGATAACAGAGGTTTTATTTTAGTTGTCGATCAAGCATGGTTTACTCAGCAAATTACTGATACTGGCGTTTCCAACAATACCATTAATAATGCTAAAGACGGTGATTTAACTGCAGGAATCACTGTAGCTAATGTGGGATCCTCTTCGGATCGTGTTGATAGTGCGCTTAATGCGTTGATTGATGCGGGGGCTGTTAATAATAATCCTGTAGCGAATGACGATACCTCTGATGTCAATCTGTCAGCAGGTACGGCGGGTGGCCCGGCCCTTGAAGAAGGTGAAGATCTAAATAGCCCAAGTCTCAATAATCAAGTTTCATCAGGTATTCTTACTGCTACTGTAGATGCACAGGGTAATGTTATTTTGAATGGCGCGGGTGGTGATACGGCCGATACTGATGAAGATGGCGACACCATAACGATCACAGAGATTTCATCGACGTCTCAATCTTCAAGTGTCTCTGGCAGTACAACAATATCGGGCAAGTACGGTAGCTTAACCATAGATACTGATGGCTCATATACCTACGATATCGATAACACTCTTACTGCAGTTCAGGCACTTAGAACAACGTCAAACACCTTGGATGATGCATTCACTTATACCATAGCCGACGGTCGTGGTGGCTCAGATACTGCTGTTCTTACAATTAAAATTCAGGGGTCAAATGACGCTCCATTGGCAAACGATGACTACAATATTGCTAAAGAATCTCTAACCAGTGAATTACCTGGCGGATCTGTGAATTATGATGTTAATGATCCTTTAGGGTTTACTGCAACTGGTAATGTATTGCCGAATGATACTGATGTCGATAGTGGTGATGCTAAGACAATATTGGGCTATGGTATTTCTGGTTCTATTTCTGAAGCAACTGTAAACAATACTGGAAGTTTTGATGTACAGTTTGATTCCAATGCGGGTGCTAGCTTAAAAAACACATCAATAGGATCTGAGGTTTATCTTCAAGACCCTACTGACGATAAAGCAGATTTACTTGCAATATTCGTTGCAGCCGATCCTGATACCCCCCTTACAGGGGATGATTTAACAAATAATGCCAAGTTTAAGCATGTTACTGTTTTATCTATCACAGAGGGTACAGATGCCGACGGGAATGTCATATACGATTTAGGATTGTCATCTAATCCTAAATACTACTGGAATGGTTCAACCTATGTGCAAATTACTGACTTTGCTAAATTCATTAATCCAAATGATGCTGGATATTATAGTAATCAGTTTAGATTTGCTGAGAGGACAGAAGTTGACACCCCGACAGATGCCACAAGGCAATTAGCTTGGAATACTGGCGGGGTTAGAGATGCCACCTCATCAGTTGGCGATACAGTTCAAATTACAACATTAACAAGCTTTGGCTTCAGTGGTACTCTTGCTATCGGAATGAATGTCTTAGATGCTGATGATTTAGGTGGTGTGCCAGCTGGAACGACTATTAAAGCAATTAATTACAATATTGACGGATCAGTTCAATCAATAATACTTGACACCTCTGGAGATGTTACTGCTACAAATTTTGATCTTTCAGGTTCCATAACGAATGATGGAACACCTCAAACCCTTCAAGGACGATATGGTGTTTTATCTATTAGTGGTGATGGTTCTTACACATATACACCTTATGCCGATACTAGCTCGTTGTCTGAAGGTGATTCGGAAATTGAGACCTTTGACTACACGATGCAAGATACTGCGGGTGCAAAAAGCTCGGCCCAATTAATCATTACGGTTTATGGCTCAGGCACTAACGACCCAATAGCAGATGCAGATACCGATGCAGCTGATGAACAGGGTTACCACAGCGATAAAACCTCTGTTTTGGATGCAGGTAGCGCTGCAACGGGTAATGTTTTAAGTAATGATTCAGCACCCTCTGGAGCTAATAAGGTAACTACTGCAGGAAAACTCGGCGCTACTAATACAGCTGTAACCAATGGAACAACAAGCTCTAATGGCCTGAGCATTACCGCTGACTTCGGTACCATCGTGATTGGTTCAGATGGCACATATGCATATACCGTCGATAATACGGATGCAACTGTTGATGCACTTGCAGAAGGCGAGACTCTTACCGAGACATTTGCTTATACCATTGAAAATGGTGGTTCAGGAATAAGCGCGAGTACGCTTACCATTACTATCACCGGTGCTAACGATGCGCCCATCGCTACAGATGACGGTTTAGTGGCATACGAAGATAGCGTCGTTGTAACAGCGAATGTATTAACCAATGACACTGATGTTGATACCGGCGATACCAAGGCAGTTATCGAAGCCATTGCGGGATCAAATGATGATGTCTCCAATGCTAATTTGCCAATTTATACTGCCGTTACAGTAGGCGGCGTTGATGTAACTGGTAACTACGGTACTTTAACGATAAAAGCTGATGGTTCTATCAGCTATGCTGTTGATAATAGTAATTCTACCGTCCAGGCTCTAAATACTTTATCACCTGCTATTACCGATACTTTTACTTACCGAATGGAAGATAGCGCAGGCGAATTCAGTGATGCAATCTTAACTGTGACTATTAATGGTGCCGCCGATGCGCCAATTAATAGCTTTAATGGAAGTGATACTTTTGGGGTCAGTGTAACGACAACAATTAACACTGCGGCTTCACCATCTTCGTTCGATTTCTCGTCCGCAAATTCTGCTCAGCTTCAAGTGTCAGACGTGGATGGTGACCTGTCAAAAGTCATTTTACACGTTGATCACGGTACGCTAGCAATTGGCACGGCTGGTTCGGCTACGGTTACTGGTGATGGGTCGGCGGATCTCGTTATTACGGGCACTCAAGCCCAAATTAATAGTGCCTTGGCGACGCTTGGTTATACACCGGATCAAGATTATACCGGCTCTGATTTCTTAACTATCTTCAGCCAGGACTCACAAAATAAATTTGACTCTGATGGCGTTCAAATCAATATCCCGACGGTTTTCAATGGTCCAACAGTAAGCGAAAGCGACCTTTCGTCAGGAAGTAATCCTTCAGGTACAGATGAAACAGATACTGCAACTCTGACCGCACCAACTGGCCAGACTTTTAATGGTGATCAAACTGGATCAGGTACCTATGGCACTTGGTCATTGACTGCATCAACAGGTGTTTTTAGTTACACACTAACTTCATCAGCCAACCATGCATCAGGTGCCGTAACCGAGACATTTGATATTGAGACAATTGACGAGTTCGGTAACGTTGTTATCAATAAAGTTATCGTTACTATCAATGATGATTCACCCACCGCTAACGCAGATGCCCGTTCGGTTACCGAGGGCACTTCAGCTGCAGCGGCGGTTAATCTGACAGGTAACGTGGTGGCTAGTGGCGCTACTGGAGATGTTGCGGATACCACCGGAGCTGATACCACAGTGACTGTCACGAAGGCGGGCACTTCGTCTGCCAATACCGCGGTGACATCGTCAACCACGAGTGCAAACGGCCTTTTGGTAACCGGTAGCTATGGTAGCTTGACGATTGGTGCTGATGGTTCTTACGTTTACGATTTGGACGATACCAACACCACGGTGGATGCCCTGGCGACAGGCAGTTCGCTGACCGAAACCTTCACTTACGAAGTCACCGACAGTGATGGTGATACATCTACGGCGACCTTAACCATTACCATTAATGGCGTCACGGATGGTGCCCCCGGCATCACCGTGACCGACAATAACGGCGCTGATAGCGGCGATGAGTCAGTGGCAGAGAATGCGACGTTAAGCGGTAAAACCTTCACTGTTACCGCTTCAGCAGGTCTCACCAAAATCACTCTTGGCGGCACCGATGTGACCTTGGCGGAGCTGAACGCTCTGGGTACCACTCCAAAATCAATCACGTTGACCAACGGCTCGATGACCCTCACAGGTTACGACAGCACGACTGGTGCGGTAACGTATTCCTACGACCCCACCGGTACGAGCACCGATCACTCTGGTGGTGCGGTGTCGGAATCAATCAGCCTCGTTGTGACAGACAACAATGGTGCCACCGCGAACGATACCTTGGGTATTTTGATTACAGATACGGCCCCGTCAGCGGCTAACGATGCGCGTTTAGTCACCGAAGGCACATCTGCTGCAGCGGCGGCGAATCTTACAGGTAACGTGGTTGCCAATGGTGCGACGGGTGACGTGGCCGACACCACAGGTGCAGATACCGCGATCACAGTGACACAGGCGGGAACCTCTAGCGCCAACACAGCGGTGACTGCTAGTACCACCAGCGCTGACGGTTTGTCTATTACCGGTACGTATGGCTCATTGGTTATTGGTGCAGACGGTTCGTACGTGTACGACTTGGACGATACCAACGCCACTGTTGATGCCTTAGCGACCGGTAGTTCGTTGACTGATACCTTTACCTATGAAATTACCGATAGCGACGGTGATATGTCAACGGCGACCCTTACCATCACCATTAATGGCATTACTGATGGTCTGCCAGGCGTTACGGTTACAGATAATAATGGTGCTGACAGCGGCGATGAGTCAGTGGAAGAGCATGCGACACTTACAGGTAAAACTTTTACAGTTTCTGCGTCTGCTGGTCTGACTAAGATTACGGTGGCAGGCACGGATGTGACCTTGGCAGAGTTGAATGCGCTGGGTACCACACCGAAATCAATTACGCTGACCAATGGCTCGATGACCCTGACAGGTTACGACAGCACAACTGGTGCGGTGACCTATTCCTATGATCCTACAGGCACCAGCACAGATCACTCTGGTGGTGCGGTGTCAGAATCAATCAGCATTGTCGTGACAGACAACAATGGCGTAACTGCCAGCGATACCTTGGGTATTTTGATTACTGATACTAGCCCTGTGGCGGCTAACGATGCGCGTTCAGTCACCGAAGGCACATCTGTTGCTGCGGCGGCGAATCTTACGGGTAACGTGGTTGCCAATGGAGCGACGGGTGACGTTGCCGACACCACCGGTGCAGATACCGCGATCACAGTGACACAGGCGGGAACCTCTAGCGCCAACACAGCGGTCACTGCCAGCACCACCAGCGCTGATGGCTTGTCTATTACTGGTACGTATGGCTCATTGGTTATTGGCGCAGACGGTTCGTACGTGTACGACTTGGATGATACCAACGCCACTGTTGATGCTTTAGCTACCAGTAGTTCGTTGACCGAAACCTTCACCTATGAAATTACCGATAGCGACGGTGATACGTCAACGGCGACCCTAACCATTACCATTAATGGCGTCACCGATGGTGCCCCCGGCATCACTGTGACCGACAATAACGGCGCTGATAGCGGCGATGAGTCAGTGGCAGAGAATGCGACGTTAAGCGGTAAAACCTTCACTGTTACCGCTACAGCAGGTCTCACCAAAATTACTGTTGGCAGCACCGATGTGACCTTGGCAGAGCTGAATGCTCTGGGCGCCACTCCAAAATCAATCACGTTGACCAACGGCTCGATGACCCTAACAGGTTACGACAGCACGACTGGTGCGGTAACGTATTCCTACGACCCCACCGGTACGAGCACCGATCACTCTGGTGGTGCGGTGTCGGAATCAATCAGCCTCGTTGTGACAGACAGCAATGGTGCCACCGCGAACGATACCTTGGGTATTTTGATTACAGATACGGCCCCGTCAGCGGCTAACGATGCGCGTTCAGTCACCGAAGGCACATCTGCTGCGGCGGCGGCGAATCTTACGGGTAACGTGGTTGCCAATGGAGCGACGGGTGATGTTGCCGACACCACCGGTGCAGATACCGCGATCACAGTGACACAGGCGGGAACCTCTAGCGCCAACACAGCGGTCATTTCCAGCACCACCAGCGCTGATGGCTTGTCTATTACTGGTACGTATGGCTCATTGGTTATTGGCGCAGACGGTTCGTACGTGTACGACTTGGACGATACCAACGCCACTGTTGATGCCTTAGCGACCGGTAGTTCGTTGACCGATACCTTTACCTATGAAATTACCGATAGCGACGGTGATACGTCAACGGCGACCCTTACCATCACCATTAATGGCGTTACTGATGTGCAGCCGTCGGCAGATTTATTGATGAGCAAAACCGTCGATAATGCTTCACCCAACCTGGGTGATAATGTGACGTTTACGTTGAGCGTGACCAACAATGGTCCCGACAATGCGACTGGGGTTGAGGTGAGCGATGCACTTCCTGCTGGATTTACCTTCGTGTCTGACAATGGCGCGACTGCTGCGACCTACGATGACAGTACAGGTGTGTGGACGATTGGCAACTTAGCCAATGGAGCTTCCGCGACGTTGGAGATTGTTGCGACAGCGACCGATAGCAGCGCGGTGACGAACACAGCGACAGTCACTGCCGATCAGACTGATCCTGATAATACTGACAATACAGATAACGCGACAGTTGATGCTGTTGGTCCTCTTACTGTTAACAGTGTAACCGTCAACGAGTTGTCACCCTTCGCTGTGTTTACCGTGACTGGTGAGCCGAACCAGAGTGCGAGGCTTGCTCTAACTAATGCATCTGGGGCTGCAACTAGTGAAGCTGACCTACGGGTCGCTTCCGCTCTACCAACTATCCAATACTGGAATGGTATTCAATGGACAGATTACGACGCGTCGAATCCACCTGCGCTGAATGGCAGCGGTGAACTGTCTGTCCGAGTTGCGATAGATGCCGAGCAAGAGGCTGCGCTTGATGGGCCCGAGACGTTTAAGCTTCAAGCTACAAATGTGCTCGGTGCCTCAAACTCCGGCACAGCGACAATTGTAGATAATGGCACAGGCACCAAGTTTGAGTTCGATGATAATAATGACGGAACGCCTAACCTGACGACAGGTCCTTCACCAGCATTGGATGACGATCGTCCGCTTAGCGTAAACGACATTGAGGTTAATGAGGGAACCGGTCACGCGGTATTCACAGTATCGGGCGTGGCAGGGCAATACACTAAGCTTGAATTGGTGGTCGGTTCAGCGACCACTGAGGACTTTGGTCCAGGCCTTGAATACTGGGATGGCAATACTTGGAAGCTATACACTCCAGGCTCGTTTGTCCGGTTAGACTCCGCTGGCAAGCTGTTCGTTCGCACACCTATCGTCAACGACGATATCCTCGAGGGTGCACACAGCTTTGAGTTGAGGGCGACAAACACTGGCGGTTCATCGGATCTAGGTTCGGCTACGATCTATGATGATGGCACCGGCGTTAAGCAGGTGTTTACAAACGGTGTATTGATGACGTCGACGGTTGGTTTGGATGACGATACGCCGGCGCCACCTCCGCAACCTGCCCCCGCTGCGTTTACAGCCCCTGAACCACCACCAGCTGAAGAGCCGGTTGTGGAAGTGCCGGAGCCTGTTCCAGCACCTGCGGCTGATGTTGTTTTGGAGCAGCCTGATAATGAGTTAATTGTGATGCGTAACATCCCAGAGCAGCGATTCTCTGCGGGTGACGGCTTCACAACCATCAGTTACCAGATTCCAACTGACACATTTGGCCACACGGAAACTGAAACTGAGATTACTCTCAGTGCGCTGATGGCGACGGGCGAGGATTTACCTAAATGGCTTATCTTTGACCCTGAGAAAGGGGAGTTCCGAGGTATTCCGCCTGAAGGGTTTAGCGGCACGCTAATCATCCGTGTCGTTGCGCGTGATGCCAATGGCGATCAGGTTGAGACTATGGTCACTATCGAAGTGATTAGTAACGCGCAGACCTCGGTTTCTGTTGGGAAAGCAGATCTGTTTGCGCAGCTTCAATCGGACTCGCAGTTCAGTTGGCGTGCGGCGCGTGATCAACTGGTTCAGGCCGCCAAGCGTATGCGCGGCTGATCTGACGTAGTATCAGCATCAACCCCGCTTCGGCGGGGTTTTTATTGGTTGTGACTGTGACTAACGTGTTTAACAGGCTTGATTAGCGCTAAACTGAATTTATCATCCCTGTTTGAGTTTTTTAGATGAGTGATATAGAGCAACCTCAATCGGAATCTTTAGCCACCTTAATGCAACTTGGCCGCCGTGCCCGCGAGGCGGGTGATGCGGCTGAATTGCGCTTCCTGCTGGTCAACGAGTCGGTCTCTCTGGTTAGTTACCGGCAGGCGGCCTTGTGGACTGAGGCGAGGGGTGTTGAGGTGCTTTCTGGCGTAAGCTCTGTAGAGCGTAGCGCACCTTACACACAGTGGCTTGATAACTGGTTCAAGCGTGCGCCAAAAGGTGATAAGACGCTCGCCTACCAGACCGATTTGCGTTTGCTCTCTCAAAACGATGATAGTTGGAAAATCTGGCTACCTGCGCATGTGGTGAGTGTGTTTTTACCGCCACTTGGGCGCTTTTCAGGTGGCCGATTAATGCTTGCCCGCGATAGCGCTTTTTCACAGGCTGAGCTACAGCTTGTTCAAGAGTGGTGTGATATCTGGCGCGGTGTCTACCAGTACAAAGCGCCTCGCACTTTGGTGCAACGTCTGGGAATAGGGCGCGACGGAAGCAAACTGATACGTACTAGCGTCAAGCTAGGAGTAGTTGCAGCCATCATTGCTATTAGCCAAATTCCCGTGAGTCTGTCGGTGTTAGCACCGGCAGAACTTATCCCGAAAGAGCCTGCCGTTGTGCGTTCCCCCATGGACGGGATTATCGACAGCTTATCGGTTCAACCAAATGAGTTGGTCAACGTGGAGCAGCCACTTTTTGAGTTTGACCGCGTTGCACTGGAGAATCGTCTTGAAGTCGCACAGCGCTCTTTGGCTACGTCCCAAGCTGAATACCGCGCCCGGGCTCAGCGCGCTCTTTTTGATACTGAGAGTAAGGCTCAATTGTCAGTGCTAAAAAGTCAGATTGAGGAACGTGAAGTTGAGGTTGAGTATCTTCAAGCTCTAAATGCGCGCTCGACTGTTCTCTCGCCACAATCTGGGATCGTACTGCTGGACGATGCAACAGAATGGATCGGTCGTCCTGTGGTCACGGGCGAGCGCATTATGATGATTGCTAGAGAGAATGAGGTGTTGGTTGAAGCTTGGCTCTCTCCTAGCGATATTTTACCGCTCAAGATCGATTCGCCTGTCTACCTCTTTTTAAGCGCTGATCCAACAACACCCATTACGGCAAAGCTTATTTATTTGGCGCATCAGCCAGAGCTTCGTCCTGATGGCAATTTTGCCTACCGCACGCGAGCCGAGTTGATTGATGCTGAGGAGCTGCGCGCCCGTGTGGGTCTTAAAGGTACTGCACGTCTGGAGGGAGAACAGGTAAGTCTACTGTACTGGGTGTCGCGTCGCCCTTGGGCTGCACTGCGTGCTTGGGTGGGAATCTAAGTAAGATGAGTTTACCCGCGCTTCGCCAAGAGCTTGCGCTCTATCAGGGGCCGCGTTCACTTCAGGGCGAGCCGACCTGGTCGCTGCACGACCCTGTACGCAATCTCTATTTTCGTATCGACTGGCCCACCTTCGAGATACTCTGCCGCTGGCATTTGTCTGATCCACAACAGATCCTCCAAGCCATCCGTGATGAGACGGTACTGGATTTAGATGAGGACTATGTTAAAGCGGTCATCGAGTTTCTGCATAAGCGCGAGTTAACGCAGCGCGCTTCACAGCGCGATTCTCAAGCGATGTCGAACGAGACCATAAAGCGAAAGCAACGCTGGTATGTCTGGCTATTACATCGCTATCTGTTTTTCAGGGTACCACTCTGGCGTCCCGATCCGTTCTTAACCGATACGCTCGCGTGGGTGCGCTGGTTGGGCAGTCGAGGATTCGCCCTGGCTACACTCGCTGCGCTGATGGTTGGTCTCGTGCAAACAATCCGGCAGTGGGATACTTTCACGGCAACCCTAGTGGATATGTTCAGCATAAATGGCTTGATCGCATATGCTGTAACACTCGTGAGCGTTAAGGTTCTGCATGAGCTTGGTCACGCTTACACGGCTAAACGCTTCGGCTGTAGGGTACCCAACATGGGAGTCGCCTTTTTGGTGATGTTCCCCATGGCTTACACCGACGTAAATGATGTGTGGCAACTCAAGAGTCGACGCCAGCGTTTAACTGTAGGCGCGGCTGGTATAATGACCGAACTCAGCATAGCCGCTTGGTCCACACTTCTCTGGGCAATCCTCCCGGATGGCGCCCTGCGAACGGGGGTATTTCTACTCGCGACAACCACATGGATATCAACGGTTGCGATAAATGCATCGCCATTCTTGCGATTTGATGGCTACTTTCTGTTGATGGATGCGCTGGAGTTACCCAATTTACACAAGCGTGCCTTCGACCTTGCTCGCTGGGATTTGCGCGAGAGGCTGTTTGGGCTGGGAGATGCTGTTCCAGAGTATCATTCGCGCAAGCGCTCTAGGTTTCTCAAGCTATTTGCTTGGGGAACATGGATTTATCGCCTTGTAGTGTTTAGTGGTATCGCTGTATTGGTTTATCTGATGTTCCCAAAACCTCTGGGGCCATTACTTGCATGGGTTGAGCTCTACTGGTTTATCTTTAAGCCAATTTTGGGTGAACTTAAGATTTGGTACGAACGCAGGAGTGATATCGTGCGCACGCGCAGAAGCCTATTAACCTTGTTCGTTCTGCTGTTATTTGCGGGACTGGTGTCGATCCCCTGGGATAGTCGGATAGACGCCGTCGCTGTATTGAAGCCAGCAGAACAGTACAACCTAACACTGCGCAGCGCTGCTCGCTTGGAGTCTATTGTTGTCGAGTCGGGTACTCGGGTAGAGCAGGGAGTATTGCTGGCTCGTTTCAAAAATCCCGACCTTGAGTTTGAACGCCGGCAGCTAGAGACCCGGTTAGCAGGAATAGAACGGCTGTTACAAAATCGCTCAGTGAACGATGAGCTGCGGGAGCGCAGCCAAGTTCTAACCTCTGATGCTGCGAAACTGAGGTCAGAAATAGACGGTATCAACGAGAAGCTTGTTGCGCTAGAAGTGAGAGCGCCGGCTGCCGGCACAGTGTACTGGGAAGATCTCGACCTCAATTCGGGTAGTTGGTTGGAGGAGCGGACCACCTTAGGGCAGATCATTGTCGAGGATAAGCCGGTTGTGGTCGCTTATGTCGATCAGCTGAACCTCTCTAGAATCGAGTTAGGAGCTAGAGGTAAGCTCTTTTTCGACTCAGGTGTTATCGCTCCGCTCAATGTCGAACTCAGCTCAATAGCGACAGATGCTACGCGCGTACTCAATGATAAGATGTTGGGTAGTGTAAACGGCGGAGAGATTCTGGCACGCAGTCGAGGGGATCAAGTTATTCCAGAGACCGCCATCTACCAATTGCGGTTAGAGCCGCAAGATGATTACTTAGGAGACCTCTCGATCCTACAGGGGCATCTTACCCTCTATGGTGAACCACAGGCCTGGATTACTCCATATTGGCGCACTGCGCTTGCTACCTACAGGCGTGAAGCTGGGTTTTAAAGACTGCTATTCGCCTATTACTCCTGTAGCTACGACTATACTTACAATTTATAGGCAAAGCAGAGAGAATGAGATGAAAAAGAGCCTCTTAGTAGCGACTTACGCTCTTGCTATCGCAACCCCGCTACTTCTCTCGTGGCACTACTTCGGCAACCCGCGAGATATATTGCAGGAGCTAGGCACCATTTTAGGGATGCTAGCGTTTGCGATGATTCTCTCAGAGTTCGCGCTCTCTGGGCGTATGAAGTCCTTCTCTGAACGGGTTGGTATGGATGCGACCATGCGCTTTCACCGTATTATCGGTTGGCTGGCGCTCTCTGCGGCGCTACTGCACCCATTCTTTTATGAGTCCACTCCGTCAGGT
>Ga0209962_1000283_pt1 | contig 16102 bp, 14 predicted proteins | sample SalPonA_C_H2O_MG_FD_185722 | JGI IMG/M metagenome (GOLD analysis project Ga0209962, IMG submission 185722) | Water microbial communities from South San Francisco under conditions of wetland restoration - Salt Pond MetaG R2A_C_H2O_MG (SPAdes)... | ecosystem: Environmental > Aquatic > Non-marine... | reverse complement strand
TGAAAAAATAGGTATTGAGCCTTTGGTTGTTCGTGGTAGTGGAAATGATTTCAAAAGTGCAGTTGAACCCTATCTCTACAATGAAATGAGCGAGGAAAATGAGCTTCAGCTCAGTGTGCTCACGAATCAATTTTGGGAGTTTCTCAGTACTGGTTTTCAATCGCGCGGATTGTCGCCTGAAATTATAGATAGTGCCGCAGCGAATTGGTCCGGAATGAATGCCGATTTGATGCAAGAATTAGGTTTCGTTGATGCCTTAGGCTACCGCGAAAATGTAATGGAACACTTTAAAGACCGGTTCGAGGTTTTATCTATGTCCTCCTACACCTCTACTTTAGAGCAGCCTAACGTCGATGATCGCATCGCGCTGATCTATGCCAATGGTACTATCGGCAATGGCAGTGGAGATGAAAATACAATTGGAACTAAAAATATCATTAAAGCATTGCGCAAGGCCGATAAAAACAAACGGGTTAAAGCCATCGTTCTACGAGTAAACAGCCCAGGTGGAAGTGCACTGACTTCAGATATGATTCATCACGCTATTGGCGAGATCGAAAAACCCGTGATTGTCAGCCAAGGGAATTACGCGGCCTCGGGAGGGTATTACATCAGTTGTAATGCCGATGCCATCTTCACGAATTCAACTACCGTTACTGGTAGTATAGGAATTTTCATGAGCCTTTTCACAGGTGAAGAACTCTTGAAAAACACACTAGGTCTGCATATCGAAGAGGTAAAGACCCATCCATTGTCGAACTTCCCATCACTACACAAGCAACCCAATGCTCATGAATATGCGATTTTGCAAAAAATGATTGATCGTGGATATTCCGATTTCACGGGTAAAGTAGCCGAAGGGCGCCATATGGATTTGGAAACTTTGTTACCGCTTTGTGGTGGTCGGGTATGGACGGGAAAAGATGCGAACCAGTGGGGCTTAACCGATCTAGAAGGAAACCTTGATGACGCCATTGCCTATGCCGCCAAACAAGCGGAAGTTGAAGAGTTCAGAATTTATGAGCTACCCCTAGTCGAAGATCCAGTGGAGCGTTATTTGAAAGCATTTTCGAACACTTCGCTTTTTAAAAGGGTTAATGAATCAAATTGGCTCCACAACATGATGCAACATCCTGCTGTGAATGAGTTGAAATATTTGATAGAAAACCCGGGGCTTCAAGCGAAGTTACACCCGCTTTATTCCAATTTTTGATGCCTAAGAATCAAATTTTTGCGGAACGACTGTATTATGTGTTAGGCGCCTTATTTATCGCCGCCTTAATCACTTGTAATCTAATCGCCAACAAGTTCATCAGCATCGATTTAGGCTTTAAAACCTTTATCATTAGCGCCGGTGTACTTCCCTACCCGATCACCTTTTTAATTACTGATATCTTAAGTGAACTGTACGGTAGAAAAAGAACGACTCATGTAGTATTGAGCGGTCTTTTTGCATCTGTATTTGTCCTCTTGATCCTTTGGTTAGGTGCCCAATTTCCGGCGATCGAAAATTCGCCCGTAGACGACAGCACCTTTAACCAAGTCTTTCAGAACGCCTGGCGAGTGATTGCTGCTTCGATGCTTGCTTATATCGTTGCTCAGCTTGTAGATGTTCGCTTGTTCCACTTTTGGAAAGGCCTCACCAAAGGACGTATGCTCTGGGTAAGAAATAACTTCTCCACGATCATATCACAATTCATAGATACCACACTGGTGGTTGTCGTCTTGTTCATAGGGGTTGAATCCAGCGCCACCATGTTTGACTATATTGTCGACGGCTGGTTTTTTAAGGTGCTATGCGCCTTGTTTGACACCGTGGTCATCTATGCATTTATGGCATGGGCCAGGAAGTTCTTCGGTCTCAGATTGGGAGAAGAAATCAGGCTCTAATTTTGTTGTTTACCACTACAGGACCTCAAAAGTAATCATGAAGCCTTCATGACTACGAACGTTGAACACCCCTGAGGTTGTAATCAAGTATTGGCCGCGAATTCCCAGCAACTTACCTTCCCACTGTTGACCTGGCTCTTTAAAGCTTAACGAATTCACTTTGTCCAGCTCATAGGTCCCCGGGTACTTCATATCCCATAGCTGACCGTCAGGTGAAGCCATACCCTGAAATTCTTCAGGTAGCAGTGAAAGAGCTCTGTCTTTAGCTTCTGGTAGGGATTCTTCAGTAGACGTTCCTTTGAGCATGGCACGCCATGAGGTCTTATCTGTGAAGTGTTCTTTCAACAGCACCTCTGCCTGACCGGCAAGGTATCTGTTCTCTGTACGCAGTACCTCGATCGCTTGAGCCGCCCCCTGATCCATCCAACGAGTGGGTACCTGGGTATGCCTAGTCACCCCCACTTTTATCCGATCCGTTTTTGCTAAATACACCACATGAGGCTGCAATTGTACCTTTTTTTCATATTCTAGGTCGCGCTCCTCAATTCCTAGATGCGCTTGGCTCAATTCAGGCTTCATTATGGTCGGGGAAGCCTCTGGTTTTGTAAAAAAACACTCTCGACAGAAGTTTTGACGGTATACTTCAGGGACCAATTGACCACAGAAACAAGTATGCTCTCCTTTAAAATTCATGCGCAACGTTCGCCCTATCAGACCGTTCATTAGGAGGAAATCCTCGCCGAGTTTTAAGCGATATCGAATAGTGGTATCAAAGCTGGTAGTCATTTTACGTAAAGGGCCGTCGAATCGCATTTTCTTTTATTTTTATCTACTTCAAGCTACCCGGACCATAACCAGATATCAGTGTTTTATTCTCTCGTCAACAAAGTTATACGCTTTAACCTTAGGAAGTACATCGATGAGCTATTTGCAAGCATCGAAAATCCAATTGGCACCCAAGAAGCCGTTCTTCAAGACTTGCTCGAAAAAGGATCTGAAACTGAGTTCGGAAGGCGCTTCAAGATCAATGCCTCTTTAGGACGAAAAGAATTTGCCTCGAGCGTTGCACTGAATGAATATGGAGATTTGAAACCAATGATCGACCGCATGCGAGCAGGAGAATCGGATGTGTTATGGCCGGGAACGGTGCTTTGGTACGCGAAGAGTTCCGGCACCACTTCGGGTGTTTCGAAATACATACCTATTTCTGAAGAGAATCTCAAAAACTGTCACTTTACGGGAGGGCGCTATGAGCTTGCCTTATATTTCAACCAACAACCTCAAGCTGCTATTTTTGAAGGACTCGGATTGCGACTAGGCGGATCTACAGCTTTAGAGCAGCATGGAAAAAGTCGCAGCGGAGACCTCAGCGCTATTCTTATCCAACACATTCCAATCTGGGCAGAGTTCAGGAGTGCACCATCTCCGGAGACGGCCTTGATGAGTGATTGGGAAGAAAAAATTGATGCCATCTTAGACGAAGTCATCGAACAAAATATTACCTCCTTGTGGGGTGTGAGCAGTTGGTTCTTAGTACTGTTTGAAAAAGTACTAGAGCGCACAGGCAAAGAGCATTTGTTGGAGGTCTGGCCCAATTTAGAACTCTTTGCTCACGGCGGTGTCAACTTCGCGCCTTATCAGAGTGCCTTTCGAAAGTTAATGCCCGGTAACCAAGTTACCTTCATGGAAAATTACAATGCCTCTGAAGGGTTTTTCGCTGTGCAAGACGAGCCCGATGGAGAAGGTATGTTACTGCTATTAAATTCAGGGATATACTATGAGTTCATCCCAATGAGCGAGTTCAGAGGCACCCAAAGCACGACTATTCTTTTAGATGAAGTAGATCTAGGAGTAGAATATGCGATGGTGATCAGCACCAATAGCGGTCTATGGCGGTACATCGTCGGAGATACGGTAACATTCACCTCACGTTCGCCTTACCGAATCAAAGTGAGCGGACGAACGGCACATTACATCAACGCTTTTGGGGAAGAAGTAATCGTTACCAATGCCGAAGAGGCGCTCCAAGCAACTTGCAAGAAATTAAATGCTCAAATCAGAGATTTTCATGCTGCTCCCGTATTCATGAATCAAGGTCAAGCAGGTGCACACCAGTGGCTCATAGAGTTCGATATTTTACCCGCTGACCTCAAAGCATTCGAGGTTGTTTTGGATCACGAGCTTCAAATTCGAAATTCAGATTACGCCGCTAAGCGAAAAGGCAATCTAGTGCTCAAGAATTTGCAGGTTATCGCTGCAGAAGAACGCCTATTTCACAATTGGCTCAAGTCAAAAGGAAAGCTTGGCGGTCAGAATAAAATTCCGCGTCTTGCCAATCATCGCGACCTGATGGAAGAATTCCTTACGCTAAATGAAGCTCTTCAAAAGAGTCCAACACCGTAGTCCAAAGATCGATTCTAGAACGGAGTGCCGCATTCGAGGCATCTCGAGCCACTAACCATTTATTTTCGTCCTCGGCACAGAGTTGTTCCACCATTTGTTCGGCAAGATGTCCGTGTACATCTCCATCAACTTCAATATGACGCTCCAGGTAGTAGGTGAATTTGCCCAATTTATCTGGAAATTTAGTCTTCAGTCCCTGTACGATCTCCATGAACATGTCCGGAATAAGATCTTCACGACCAAAGGTGAATACCGCAGCCATTTCAAATGCCTGACCTCTTTCAACTACCTCCAAGGTGCTTTGAACGAATGTCTTTGCTCCTGCTGGCGCATCACTCTTAGCCAATGCGACCTGAGGACTCACACCGTTTTGCAGATCTAGAATGAAATGACGGATTGGCGCTGTTCTTGCCCCAGCTTCTTCCATGGCCTCGAGGTACATTTCAAAATGACTCATTGCTCTGCCATCCTGATCCTCATCGCTTTCCTCTCCCCAGACGATTTCATTGATCAGTCGTCTAACCGCGGCGTTACCCTTAGGAACCCAATAAGTATCGGTACACGTCAACTCTCTCTGAAGCCCTTTGAGAAGTACCATGAAATCCCAAACCGCCCAAACGTGGTATTCCATGAAATGCTGTGCCTTTTCAAGGGTATCTACCCAGGTAAAAGCATCATGAGCAATTAATTCTGCCCGAACTTCTCTAATTTCAGATTTTACCCGCTCAATAGTCATTCTTCCTTCGCTCTTTTTATTATTTTGCGTTGACAAAAATACAGCTCATGCACATTGCAATTGCAGGAAATATCGGCTCTGGAAAAACTACTTTAACTAGCTTGCTAGCAAAGCATTATAATTACCAACCGCACTATGAAGATGTAGACGACAACCCGTACCTCGACGATTTTTACGAAGAGATGCAACGTTGGAGTTTCAACCTTCAAATTTATTTCCTTCGTTCTCGCTTTGAACAAGTAACGCAAGTCCGTGAAGAAGGTTTAAACGTCATTCAAGATCGTACGATTTATGAAGATGCGCACATTTTTGCGCCCAACCTTCACGCTATGGGACTGATGACCGCACGTGATTACAAAAGCTATAAGGGTCTTTTTGAATTGATGGAAAAACACCTTCAACCTCCAGATTTGTTGATTTACTTGCGCGCTTCTGTTCCAACCCTTGTTGACCACATTCAAAAGCGTGGTCGCGATTACGAAAACAGCATTCGTATCGATTACTTACGCCGACTCAACGAACGTTACGAGGCGTGGGTAAATTCTTACGACAAGGGTAAAATTTTGATTGTGAACGTAGACAAAAACAAATTCCCTGAAAACCCGGAGGACCTTGGCGAAATCATCAGCCAAATCGACTCAGAGCTAAACGGATTGTTCTAAGACTTCGACTATAGCATTAACCGCACCTGAATGAGCCTTCAATACCTTGAGGGCTTTTTCTTTTTCCAACCTTACCGAACGATTCAAATACGCTTGTAAATCACTTCTTTGACGGCATGGCACAAGGAGTTGGTGACGAATCAATTCAGTATTTTCAGGCATCTTTTCGGTATTCGGTCCACTCGCTGCAGCTTTGCCAGCTGCAGTTGCTTCCAAAACATTGTGCACTGCTTTGCCAAACCCTCCGCCTATAAAAATGTGGTCCGCAAGTCCATACAAGCTTCTTAAGACCCCAAACGTTTCTACGAACAGGACATCAACTACCTTCTCATTTTCACCATCTGAGGCTATACGCATTGAAGAGTTCAAGCTCGCTCTAAGCATTGCTGCTTCCTCCACCTTGTGGGGGACTATCCAAACGCTGTAGTTCTCCCAAGTTAAATGGTCCTTAAGGAAATTAACATCCTCCAAATGGGCACTTCCCACTAGTAAAACGGGCTTATTTTGAACGGATTTCCATGACACAAACGTGCTAGGAGGCTGCGCATCTGTTAATGAAAGCGCGTAATCGAATTTAGGGTTGCCCAAGACCTTCGATGCTAGACCGGCTTTGCGCAAGACCTGCGCATCAGATGTTTCAACCACACCCCAAACATGGATCGCACGAGAATACAAGGAGCGAATGAGCGGCAGAAATGGACTCAAAAACCAGGGTCGATTGGGTGCACTCATTGCTGCAATGACAACGGGAATATTCCTTTTGCTAAGCCCGGCAAGATGATTGGGCCATAAGTCATAACGCACAAAAAAGGCCAATGTAGGGTTGCAATACCTAAGCCATTTCCTGATCTCGCTAGGTGCATCGAAAGGAAGAAAATAGACCTTAGCTCCCTGATAATCTTTACGTGGATAATAGCCCGAAGGACTAAAGAAAGTGACCACGGCCTGCGCCTCTTTCTGACGTTCCAAGAAGCGTTCAAGTACAGGCCTGCCCATTTCAAACTCTCCCAAAGATGCACAATGCATCCACAAAACGGTTCCTTGTATTGGTGTTTGATTTTTCCAGTCGGAAGATCTCGTTACCTTACCTATCCAAGAATCACGTGGAGCCAGCCAACGGGCCACCCTGTACACACATTCCGTAAGTAACGGGTAGATGATCATTAGTCGAGTAGGTAGAAGCTTTCTTGTTGGGCGTAAACCGGTAAAAACCAGGAAAAGCCAGCGCCAATGTAACTGTCGAATTTTATACGGTGGTCCGAAAGCCCTGTATCAATATTGAAACCACGGACGCTCTTGCTCAAACCTAAATTCAAATAGAGGTTGATGGAATAGTTCACCCGCTCGTAGTTATCGAGATGGAGGTATCGCAAGGCTGAAACACTAGAGATTCCGCGATGCAATCTGTCGTATCCTTCTACAAATGGACTTTGAAGTTGAGGGAAATTTCCTCGCTCATCTCTTAAGCCAATTTTATTCTGACTCAAACCTAAACTATGCTGGTAGAGTAAACCTGAATTCGGGTTGTAGCGGGATCGTAGGATTTTCGCGACAGAGAGATTGAATTGGCCACCGGAGAGACCGGGCTGTATGTAGGCAAATTCACCATTTACGCCAATAAAATTACCCTCCGGGTCCATCAATCCGCCAAAAATAGATTTGGGGTCGTTGACCGACGAACCGTACAAAGCATCGAAGCTTCCTCCAAAAAACCAGCCAGCTCTATTTTTGCGAAGGTATTCAACGCTAACGGATGCAAAAGGGTTGTATCGCGTGCTCAAATCAAACATGGGAAGGTTTCCACCGGCACTTATACCCCATAATTGTACACTTCGCGTACTATCCTTTGTGGTCCGCTGAGCACTCATATTCCATGGCAGGAGCACAGCTATGAGTATCCAACATCTGAAGTTTGTAATTATGCTCATCTCTCGTATTGTTCCTGCAAGTTACAGCCTTCGTTTGTATTCAAGTAATGTATTTTAGCAAAGAAGTATAACTTCACCATAAGCACTACATAAAACTAGATAAAATCACGCTCACATGAAAATCACAGTAGTAGGAACCGGATATGTTGGCCTTGTTTCAGGCGCTTGCTTATCTGAAGTAGGTATCGACGTAACTTGTGTTGATATCGACCAGAAGAAGATCGACAACCTCAAAGAAGGCATTTTACCCATCTACGAACCGGGACTAGAGGAGATTGTAAAGCGCAACTATAAAAAAGGGCGTTTGAACTTCTCCACAGATTTAGGTGATGCTATTCGCGGATCAGAAGCTGCTTTCATTGCAGTGGGAACGCCTCCAGGTGAAGATGGTTCTGCGGATTTGAAGTATGTTCTTGCAGTCGCTGATGAGATTGGAAAAACAATGACCGACTACCTCGTGGTGATTACTAAATCAACGGTGCCGGTAGGTACTGCTGAAAAGGTGCGTGAGGCTGTTTCGAAAACACTAGATATTAGAGGTGTAGATTTCGGTTTTGATGTAGCATCGAATCCAGAGTTCTTGAAGGAAGGCGCTGCTATTGATGATTTCATGAAACCCGACCGTATTGTAGTTGGTGTCGACAGCCCTGAGGCGCAAGCCATCATGGATAAGCTCTACCGTCCCTTCACCCTGAACGGTCACCCTGTAATTTTTATGGACATTCCGTCGGCGGAGATGACCAAATACGCAGCAAATGCAATGCTTGCGACGAAAATCTCGTTCATGAATGACATCGCTAACCTGTGTGAAATCATGGGTGCCGATGTGAATCTTGTTCGACGAGGAATTGGTTCTGACCCAAGAATTGGAAACAAATTCATCTATCCAGGAATTGGGTATGGAGGATCGTGCTTCCCAAAGGACGTGAAAGCACTGGCGAGAACGGGGCGCGAGAATGGACATGTTATGCGCATCCTCGAAGCGGTGGAAGAAGTAAACAACGATCAGAAAAGCGTTATTTTCAATAAAATCAACGCCTATTTCGCAGGGAACTTACAAGGTAAAACCATTGCTTTTTGGGGACTTTCGTTCAAGCCGAATACGGACGACATGCGCGAAGCACCATCTGTGGTGATCGCCAACTTATTGCTCAATGCAGGAGCAACGGTGCGTGCCTATGACCCAGTAGCCATGGAAGAGACGAAACACCAGCTCGGTGATCGCATCACCTATTGTGAGAGCGACATGGAAGCTGTTGAAGGTGCCGATGCCTTGGCACTCATCACCGAGTGGTCTGAGTTCAGAGTACCGAGCTGGGAGAAGGTCGGTGCTGCCATGAAAAACAAAGTGGTCTTTGACGGTCGCAACCTCTACCGCAGAGAAACACTCATCGAGCACGGCTATGATTATTACGGAATAGGAATGGGCGAGAGTATCGTCGAAAAAGCATAAAAAGATGCCAAGAGTACTCATAACAGGAGCAGCGGGATTTTTAGGATCACATCTCTGTGACCGATTCATCGCTGAGGGCATGGAAGTGCTAGCGATGGACAACCTGATCACAGGAAACATGGAGAATTTGGAGCACTTGATTGGGCATCCACAATTCACTTTTTACAACAATGATGTGTCCAACTTCGTGCACGTACCCGGGGAGCTCGATTACATCTTGCACTTCGCATCGCCAGCCTCACCTATTGATTACTTAAAAATTCCGATTCAGACTTTAAAAGTAAGCTCACTTGGCACGCATAACCTTCTAGGGTTGGCTTTGGCTAAAAAAGCGCGCATACTAGTCGCCTCTACTTCCGAGGTGTACGGCGACCCATTGGTTCACCCACAAACGGAAGAATACTGGGGGAACGTGAATCCAGTAGGACCTCGAGGGGTGTACGACGAAGCCAAGCGCTTTATGGAGGCCATGACCATGGCATATCACACCTATCACGGACTAGAGACGCGTATTGTTCGCATCTTCAATACCTATGGCCCACGCATGCGACTCAACGACGGTCGAGTACTGCCCGCTTTTATCGGTCAGGCATTACGCGGTGAAGACCTTACTGTCTTTGGTGATGGTTCTCAAACGCGATCGTTCTGTTATGTGGACGACCTCATCGAAGGGATCTACCGTTTATTGATGAGTGACCATGCGGAGCCTGTGAATATCGGCAACCCACATGAGATTACGATCAGTGAATTTGCAGAGGAGATCATGGAGCTGACCGGTACCGATCAAAAGGTCGTCTACAAGGAACTTCCGGTGAATGATCCGATGCAACGCAAGCCAGACATTAGCAAAGCGAAATCGATTTTAGGCTGGGAGCCAAAGGTGATGCGTGAGGATGGGCTGAGATTGACCTATGATTGGTTTAAAAGCTTATCGGACGAAAGGCTCTACAGAAAGGAGCACAGAGATTTTGCAGACTACAGCAGAAAATAGACCTTTAGGGGCACAAACCAATTCCTAAAAAAACACCCATGGTACACATCCTGGTTACGGGCGGATTAGGCTACATCGGATCTCACACAGTAGTGGAGTTGATTGAAGCTGGATACGAGCCTATCGTCATTGATAATCTAAGCGAAAGCCCAATTGAAGTAAAAAGTCGTATCGAAAAATTGGTCGGGAGAGCAATCACCTTCCGCCAAGTTGAGATGTGTAATAAAGCTGAAATTGACGCCGTTTTCAAGGAGTTTCCAACGATTGTCGGAACTATTCATTTTGCGGCATTCTTGTTGGTCAATGAAAGCGTTGATTTGCCACTGAAGTACTACCAAAACAACTTAGTGAGTACGATGAACTTGCTTCAGAGCATGCAGGAACACAGTGTTAAAAATATCGTATTCTCCAGCTCTTGTACCGTGTACGGCACGCCAGAAAACCCACACGTGGATGAAAATGCGCCGGTACAACCTGCAGAAAGCCCGTACGGGAATACGAAAAAGATGGGCGAAGAGATCTTACGCGATTTTGCACATACCGGGGCCGTTGATGTGTTGAGTTTACGTTACTTCAACCCTATTGGATCGCATCCATCGAGTATTATCGGTGAATTCCAAGACGGTGAACCGCACCATTTGGTGCCTTATATCACGGAAACTGCGATCGGAAAACGCGAGAAATTACGTGTCTTTGGATCCGATTACGATACGCGTGACGGTTCCTGTGTTCGAGATTACATCCATGTTATAGACATCGCCAAAGCGCACATTTTAGCCGTGCAAAATTTGGTGGATGGCAAGACCTCTGGTTTTGACGTGGTTAATCTCGGTTCTGGAAATGGATCTACCGTGCTTGAAATGATTCATGCGTTTAAAGCAGCTACAGGGATTGAGATTGCCTACGAATTGGCGCCAAGAAGAGAAGGAGACGTCCCTGCTGTTTATGCAAACATCGCCAAGGCACAACGCGTTTTAGGTTGGACACCTGAAAAAAGCTTAGAAGATATGCTTCGAGATGCTTGGAATTTTGAGCAATCGTTAACTCGATAAAAACAGTATGAAAAATATCATCATCACCGGCGGCGCCGGATTTATAGGATCTCACGTTGTACGTTTGTTTGTGAACAAATACAGCGATTACCGCATCATCAATGTGGATGCTTTGACCTACGCGGGAAACCTAGAGAACTTAAGTGACATTCAAGATGCTCAAAATTATGTCTTTGAGCGTGTAGATATCGTCGACGCCGCAGCGGTGGATGCGTTGTTTGATCAATACCAGCCGGAAGGGGTTATTCATTTGGCGGCCGAAAGCCACGTGGACCGCTCGATCAAAGATCCTCTTGCGTTTGTGCGCACTAACATTTTGGGTACGGTAAATTTATTGAACAGCTTCAAGCGTATACACGCTGATTTTGAAGGCAAGCGCTTCTACCACATCTCTACAGATGAGGTCTATGGCACGTTGGGTGCAGAGGGTTTGTTTGAAGAGACCACAGCTTATGATCCAAACAGCCCATACAGCGCTTCAAAGGCATCTTCAGACCACTTCGTACGCGCCTACGGGGAGACCTATGGCATTCCGTATGTAGTGACCAATTGTTCGAACAACTACGGTCAACATCAGTTCCCAGAGAAGCTGATCCCACTCTTTATCCATAACATCGTAGAGGAAAAACCACTGCCGGTCTATGGTGATGGAAACTATACCCGCGACTGGTTGTATGTCGTGGATCATGCGCGCGCCATCGATCTAGTGTACCATGAAGGCAAGAACGCTGAGACCTACAACATTGGTGGCTTTAATGAATGGACAAATTTGAATCTGATCAAGGTGCTTTGCGAGCAGATGGATGAGAAATTGGGCCGTGAAATAGGCAGTAGCGAAAAACTAATCACCTATGTAAAAGACCGGCCTGGTCATGATCGCAGATATGCTATTGATGCGACTAAAATCCAGCGTGAATTGGGTTGGGAGCCTTCTGTGACTTTCGAAGAGGGCCTTTCGATTACTATCGATTGGTATCTACAGAACGAGCAATGGTTGAAAAATGTCACTACGGGAGCCTATCAAGACTACTACGAAAACATGTACGCCAAGCGTTAATTGCGTAATTTGCGCCTTGTGAAAGGTGTCGTAATCAAAAGTACAGGAAGCTGGTACCAAGTCCGTGAATCGGAAACTGGTGCATTGTTCAACTGCCGAATCAAAGGCAAGTTGCGCATAGCCGGTATCAAAAGTACCAACCCGCTCGCTGTGGGTGATGTGGTGCTTTTTGAATTAGAGCCCGGTTACGACGAGCAAGGCGTCGTTAGCGGTATTGAGGAGCGCCGCAATTATATCGTTCGCAAAAGCGTCAACCTTTCCAAACGCGTGCACATCATTGCGGCCAATATGGACCAAGCACTCCTGGTTACTACCCTGGCAAGCCCAAGTACTTCCACTGGTTTTATGGATCGATTTTTAGCGACCGCCGAGGCCTATGCTATCCCGACGGTTATCGTTTTTAACAAAGTCGATTTGTACGGGGAAGAAGAACTGGCAGAATTGGCCTATCGCAAGGCCGTCTATGGTGATATAGGATATCAAATCATTGAAACCTCTGCCACAGAAAGACAAGGCCTCGATGAGCTCGCAGCCGTTCTCCAGGATAAAGTCACCCTATTAAGCGGACATAGTGGTGTTGGAAAAAGCACTCTTGTCAACGCTGTAGAGCCTGGTTTAGAACTACGCACTGCGCAGGTGAGCACCTCGCATCACAAAGGACAGCACACCACCACCTTTGCAGAAATGCATCCGCTGAGTATCGGAGGAGATATTATAGATACTCCGGGAATTAAAGGCTTTGGGCTGGTGAATATGGAAAAAGAAGAAATCTCACATTTCTTTCCAGAAATCTTCCGCCTAAGCCAGGACTGTAAATTCCACAATTGTATGCACGTAAACGAGCCTAATTGTGCCGTAAAAGCAGCTTTGGAGGATAATCACATTGCATTTACACGCTACGAAAGCTACATCAGTCAGCTTCGCGACTACGAAGACGAAAATCACTTTAGAAGCAGCAACCACTAGATTATGCGAGTACTACTCCAGCGTGTTTCAGAAGCTAAAGTCGTTGTCGAGGACAGGGTGGTCAGTCAAATAGGCAAAGGTCTACTTCTATTGCTAGGAGTCGAAGACAATGATAGTGAGGTGGATATCGAATGGCTCTGTCAGAAAATTTCAAAAATGCGACTGTTTCCAGATAGCGACGGTGTGATGAATCGCAGTATTGTCGAGGAAAATGGTGAGTTTTTAGTCGTTAGCCAATTCACTTTACATGCTTCTACCAAAAAAGGAAATCGCCCCTCCTATATTCGTGCCGCTCGACCTGAAATCGCAGAACCACTGTACGAACGTTTCACCGAACAACTCTGGCATACGAGTAATCTTCCTGTAAAAGCAGGTATTTTTGGAGCAGATATGAAAGTGCACCTGGTTAATGATGGCCCGGTAACGATTTGGATAGATAGTAAAAACAAAGAATAGCATGGCCCTAGATCCTATTAACGTTAACACGGCCCTTCCTCTGGGCCAATTACAAGACGAGGTACACGAATGGATTGCAAATCATGGCGTGAGATACTTCAATGAGCTCACGAACATGGCACAACTCACCGAAGAGGTTGGCGAGGTAGCTCGAATCATAGCACGTCGCTATGGCGAGCAAAGTGAAAAAGAAAGCGATAAGGCGAAAGACCTTGGCGAAGAGCTGAGTGATGTACTCTTTGTAGTCCTTTGTCTGGCCAACCAGACCGGTACCGACCTTCAGAGCGCCTTCGATAAGAAAATGAATGTGAAGCGCGAACGCGACCACGATAGACATCACAACAACGAGAAGTTGAAATAAAAAAAGCGCCCCTGCCGGAGCGCTTTTTTTATACTTGAAAATTTCGGGCTATCTAAATCGGAATTCGAATCCTGTACTGATCCAGCGTCCCGGTTGAACCACATTGCCACGGTCGTAATAGGCTGCATCTAGTGCATTGTTTACGTTGATGAAAGCCTGGAATGGGAATTGACGTTTGAACAAACCCGCCGCTGGCGCATAATAAACCTTTAGATCTATCAATGCGAATGGATCGTAGGCGATCTCCTGTCCTCCGCTGTAGTACGTTCCGACACGATCTTGAACCGTGATACTGTAAGTTGCGAATAAACCTAACCCTAGCTTTTGGGTAGCGCGTGCATTGACCTTTGCTTGCAAGTAATCCAAAGCATAAAGGCTTGAGAAATCGACCTCACGTGTGCGGCCATTCATCACCGTAGCAGTAACGTTGACTTTTTGTAGGCGTTTGCGTCGCTTGGAAGCGCGGTATTGCCATGCACCTTCCAACCCTGTTAAGCTGAGCTCGGTGATGTTGGAAGCGTAGGCTGTCGGATCACCGTCGTAGGTCACCCAGTCAATAAGGTCCTTGCTTTGACGGTGAAATAACACACCGGTCCAATGAACGTTCCCTTTGTAAAACTTGTAACCCGCCTCCAGATTCCAAGACGTTTCCGGTTGAAGCGTGATAGATCCTTGAGCGCCGCCCCGGTTGTAGTAAAGGTCTGTGAAAGTTGGGTAGCGCACACTGCGGTTCGCTGTTCCGAACAGGGTTGCTTGTGAAGTGAGACGGTAGGTTGCATCGAGCGTGGGCGCCCAAAACCATTGTTGTGGAGCCAGTGCTGTTGCGATGTAATGATCATTGACCATCAATCCTCCATTGATCTTTAGGCGCTCGCGTTCGAAACGGTGATCGATGAAATACGTCCAATCCGCACTCCACATTCCTTTGGTCATGCGGTAACTTTCCCAGCCTGGCACGACAACAGTCTCATCATCTTCGCCAAGTACATTGGAGTTTATCCGGTCGGACCTGCTGGTCATCCCAAGTGTGGTGCTGTGCTCGATGTTCCACTTGTGATGAATACGCAATGTGGAGTTCATGGCCACGGTACGGTGAAAATTGGGGCCAGAGTACCATGTGGCTGCAGTATCATTATCGAAAGCGCGGTAGTAGCGGCCGCTAGAAAGTTTTGTGTAGGCGACGGGGCTTGCGTCATAGCCGGCTAAACCCTCGGTTTCACGGTACAGCTCGAATCGATCGGTACCGCTGACCGTATTCGTATTGAAGGTAATGGTGGTTTGGTCAGAGAGCGGCAAGGTGCTGTTCAAGCCAAAGAGCTTGGTGGTGGTGGCCTCAAATTGGTCCGGGAAGGCAGTGGTGTAGAAGTTCTGAGCTCCGAAGGCTTTGTTATTATCGCCATAAAACATCTGCACTTGGGGCGTTAGACCGCGGAAATCCCAATCACGAGAGAGCTGGAAGAAAAGCTTGTCGCTGGTAAAATCAGTGTTGGCAATATAGCCGGAGGTTTGCTGGAATTGGTGGCCCAATTGAAAGGCCCACTTCCCCAATGACATTCCGCCGTAAAAACTGCTGTTGATCAAATCGTGCTTTCCTGTGGTGGCGCTGTAACCCGCATTGAGCTTGCGGCCTACCTTTTTCAAAACGATATTCACCACGCCCGTCATCGCTCCAATTCCGTGGGCATTGGCCGCACCTCCGTGAATGATTTCGATGCGATCAATCATGGCCAATGGTACGGGGAGATTCATGTTGTGGTGGCCGGTTTGCGGGTTGTTCATTCGGGCGCCATTGACCAAAATCAAGGTTTGATCGAACGTTCCCCCACGAATACCCAGGTCGCCCTGCACATCGAGTGGGCCGCGCTGGCGCATATCCACTCCAGAGACCATATCGAGAAGCTCGTTGATGTTTTGAACCGGAAGCTCTTGAATTTCCTTTGCCGTGAGAACGACCACGTGACGTGAGGCTTTGGCATATGACTCGCCCATAGGGGCCGTGCTCACCTCAACTTCATTTAGGATTACGGTTTTCTCTTTTTTCGGGACAATTCCTCTAAACCCTTTTCGCTGTCCAAATTCTTGGGCATGCGCAATGCTAAATAGACTGAGAAAAACCGCTACGAGCAGTGAATTTTTCATGTTTTTGA
>Ga0209962_1000278_pt1 | contig 16332 bp, 29 predicted proteins | sample SalPonA_C_H2O_MG_FD_185722 | JGI IMG/M metagenome (GOLD analysis project Ga0209962, IMG submission 185722) | Water microbial communities from South San Francisco under conditions of wetland restoration - Salt Pond MetaG R2A_C_H2O_MG (SPAdes)... | ecosystem: Environmental > Aquatic > Non-marine... | reverse complement strand
AAAAAATTCTGGGTAAGAATACTGCGGGCATGTATTGCGATAATAAATGCCAACATGACTACCAACACAAACAACGGATAATAGAATGGAAAGAAACTGGAAAGATTGGCAAGAATCCATTGAAACGATATCTTGCCGAGAAGAAAGAAGGTTGCTACGAGTGTAGCATAACAGAGTGGAATGGTAAACCTATTGTACTTGAGTTAGAACACATAAATGGAAACAGTGACGATAATAGTGAAGAAAATGTTTCTTTGTTATGTCCAAACTGTCATAGCCAAACAGATACTTATAAAGGTAAAAATGTTGGCAAAGGAAGGCATTATCGCAGACAACGATATGCTGAAGGTAAAAGTTTTTAATGCTCCTGTAGTTTAACTGGAAAAACAAGGGATTTGTAACCCCTAGTTCTCGGGTCAGTTCCGGGCGGGAGCACCATTATTAAAGGCAACTTAACATGAACGATATGGAAAAAGCAAACAATACTATCGAACAAGAGTTAGAAAACAAAATTACTAAAAACCGTTTTGATGCGGCAAAAGGTATTGTTCTAACTGGTTGGGTATTACTTATTGTTATGAGCATGGGCATTGTAGGTACTACAATGTGGATGTGGATATCAGGACAACCTGTACCAGAGACACTTGCTAATTGGGGGTCTATGGTTCTAGGTTTTTTGTTTGGTGCTTTTATAGGTCTTTTAAAAGACTTCATATCGGGAGATGATTCCGATTAATTTTATGCCCGCATGGTGGAATTGGTAGACACGCGGTCTTTAGGCGGCCGTGCTATTAGCGTGAAAGTTCGAGTCTTTCTGCGGGCACCATTGATTTAAAGTTTTATTCCCGGATGGACGCAAGGTGTGTCAGCAGATTGTTAATCTGTTCATCAGGTAGGTTCGATTCCTACTCCGGGAGCCATATTAAAGGCAAGAATATAAATAAAAGAAAAGGAGTTCTTACCTATGCCTAAAGGTGGTTTAGCAACATACTGTACTTGCGAATACTGCGGTGAGCAGTTTAAAAAGAAATATCATGGTAATATCACTAATCGATTTTGTTGTAGAGATTGTCGTGACAACGCAAACGCAATAGCAAAAATAGAATCGGGTAACTATACTAGTGCTAATGCTAGGACTTATTTCAAAAGGTTTACTGAATATAAATGTAGTTGCTGTGGTATTAACGAATGGAATGGAAAAGATATTCGTTTACAGATAGATCACATTGATGGTAATAATAAAAATAATGTTGTAGAAAACCTTCGTTATTTGTGTCCTAACTGTCATACGCAGACAGATACTTGGGGTGTTAAAAATGTAAGTAAAGAAGGAGCAGAAAGATTAAAACTTGCTGCTAAAATAGGAAATGCTATTAAAAATGGCAAACTCCCTCCAGGAACAACATTAGACAACTATCAGGCGTGAAGTTGCGGGTTCAAGTCCCCTACGGGTCGCCATACACTAAAATAGAGCGTTAACCGCTCTATTTTTCTTCAAAAAAAGGTTGACAGGGTACCCAAATAGTCATATGATATATGAGTTGATTTGGAGGAATACATTATGTCAGTTACTAATCTTATTGCTTGTTTGTGGGAAGAGATTCGTAGTTTGGATCTTAATAATCCCAACCATCATCCACGCATAGATGCATTGTTAGATGAACTTGCCGCGTTTCAACGTCAGGTAAAGTTAAGATAATACTTGACAATGTGTTTTCACGGAACTATACTTGTATTGTAAGTTGATTGAGAGAAATGTTATGACTGAATTTCGCACTGAAAAATATACAAACGAAGAATTCTTGGCACTTGAGCGCAATGCTGATGGTGACTTACTTAATATGTTTGATGCGTTTTTACTTCTTACTGAAGATCAGGTCGCCCAATTGTCCGGTGATGATTGGAGCCGATACTACGATTACAAAGAAGAGTTAGACTATGAAATGGCTGCTCTTTCCAAAGAATTTGGTCTGTAAGGAGAACTACACATGTATCCTGAAATTTATCTTGAATATTTTCCTGATTACCCAGTACGTATAATTTTCCGCGAAGCAGCCGTTGCCAGAGATTTGGTTGTACAGCATCGTGTTGATGGTAAATGGATTGATTGTGCTTCGTACAATGAAATGAGTGATGATTACGCTTTTACAAATGCTCGCCGATCGGCACAAGACGTATGTAAGCGAATTGATTACAAAGTAGAAGGATACTAATCTGATGGATATGTATATTAAACAACATTATGAGGGCGCATGTGAAGTTATAGCAGTTATCAATGGTGATAAAAAGGTTGTATTTTCTGGTTCTTACATAGAATGTAAAATGTTTATAGAGGATTGCAATGAAGATTTTGCTTGAAACAACAAAGTGGAGTGACAACATTCCAAACCATACATACATTGTAGACAGTGATAAGATGATTGCTTTTATTTCTGCTGTTGATGGTTCATTTAAAAAGTTTGGCAAGCCGTTATCTTTTGGTAAGAAGGGTAGAAGTTTCAAAGAATTGAAAGATAAGGCGACTGTTCAAAAAGTTACAGAATTGTTACAAACAGATACGTGATTTAAGATTAATAATAAATATTATTTGAGTTGTTACTACATTGGTGTATAATAACAAAAACATGTCACTATCGAGGAATCGTAATGTCTAAGCCACTCAAACGCCGTCCTATGTTCAAGCCAGCAGGACAAAACAATATTCGTCAAACACCTGTTGAAGGTCTTCCAAAATCTATTCTAAGAAATCTACAAAAAAATGAAAAAGTAACTTAAATTTATCAAAAAAAGGTTGACTTTAATCCTCAAGGCAGTATAATATTCATATAGTCAGTTGAGAGGAGAAAGACAATGGCTTTTATGAACAAAGAACGTAAAGCGGAACGTGCCCCAGCAATCAAAGCAATCCTCAAAAAGTACGGCATGAAAGGTTCTATTGCTGTTAAAAACTACTCTACTCTTGTTGTTAATCTTAAAAGCGGTAAACTTGACCTTCTCGGTGTTGAGAACAAACAGCGTGAAATGTACGCCAAGCGTGACAACCGCACTTTCTACCCAGTAGACGGCTACTACAATGTAAATCAGTACTACGATGCCGCTAACGCTCGTAAACTGGGTGAAGAAGAGATTGCTAACTTCCTTGATGAGTTGACTGCGGCAATGTACGGTGCTGATTATTACGATAACAGTGACGCAATGACCGACTATTTCGATACGAGTCATTATATTTCAATCAATGTCGGTAAGTGGAACAAGCCATACGAATTAACTGCGTAAGGAAAAAGATGATGGATATTTGGACTCAGATTTACAACATACTTGTTATTGAAAAAGGTTACGACCCAGATGATGCTGATGTTTTGGCTACTGACATTGAAGAACTATACTTTGATGGTGGTATCACATTGTTTGAAGCAATCGCAGAATATTCGTAAAAAGTTTAAAAACGAAGCCCGCAATTTAGCGGGCTTTTTTTATACGGTTGACAAATTTGGGTATATTCTCGGGAGACAGTATTAGGTCTTGCCTGAAGCCAATAAAGTCTTGGGTCAAATCCAATTCTGCGTCCATAAAATTTTTATCTGAAATGTACTCTAAAATATCATGTCTATACTGGGGACGTGTAGTGTGTATACCTAATTGTTTTGCCAGATATCCAAATAATTCATATTCTGAAAAGTTATTACCTTTTACTGTTTCTAGCACTGAGGTAACTATGTCTTTTCCTGTGTGAGACTCCACTGATTCTTTGATAAACGACCATAGATTTTGAGACATGGGAAAAAATTCAGAAATGAAACTTGTATAGTTTCTAAACTTCAAACCAGTTAAATCTGTTATAAAGTCTAGGTAATCTTCAAAGTGTCTTGCTTCAGTAGAAAGGTATATAGGAGAGCCGTACGAGTACCATGTGTAGTTGTTTATAGCGAATGTATCCGCATCTTGTATTAAGAAATACTCTTCTGTTTGTTCATCTATGGCGTGTAGTTTAACTAATTGCTGATAGATGTACGGGCTTATTCGCGGTAAACCAAATTTAGTATCGTCCACAAACTCAAATTTATCTGTATCTATGTAAGGTATAACACGATTCAAATCCACATCTGAACCGTGATAGACAATAGTTTTAGTTATGGCGGGTTCTAAGTATTCATCAAAGTTGACAGTTATTAAAAAACTGTCAACCTTATATGAGCCCAAAAACATTAATCTTAGCATATGTGTTAACTTAATTCGAATATGTATGCTTTACCAGATAAATCGCCGCTGGCATCGTCTTCTTGGTATGCTCCCACAATTGCGTAGTTACCATCAATACTTACCGAATAACCGAACTGATCACCAGCACTTGTACTGAATGCGTTTGGATTATCTAGTGTAGCAACTAAATTACCAGTTGTTATATCAAAGATGTATGCCTTACCCGAACCAGAACCGTCAGAATCGTCTTCTCCTAGTGCGCCTACAATAGCATAATTATCAGAAATACTTACCGAATAACCGAACTGATCACCAGCACTTGTACTGAATGCGTTTGGATTATCTAGTGTTTTGCTTAATGTTACAGTTAACGGTGCTGTATATGAAGTTGTGTACCTACTGATCTTGTTAGATGTGTATTGTTGAATCGTATCTTTGCCATTGACTGGTCTCCGTTGTTAATATAATTTCATTTATTTATCAAAAAAAGGTTGACTTCTACTTCAATGGATGTATAATGTATATGTAAGTTGATGAGAGGGAGTTGAAATGTTTAAAGTTTATCTTACTAATTTTGGTTACTTTCTTCAGGATTCTTTTGCTACTCGTGCAGAAGCCGAGAAAGAAGGTCGTAGAAATGGTTTTGCTTATTCTGTTGTAGAGATAGAAAATCCTGAACTAGAAAATGCTGAAGCCGACCTCGCTATGTTTGAAATGGGACTGTAAGGAGATTACTATGTCTAAGCGCAAAACTGTTTCTGTTGATGCTATGCTTGAAAAATTCAACACTATCCTTGAGAGCGATATGGTTCCACAGGATGCTAAGATTGGCATCTGTACTGCGGCTGAAATGCTGTTGATGGAAGCAAATCGTTACGCTGGCTTCCGTTACAATAATCTAACATACAATGCGCGTACCGAGCGTTACGACATTGACCCAGACACCGATTACAATCGCACTTACTTTATCAAGGCTGCTTAAGGAGATTATCATGTCAGTAGAAAACATTATTAACGATATCCGTGCTGTTCGTTCACCAGAAGAAATGCGTGAAATCATAGATGCGGTTAATCTTCAAATGACATTCCTGTCCCGTCAAAACATTCGTCAATTTACAGTAGGCGACAAGGCTAAATTCACAACTGGTACTGGTAAGACGGTAGTTGGCACGGTGACTAAAGTGAACCGTAAGACTGTACAGGTTCGTGAGAGTAACAACAATAGTTTGTTTGGTACACTGTACAAAGTACCAGCGAGTATACTAGAACGTGCATAAATAGTTGAGTGATACTGGACACGGTGTTATAATGTATTAAATGAGGAATACTAATGAAATTTGAAAAGATTGAATATCACAGTGTACATAGTCATTTGTACTTTGATATACCAGACGAGGATATCATAAAAGAGTTTGGTTCGTTACAGCGATTCCAAGAAATTCTATCTCATGTAGAATGTGAAAATAATTTTGACGAACCAGATGGGGAAGAACCAACTGACGAAGAATATGACAAATTCTTTGAAATTCAATCATGGTATGGTCATGTAGACCGCGAAGATGATTGGTTCAATGAACGCAAAGGCGGGTTTGAAGTTGGTTATAGAATTATAGAAGAGGACGAATAACATGTCTAATATAACAATTATGATGGTATTGACCATCGTAGGTTTCGCATCATATTTTAGTTACCGTCAAGGTATGTTATATGGTGGTAAGATTACACTACAAGCATTGGAAGCAGAGGGTATAATCACCATAGAACGTGAAGACAAAACCGTAAAAAAGATGTAAGGAGAAAATCCAATGGCTTATAATGGACCAGAAAGACGTATATCATCATCATTTCGCCGTTGGTGTCATGAAATGTGGTTTAGACATTCTGACGAAGTTTTGGATTGGACAGGTAAGACACCAGAATATACCGCAACACAGTATTTTAATCAATACAAGTGGTGGTTAAAACGTGAATATCAACATGCTACGGATAGAACGTGATTCGATAGATGACATAGCAGTTGATAGTCTATTGCATCATTATCAACAGATTAAACAACGTGCCAGTGAATTAAAATCAATGGATAGAGCATTACGTCCGTATGATGAAGTCATTGGCATAGGTCAAAATCTTAGAGCAATAGAAATAGTACTAGAGTATTACGGGATATCGGATATCCCAGGAGCATTGGAGTTATACAATGACGATATCAAAGCCGTGGACTCAATAGAATAATACATTATGAAAAGATTAATACATTCCCATATGGCAATATCGCTTGCCGTAGTTGTGGGTCTTGTTTATCTTGCAACACAAGATTACAAGCACCGAATGCAACTTCTTAATACCCAAATTAAAATATCAGAACAGTTGGACGAACTTAACACCGCAGAAATCATTGTTAAGGTAGAACAGCCAGAACAAATTGCTACTATCCCTGAACCGCCAAACGAAACTATCATAATCACTGAACCAACAGGTGAGCCAGGACGATTAGATGAAACCCTACACCCAGATGTATATTGTCTTGCAAAGAACGCATTTTTTGAAGCAAGTATAGATAATTTGGCAGGTATGGCAGCAGTAGCAGATGTTGTATTGAACAGAGTAGAGGACACTAGGTATCCAAATACGGTATGCGGTGTTATACAAGCAGGCAAGAAAGATGATAATGGCAATCCAATAAAGAATCGTTGTGCATTTTCTTGGTATTGTGATGGCAAGGATGATGATGTGCCACGAGAAACAGAAAACTGGAAACGTGCTAAAACTATCGCATGGAACTTAATCAAGAATGGCAAATACCGTGGCATTAGTGATGGTGCAACACATTATCACGCTACATATGTAAAACCAAAATGGATAAAGGATAAAGGTATGGTAGAAGCAGGTAGAATAGGCGAACATATTTTTTACCGTTGGGAGCGATAAGACTTGATATCTTAGTCGTATATATGTTATACTAACACATAAACTTTAACTGGAGTTAACTATATGGCAACACTAGAAGATATCTTCACTGTAGATATGTTTCAACCCAAAATAAGCAGTCTACAAATTCCACTACCAAAAAACATCAAAGGGTTACTAGATGAGTTGGATGCAGTACCGTCAGGCTCTAGAGCAATGCGTCAACGGTTCGAAGAAAACTTGGCATTTGATTTACTATCATTTGATGGTACCGCAGAGGATGCTAACTTAGATGCAAGGTGGAAATATACATATGCGTATGAGTTATTGCATCTGGTAACCGACTTAACTGATTGGGATTTTTCAGTACAATACAGTGACTATACAGATAACAAACTTCAAGAGGCAGGATTTATGCGATACAATTTTGCCCCATACGGTGACATACTATCAGAATGTGTTTATCTATGGCAAGATAATACAGAAGAAGGATTTGTGAGTGTAGAAGTTGTTGCGAAACGAAACTTAAATCATTACAAACAAATTTGGGACCGTTTGGATGTAGAATACTATGCTAAACATCTATGGAAAAGCAGTCCAAGATATGAAGACAAAAAAGAACACGTGGTAAAGAACATTATCACCGAACATTTTAACCAACTTGCCGCAATGATAGATAAATAGTTAGAACTATTTATTGGGGAGCGGCATGCCGGTATTATTTGACAAAATAAATGAAAACGCCTTCTCCGGTACAGAACTAACAATGCGAAAAGTAAACGAGTTGTTAGACCCTGTACTGTCAGAGAAGGTTGCTATAGCACGAGACATAAAACTATTAGAGAACGATTCACGTCCAAGAATTTATTGGGTTCATGGTATTCCAGGTGATACTCCTGCAAATCCTGCCATTGAGAATCGTACAATCAGAGATCCGGCAACACGATGGAATTACATTGACCGCATTGTGTTTGTTAGTGAATGGCAACAAGCACAATACGCAAAGCAGTATAAACTTACTCCGAAAGAGTTAAAAGAACGTACATGTGTCATACGCAATGCTATACACCCCATAGAAGCGCACACGAAGCCTTCAGGCAAGATTAAATTAATATACACATCCGTACCAGTACGCGGTTTAAACGTGCTGTATCAGGTGTTTAGTGAGATAGCAGATAGATATCCAAATGTTGAACTAGATGTATATTCATCTTTTAACATATACGGCATACCCCATATGGATAAACGTTTTGAGCGGTTGTTTGATGCGTTACGTGCTCATCCACAAATAAACTATTATGGTACTGTAAGTAATTCAGAATTGCGTGAAGCATTAAAGCAGAGTCATATTTTTGCTTACCCTAGTACATTTATGGAAACCAGTTGTGTTGCATTAATAGAAGCAATGAGTGCAGGTCTATTGTGTGTACACAGTAGTATTGCCGGACTTCCAGAGACTGCCGCTGGACACACTAATATGTATGAATGGTGTACATCACCAACACACGAGAAACGATTTGCAGAACATTTAGAACGTGCTATAAAGCAATATATCAACGGTAATTTAAGTGGTATACCAGCACAACAACAATATATAAACGATAATTATTCCTGGGATGTTCGCATGGAAGAATGGAATAATTTCATCAAGGAGATAATATAAAATGGCAAAAGTCAGATTTAACAATGTAGAATTAACAAAATCAGTGGGTACACGTTCTTTAATATTGCCGAGCCCTTGGTTGCAAGCAACTGAACAAAAATTACTTTCAAGTGATATAGAAGCAGAGGATCGGTTTGGGTCCGCAGTATCCATATCTGCTGATGGTAATACCGCAATTGTAGGTGCTAATCAGGAAAGCACAGACGCGAATGCGGTAGGCGCCGCATACATCTTCACTCGTTCTGGCGATGTTTGGACTGAACAACAGAAAATTCAAGCAAGTGATAAAGAAGCACAGGATTTTTTCGGTTGGTCAGTATGCATTAGTAGCGACGGAAATATTGTAGCAGTTGGGGCAATCCAAGAAGGATCCAGTGGTTCAGTATACATCTTCACTCGTTCTGGCGGGGTATGGACAGAACAACAGAAAATAACACCCACTACAACATCGGGAGCCAGGGTTGGAGAGAGCGTTGATATTTCAACCGATGGAAGCACACTAATATTGGGCTGTAGAGGAGGTGATCAGGTGTTTATATACACGTATAATGGTTCGTCTTGGGTGGAAGAAGGAATTGTTACACCTGATATCCCTACCAATAGATTCGGACTATCGGTGTCGTTGACTAGTGACGGCAACATTGCCGTTGTTGGTGCGCCTTGGGATAGTAGTGTATCTTCACAGGAAGGTTCTGTGTGGATATATCAACGTATAGGAACATCGTGGGGCAATAAGATTCAAAAATTAACTGCACCAGATGCCGCTACCAGTGACCAGTTCGGTAATTCAGTTAATATATCAGATGATGGCAACACGATATTTGTTGGAGCCTATGGAGATGATACAACTGCTACTGATGCAGGATCAGTTTATGTTTATAACAGGGATTTACAAAATCCTACTACATGGAATTTCAGTCAAAAAATTGAACTTGATACCGCTACATCTTTTACATGGTTAGGTTATACGGTGTCTTCTAGCAATGATGCAAGTAAAATTCTTATAACCGGGTACCACCAAATAACTGCTGACCCGATTCGAACTGGTGCGGCTTATGTATACGAATTAGTTAATGGTCAATATACAAATCCCGTACAACTACTTGCGAGTGACCGCGAAGAGTCTGATTACTTTGGTTGGTCATCTGGTATTTCAGGTGACGGAAATACCGTAATTGTGGGCGCAATCTTTGAAGACACAGGAGGCAACAACGCTGGTGCAACATATGTTTATATGGTATAACGATGAAAATAGATAGAGCATTAATCATCCGAAGACTCCGAGTTAAAGAGTCACTAGAATATGCCGAAATGTGTGCGAAGACTTGTGAAGAACACGGTCTTCCATACGAATACATTGACGGCGTAGAATTCATGACCGGACCGGAAGCATTAGAATCTGTAGGCGTTTGGTTACAACCTGGCGTGAAAACAACAGATGGGCATCTTAACTGTCATGCTTCACATGTTAAAGCATGGCGTAGAATTGTAGAAATAAATAAACCATGTATAATACTTGAACATGATGCTCTAGTATTAGGCGATGTTCGTAATATAGATATACCCGATATGGTTGTTACTACATTTGGTCATCGTGTTGGTTTACCTGATATGTACACTCCTATTGGACCTATCAAAGAGTTAAAACAAATTGAAAAGTCTATAGGTGTTCATGCGTGTGGGCTTACACCAGAAACATGCCGTTGGTTGCTGAATGATTTGGAAACAAACGGTGTTAGTATTAATGTAGATGATTATCTTATCATTGAACGCCGTTCTGGGTTGCCACTGTATGTTGCTAATCCACCACAAGTAGTATGTTGGCCACGTGTTTCTACACGAGAATGGACAGACGAAAACAAAGAACAAAAGACCATGGGAGCCACATGGAGTTATTCACATGGATTAACACCAGAATGGATTGCAGGGTTGAAAACAACTAAAAAGAGAACATAAATGAATATAACTACACCTAAACCAGCGATTGAAATATTACACACTCTAATGGTTAGGTGGATTACCGTTATCGCTGTAATAGGATTATTAGCAGACTCGTTATTCATATACTACTTTGGACTTTCTACGGTCAGAAAAACATTAAATGAATTGTTCATTGTTGTTCTGCTAATAAATATTTTTCTATACACCTTTTCATGCTTAAATATTAAAAACTGTTTTTGGAACGTTGAACGTGCGTGGAATACTATTATTTTAGTCCTACTATGCATAGGGATTAACACATTGATTATAGACTCGGGTAATGCTTACGTTAATGCAATGAGTATTACATGGCCTGCATTGACGTTACTTGTATCAGTACTTACTGTATCACGAAAATATATAATCCCAGTTGTTATTGCGTATTCCGTAATGTTTTTGTTTGCAGGTACAATAAGCACAGTTTATGGACACAGTTTATTTCACCAAATTCTTGAGTTGTTTAATGCACATCAATACTTGGATGTTATCAACCATTACAACGTAAAAACTGATGGTGTTAAAATAACGCTGTACACGATGTTCGTAGGCACAACCGCATTTTGTGTTTCTTTGGTATTAAAGCATTTTATGCAACTAGTCATGGATGATTTAGAAAAACAAGCAAAACTTCACCGACACTATGCCCGCAGTACTGATTTGGCTGCCGACGAATTATCTAAGACTCTAGACACACTTAATACAGTCGCAGAGTCCGGTAAAATTGGATTGTTTACATATAATGTTAAGGATGATTTATTCGAAGACGTAAACACACCGTTCAGAGAGTTGTATGAATTACCTAGTGACAAGTATCAACTTATAACATTAGACAATGTTCTTAACAAGTATCTAGATCCGTTTGTTCACACAAGCAATTTAAACTATAAAAAACTACACAACGAATTTTTACGATTTGCAGATTGGACCACTAAAAAAGAAAACACACATCGAATATACCACGAGTCAGGTGATAGGCGCAGTGTAAATGTTATTAGTACAGCAGAGTACAATGAGAATCAAGAATTAGAAAAGATTCACGGCAGTGTATACGATGTTACTAAAGAACATGATATGAATGAAAAACTTCGTGAATTATCAGAAAACGACCCACTCACTGGTATATATTCTCGCCGAGGATTCTATAACGCAATAGAAAACTACGCGGAACAGGGTTGGGTAATACTTATAGACTTAGATTACTTCAAGGCAGTAAATGATGCTTACGGACACGATGCCGGCGACATACTTATATCCCAAGTAGCAACGTTATTAGACAACAAAGTTCAACAGTGTAACGGTATAGTATCACGTATGGGAGGCGAAGAATATCTTATATACGTACCCTATGATATTGTTACCGGAATTGATAACGTAAAGAAATTTATATTTGACATTTTAATTAGCATTAAAAATGAAGTATTTGAATTGCCAGATGGCACTGAAATACGTAACCGTACAGCATCAGTTGGTGCCGCCTACAAAGACCCTAGTGAACCCATAGAAAGCATTATAACTCTTGCCGACCGAGCATTGTCACATGCGAAAGAAACAGGCAGAGACCGTTATGTTGTCGCAGACAAAGAATTTATGGATGTTATGCGAGCAAGAGGCGCAGACATAACAGTAGAAGATATTCGTATAGGATTACAACTAGAACAATTTTACTATGTTGCGCAACCTATTGTTACTGCGCCGCATGGTCATATTGTAGGCTTTGAATTGTTATTGCGTTGGAATCGTAGAGGAATACAAATCAGTCCGGAATACTTTGCTGATAAAGTTGACAGATTACACCTTCAGCATCAAGATATTATTGGTGAAAAATTAATGAACAAACAACGTGAAATAATAGAAGAAATAAGCAAACATTTTCCAGATGCATATGTGAGTTATAACGTTTCTATAGATCGTTTTTCTGTGCCAGGCGGTGGGGCAGAAGTTTTAAAACGTAAGAAACAGATGCTATTTGGTATTTTAACACTTGATAAATTCGTACTAGAAATCAGCGAACACGCAGGAACATCAAGATATGACATAAACACTATTCGCAGAGAAATGAAAGTTGTTCAGAACTCAGGTATTCGAATCGCACTTGATGACTTCGGTAAGGATTCGTCTAACATAAATAGATTACAAGATTTGCCAGTAGATATTATAAAATTTGACAAATCCATTGTGGATAGTTTATCCACACAATACGAGACGGAAAATGGTTATGTTCCAGGCTCAGGCACAAAGACTGCTTCTATACTTGCTATGTTGGCAAAACAATTAGGTAAGAAAGTTGTGGTTGAAGGCATCGAAGATGCAAAACAGTCATTATCATTCAAGACGTTTGGTGTAAATCATCAACAAGGTTTCTACTGGCACAGACCTGTTGAGAAAGATACTATTGAGAAACTTGCAAGACTACCCGAGAATTTAAAACCTGACTCCTGACATAAATAGGGGTACTATTATTCAAAGGATACACGATAATGTTTTTACTAGATGACCATCATTTCGAACTAGCAAATGACATAGAACGTTTAATCAATGAGTTTTCAGAAACGTTAACTGACATACAAAGTGTTGACACAACATACACCATCATATCATTGTACAAAGAAAATAAAACGGTGGATGATACGGTGTTGAATGTTAGATTGTATATAGAAAAGTATTATCCTGATATTAACAAATTTGCGTTGGTTGAATTTCTAAACAGTCTGAGAGTAATGATGTATGTTTTTCGCAATGTGCGAATCACAGATTTTATAAATGACCAAAAAAATAATGGAGTAATTAATGCACTACAGCAAAAAGCATAATTTATTGTTTGTTAGAATACCGAAGAATGTATCATCATCAATGGCGGCATATCTGGCATCAAACACTGAACGAGTAAAAGGTGATATCTCAACTGGTGTACCAGAAATCATTCTGCCTGGTTATAATATCTCTACTGAGGTAGTTGATAAGTTTCAGCATGACAACAGGTATATGCACCTTACACTACAAGAAATAGTAGATAACAACGTACTATCCAAAGAAACAGTATTAAATTCTTATAACTTCGGTATTATACGCAATCCATTAGAAAGGCAACTTAGCCTGTTTTTCTGGATAGAATATATTCGTCAGGACAAGAAAGATACATCGCCTGAACACTTTCGTAAAAGATTTTCAAACGGATATGACATGCTGATGCACGATGGCGGTTCTAATAAAATAAAACAAGTAGACTATTTAAAAGTTGACGGTGAAATTTGCGGTAACTTTTGGGCAGTACAAGATATACAAGCACAATTGAAATCTCTAAGAGAACAACACAACTTTTCTGAAACTTATCCTCTGTTACGGTTAAAAGATGATTCGAAACCAAAAGACTTAACGAAAGAAGAATTGATAGAAATGTACTACGACTCTGCTACTCGGCAGGCAGTAGAAGAATATTACGCCGAAGATTTTGAAATGCTTAAGAAAGTTTCGTTGCCACAAGGAAAATAAATGTATTACAGTCATAACCACAATTTATTATTTGCTAGAATACCAAAGAATGCAAGTACATCAATGCAAGCATATTTTATATCTAATTGTGAGAAAAACATTACAAAAGATGTTTATTCAGGTCTGGGCGAAATTCTACAACTAGAGAATTCTCCCACATACCCACACGAAGTGGCACAACGATGGTTAACATTTTCTAGATACCATCACTTAACACTAGAAGAAATGGTACAGGAAAATCTGCTAACCGAAGAACAAGTTTTGAATGCAAATGTGTTAGGCATAGTAAGAGAACCTTTATACAGAACTCTTAGTTTCTTTTTATGGGACGCAGAAATAGGTGTTTTTAAGGATGGATCTCCCGAAAGATTTAGATACCACCATCAACAGGGTTACGATAGTGTAAAAGCGAAATACAACGCTTCTCCCGGACCATGTGATGTAGAATTAAGGCAATCTGATTGGTTAATGTACAAAGGAGAAATGTTAGGAGAATTTTGGGCAGCCGAAGATATACCAAAAAGATTGCCTGCATTTGCTGAAAAGGTAGGAATAAAGGAAACTTATCCGCTACTAAAATTAAAGAGTCATTCCAAGTATACTCAAGGGAAAACAAAGCAGGAACTTATAGATGAATATTACGATGATGCCACTCTTAAGGCGGTAACAGAATATTATGCTACTGACTTTGAATTATACAACCGTGTTAAAATGAAATAAATACCTATATGAAGATACCCGGTGATAATCAGTTAAACGGTTTTATAGAAATGTTCGGTGACGTATTGCCGGATCCAAAACACGAACCTATAAAATTTTTATATTATTGGAGGTTGTATTTGCTTAAGGAGGGATTGTTAAATGAAAGTGTTAATCCAAGGAGATAGCCACACTAAATATATTGAAAACGCAGCCGCGAGAAGTTTATTACCAAAACAACATCTGTACAGTTTTACTATTGTTCACGGTGCGACTTCTTTGGGCTTAGACAATCCAAATTCAAAAACTGACGCACTAAACAAGTTTCGTAATGGACTCCGAAGGCATAAACCTGAAATCCTAGTGACACAACTAGGCGAAGTAGATTGTGGTTTCGCTATTTGGTATAGACAACAAAAACACGGAACTTCTATAGAGGAACAAGTGATAGACAGTATAACTAACTATTTTAAATATTTAGAAGAGGCAGAGAAAGAAGTAAAGCACATCATAGTTACTGCCCCTACCTTACCGTCAATTAAAGATGGTGACATTACCCCTGAAATGTCAGTTGCGAATTTGCGTAAGGAAATTAAAGCAACACAACTAGAACGCACAGAACTAACACTAACATACAGTGAAATATTAAAAGAAAAATGTATTGAAAAAGGATATACATACGTTGACTTTAATAGAACGATTATGGTCGACGGAGTTATAGATGATAAATTTCTTTCTAAAGATGCAAAAGATCATCATTTGAATAATGCTATAATACCTCATTGGGCTGAACATCTTTCGCCTGTGCTAAACAGATTTAAGGGATAACAATATGAAAGTACTAATACAAGGCGATGTTCATACCATTAATATGCGATTGGCGTACGAACGCGGTCTACTGCCAAAAGAACATACTTATGAATTTACAACATTACCAGGCGCTACAACACATCCATTAGATAACCCTAATGGTAGACGAAACACTATCAAACATTTTAAAGGTGAATTATCACGTATCAAACCTGAAGTACTGATAACACATGTAGGGGAAACAGATTGCTCATTTTCTATATGGTACCGACATGAAAAATATGGAATAACTATAGAAGACCAAGTTATCGAAAGTATAAAAGGTTACTTTGATTATTTGAAAGATGCTGAACAAATAGTGGATAATATTATAGTTACTTCCGTAACTCCACCAACTTTGCCTCAAGGAGTAACTCATCCTGCTCTAAAACTAAGAAACGAAGTTATGTCTCCTGTTTCTAATCGAATGGCACTCACCGCTATATACTGCGAAATACTTTATGGTCACTGTGTGGAACGAGGTTACACATATGTTGCTGCAAATCAAAGTATAGTAAAGCACGGTTCTGTATTACCTGAATTCT
>Ga0209962_1000277_pt1 | contig 16488 bp, 18 predicted proteins | sample SalPonA_C_H2O_MG_FD_185722 | JGI IMG/M metagenome (GOLD analysis project Ga0209962, IMG submission 185722) | Water microbial communities from South San Francisco under conditions of wetland restoration - Salt Pond MetaG R2A_C_H2O_MG (SPAdes)... | ecosystem: Environmental > Aquatic > Non-marine... | reverse complement strand
GGTCCTGCCTATGTATTTTTATTTACACAATGCATGATTGAAGCGGGTGAAGCCGCAGGTTTGGATCGTGCTACTGCTGAACAATTAGCGGTTCAAACCGTGCTAGGCGCAGCCACCATGGCGAGCAACACTGGATTGAGCGTTGAAACATTGCGGCATCAAGTCACATCGCCTAATGGTGTCACGGAAAGAGCGATTCAATCCTTTGAGGCTGATGATTTAGCCGCTATAGTTAACAAAGCAATGCAAGCTGCAGTGTCGCGTTCGCAGGAAATGAGCAAATTATTTAGCTAATGTAGGAGATATTCATGGGTGCGTTGAATGACATAGGCACGTATTTGGTTCAAACACTGTTTGAGCTTTACTTGTTTGTGGTGGTGGTACGTTTTTTATTACAAGTGGCACGCGCCGACTTCTACAATCCAGTGTCGCAGTTCATAGTAAAAGCCACCAATCCCCTACTCATGCCTATTCGCAAAGTGGTGCCTGGACTTGGCGGCTTAGATCTCGCCTCGGTGGTGCTCGGTATTGTGCTGCAAGTTATCGCTATGAGCATACTGCTTTTGCTGCAAGGCTATGGGCTTTACAACCCCGCCATGCTAGCGCTATGGGGCTTCATAGGGTTGGTGGCAATGGCAATCAACGTCTATTTTATTGCGCTGCTTGCCTCAATTATTTTAAGTTGGATTGCCCCCGGAAGTTACAATCCCATGGTGCTGTTGGTATCGCAGTTGGTGGCGCCTATTATGCGGCCAATTCAAGCCATTATTCCCTCATTAGGCGGGTTGGATATATCCCCTATTTTTGCCTTTATCGGCATCAATATTTCTAAAATTTTACTGTCGCATATCGCCGCAAGTGTTAGCTTGCCGTCGGGCCTGGTGCTAGGTATTTAAGGACAACAATGACGGATCACAACGCGCCAACATCGGTAGGAATTGTAACCCCGCAGGTGGCTTCTTTTAATGAGCCATTGCAGCTTTCCAACGGTGGCCAGCTAGATGAATATCAATTGGTCTATGAAACCTATGGCACTTTGAACCCGGCAAAAAGTAATGCCGTCCTGATTTGTCATGCACTGAGTGGCCACCACCACGCAGCGGGATACCACAGTGAAACGGATAAACGCCCAGGTTGGTGGGATCACTATATTGGCCCCAACAAACCCATCGACACCAATAAGTTTTTTGTAGTGGCACTCAATAATCTTGGTGGTTGTCATGGCAGCACGGGGCCGAACACCATCAATCCCGCCACAGGCAAACTCTGGGGTTCTGATTTTCCTGTACTTCGCGTTCGAGACTGGGTCAATAGCCAAGCGAGATTACTCGATAGCCTAGGTATCGAAAAACTGGCTGCTGTGATCGGAGGTAGCTTGGGCGGCATGCAGGCTATGCGCTGGACACTGGAGTATCCACATCGTGTAGGCGCCTGTGTTGTGGTAGCTTCTGCCATGAAACTGAGCTCGCAAAACATTGCCTTTAATAACATCGCTCGCAGTGCCATCAGCAAAGACCCTGAGTGGCATAATGGTCATTTCTATCAAGTGGATAGCAAGCCTCGAACAGGGCTGTCATTAGCGCGTAAAATTGCTCATGTGACTTATCTATCAGACGATGTGATGGGCGAGCGCTTTGGTCGCGAGCTAAAAAGTGGCGATTTTACTCTTGGCACTCACAGCGACTATGAATTCCAAGTCGAGAGCTACCTAAATTATCAAGGTGCCTCTTTCGCTGAAACCTTTGATGCGAATACCTATATGCTGATGACGCGAGCCCTCGATTATTTCGATTTAGCTCGGGAATATAACGATGATCCCGCCATTGCATTTAGCCATGCAGAGTGCCCATTTTTGGTCATTTCATTCACTACCGATTGGCGTTTTTCACCACAGCGTTCTCGTGAAATCGTTGAGGCCTTACTCGCTGCAGGCAAAAAAGTCACCTTTGCCGATATAGAATCAAGTTATGGCCACGACGCGTTTTTGCTTCCTAATGATCGCTATGAAGCACTCTTTAAAGGCTTTATGAACAATGTCGCAAAACAGCTTGCTGGGGGTAACACCGATGCGCGTTGATCTAGACATTATTCGCCGTTGGGTGCAACCCAATAGCCGCGTACTCGATTTAGGCTGTGGTGACGGCTCTTTGATGGAAATGCTGACTAGTGACGGTCACACCTGTATCGGTTTGGAAATTAACCCCATTAATATTCAAGCTTGTGTCGAAAAAGGCCTTAGCGTAATCGAGCAAAACCTAGATTTAGGGTTGGACAACTTTGCCGACAAGAGCATCGACATGGTGGTTATGACTCAAACATTACAAGCCGTTCACTACCCAGACAAAGTATTGCAGGAGCTATTGCGCGTTGGCCGCGAGGGTGTGGTTGCCTTTCCCAACTTTGCCAATTGGCGCTGTCGCTATTATCTAGGGTTCCGTGGACGCATGCCTGTTTCCAAATTTATGCCCTATTCTTGGTACGACACCCCCAATATTCACTTCTGTACTATTTTAGATTTCGAGCAACTTTGCCGCGATCTAGGCATTAGTATCGTTGAACGTGTCGTCGTAGACGAGCAAGGTAACAGTGACTGGCTTACCCGCTATCTGCCCAACATATTTGGCACCACCGCTATCTACAGGATTAAGCGATAAATTATGGCTAAACTCATTCTTGCTTCTGGTAATAAAGGCAAATTACGTGAATTTTCTGAGATGATGGCTCCATTGGGCTGGGATGTTGAGGCCCAAGGTGCATATTCAGTCCCAGATATTGAAGAGACCGGGCTTACCTTTGTTGAAAATGCCATACTCAAAGCACGCAATTGCTGCAAACATACCGGGTTTGCAGCCCTAGCTGACGATTCGGGTATCGAAGTTGACGCCCTGAATGGCCAACCTGGCATTTACTCTGCACGATTTTCTGGCCCCGGTGCAACCGACGCCGATAACAACGCTACGCTACTGCGTAAACTTCAAGACAGTGACGTTCGCAGCGCTCGCTATCACTGCGTGCTGGTTTTTATGCGTCATGCCAATGATCCAGTACCGCTTATTTGTCACGCAGCCTGGGAAGGTAGCATCTTGCATGCGCCACAAGGTGATGGCGGTTTTGGCTACGACCCATTGTTTTGGCTTGAAGAGCATCAATGCACGGCAGCGCAACTTGATTCAGTGGTAAAAAATCGCTTAAGTCACCGTGGCAGGGCTATGAATCAGCTGTTGCAAGCGCTCTCTTAATGCTGACGCTACCACCACTTTCGCTGTACATTCACATTCCCTGGTGTGTACGTAAATGCCCCTACTGCGATTTCAACTCCCATGCTCAGCGCGGCGACCTTCCAGAACAAGACTATGTTGATAGGCTGCTAAAAGACCTTCGCAACGATGCTGCATGGGCTCAAGGCCGCAATATACAATCGATATTTTTCGGTGGTGGTACTCCCAGTCTTTTTTCTGCCAAAGCCATCGGTCAAATTTTGGCGGGGGTAAAAGATTGTATCCCGCTGGCCGACGACTGTGAAATTACCCTTGAAGCTAATCCGGGCACCTTTGAACAGGAAAAATTTAGTGGCTTTCGCAGTGTGGGCGTCAACCGATTATCAATCGGCGTCCAAAGCTTTAACGATAAGCATCTCAAGACACTGGGCCGCATTCATAGTGCCGGTGAAGCTGAGGCGGCCATTGGTATCGCCAAACAAGCAGGTTTTGATAATTTTAATGTCGACCTTATGCATGGCCTCTCTAACCAATCCGTCGAAGAAGCCCTGCAAGACATCCAGCTCGCGATCGCACTGGGAGCACCCCACCTATCGTGGTATCAACTAACCATCGAAAAAAACACGGCCTTTTTTTCAGCCCCTCCCGTGCTACCCGATGAAGATACCCTGTGTGATATTGGTGATGCTGGGCTTGAGCTCATTCAAGCCAGCGGGCTAAATCAATACGAAGTATCTGCGTACTGCAGAACAGGAAGACCCAGTCGGCACAATATTAACTATTGGCAATTCGGGGACTACCTAGGTATTGGTGCAGGTGCACATGGCAAACTAACTTTGGTCGACGAGCAGCGTGTGATAAGAACTCAAAAAACACGTGCGCCAGAGCATTACATGTCGAAAGAAGCGCTAAACGTACGCAAGTATGCGGATATCGATAATAAAGATATGATTTTCGAGTTCATGCTTAATGCGTTGCGCTTAAAAGAAGGCGTACCGGCATCGTTGCTTAGCGAAAGAACAGGCATGGCCTTAGCGTCCATGGAGCCACTTTGGCATGACTTAAGGCAACGCGGACTGATGGTAGATCGGGACGATAAACTAGCCACCACAGAGCGAGGTGGATTATTCTTGAATGATGTATTACAAGAGTTTCTCGACTATGCACCCAGTGCGTAATGCACAATTTTATCTTTCAAATGAGTCAATCGATTAAGTCCCGACATACCCTCGTTTCGCAACCAGCGTATGGCTAACTCGCGTCTAGAGAATAGCCGTTTGAATCCTTCCATCGTCCACATCATCGCAAGGTTATCTGCTTTACGGCGCCGTTGATAACGACGCAAGCCTTGCTCATGGGCCACCCCTAAATGTCTCTTCACACTTCGTTGTAACTCCGCCAATAATACTTCTGCATCAGCCAACCCAAGGTTCATACCCTGTCCCGCTAGAGGGTGAATGGTGTGAGCAGCATCGCCGATTAATACCACTCGGTTTTTGACATAATCGACCGCATGGCGCTGCCTGAGAGGAAAGGCATGTCTAACACTACAGGCTTCAACACGCCCTAGGACGCCTTCACTCGCTCTTTCTAATTGAGCCATAAAGGTGGCATCATCGGCAGCCATGAGTTGGTCTGCCATATCATCTTCACAGGACCAAACCATGGACACCATGTTAGGGTCAGCTAGGGGTAATAAGGCCAAAGGACCCGTCGTCAAAAAATTTTGCCACGCGGTAGCTTGGTGCTGGCGCTCCATTTTCAGTGTCGCCACAATACCCGTATGACCGTAATCCCACTCACGAGTGAAAAAACCCTGCCCTGCTCGAATACTGGAAAGCGCACCATCGGCACCTAATAGCAGTTCTGCATCGATCGTTTCACCATTCGCCTCGATACGGATTCCGCTGGAATGATTTTCGAGCTGCTGTATTTCAGTGGGAGCCATAACCCTTACTGTGCTATCGAGTAAAGCTTCAGCCAATGAAGCCGCAAGCACTCGGTTTTCAACGATATGACCAATATTACTATCACCAATATCAACGGCATCAAATCTTATGCGGCCAGTGCCTTCATCGTCCCAAACCTCCATATGGCGATAGGGGCAGCAACGTTGTTCTAAGACCCCCTGCCAGACGCCCAAATCAGTCAAAAAGGATTGACTGCGGCGAGTGAGTGCACTCACCCTGACATCATAATCAACAACCTCTATCCCCAACTCAAGACGCGTAGGTAACGGGTTACGATCGATAAGAACCACGGAAATTCCCTGCCTAGACAATCCAAGGGCCGCCGCCATGCCAACAACGCCCGCCCCAATGATCACCACATCAGTGCTCGCCATCAGTGTTTTGCCTCTGCCATAAGCGCCTCAATTGCCTCGATAGTTTTGGGGACCGAATCAGTCAGTACCCGACAACCTTGATCAGTGACCACGACATCGTCTTCTATGCGAATACCAATGCCACGCCACTTATACTCTACATTCAAGTTATCCTCGGCCACATACAATCCTGGCTCAACGGTCATCACCATACCGGGCTCTAGGACACGCCACTCTCCCCCAACACGGTAATCTCCTACGTCGTGCACATCGAGACCTAGCCAGTGACCAGTACGATGCATATAGAACTCTTCATAGGCTCTCTCTGCCAACAAAGTGTCAAGTTCGCCTCTTAATAGTCCCAGTGATAACAGCCCCTCACAAAGGACTCTTACGGCGGCTGTATGTGAAGCGTTCCAGTCCAAACCGGGTCTAATATTCGCGAATGCTGCCTGTTGAGCATCCAGTACCACTTGATACAACGCCGCCTGCTCTTTACTAAAACGGCCGTTAACCGGGAAGGTGCGAGTAATATCAGAGGCATAATTTTCCAGCTCGCAACCGGCATCAATCAACACCAAGTCACCGTCTTGAAGCTGGGCTGAATTTTCAATGTAATGCAAGATGCATCCGTTAGCACCTCCGCCCACGATACTTGGATAGGCCGGGTGACGAGCGCCGGCCATCGCAAAAGAGTGCTGTATTTCTGCTTCGAGCTGATACTCCATCATCCCAGGTTGGCAAACGCGCATAGCGCGAACATGGGCCGCTGCAGAAATCTCACCTGCACGTGCCATAATTTCAATTTCAGCGTTACTTTTATAAAGCCGCATATCGTGAAGAAGATGATCTAAATCGACAAATTCTTCAGGTGGTTGCGCTCCAGCTTTAGCTTTTTTTCGAATGGCGTTAAGCCAACTCATTAACAGATTATCAAACGCGGGGTTGCGACCCAATGAGTAGTAAACACGGTCTCGGCCTTCCATTAACCCCGGCAAAATGTCATCAATATCGTCGATGGGAAAAGCGTCATCCGCGCCATAATCACGGGTCATAGTGTCCGTACCAGCGCGTCGTCCATCCCACATTTCTTTGCTGGGATCTCGTTCTCGGCAGAAAAATATCACCTCACCTTGAGCTCGACCAGGCAGCATGACCAGCACCCCATCTGGCTCAGCAAAGCCGCTCAAATAAAAAAAGTCGCTATCTTGTCGAAATGGATAGTGTGTATCGCGGTTACGAATAGTTTCGTGGGCGGCGGCTACCACAGCAATACTATTTGGAGCGAGTTGACGCATGAGTTCACGACGTCGCCGATGATATTCTGCCTGGCTAATCATAACACTCATGTTTACTCCTAATTAAAAATAAGGACGTTTAAACTATTGATTTAACTAATGAATGGATTGTGAAGACGGGGCGGCGTCCGCACCGCCGTCGCTACCCGCCGCGAGGAAGAGTGAAAGCGCAGCGACTCGGACATATTCCGCCACTTCAAACAGAGCCTGCTGCGCCGTCTCGTCAATCTCATCCTCTTCACCAACTTGTGAAATAGCGGCGAAATCCTGTAGGACCTCATCGGTATCTTCATCGACAACACCATTGCCGGCGATTGCATAGCCCGCCAAAAAGCCCGCACACCACTCGCTTAACGACATAACAATTTGATTAAACTCAACGTCTTGATCTGGTAGCAACAAAGCGAAGTCCATGGCTTCATGCTCCAGTTGAGCCAGGGTTTGTTCGTAAAGCTGAGCAAACTCGCGTTGATGAACTGGGTCTTGAGGTGCATCAATATCTAGTAATTTGGCCACTTCTTGCAGCCATTGTGCTTGGCTAAAACGCTTTCCTGTAGCCAATTGACCGACTAAGAGCCCATGTAATTCAGCAGGAGAGACACTCGAACCAAGCTCAACGGCTAGATCGGCAACATCATCAAACGACAGTGATTGGTCAGTCATGGCAAAACTTCCTAAAAAAAAGCCCATGCTACCATTCTGCCCACTGCTTTATAAGACTAGGGCAAGACAATTCCATAACGCTGATTGACCACAGTGGGGCTCACCTCTATAGTAACCACATCTAACTTAGCAGCACACACCTCGATATGGATAAAACACAGTTCAAAATAATCGAACAAAAGATCGATGATCTCATCGCTCTTTGTGAAGAGCTGCAGCGCGAAAATCGAGATCTAAAAGCAAAGGAACACGCTTGGGTAAGAGAACGCAAAGAGCTGATCGACAAAAACGAGCTCGCGAAACAGCGTGTGGCACATATGATTAGTCGTCTTAAAGCGCTTGAGCAGGAAAGCTAATGGAAACGGTTATTGTTCACATTCTAGATAAAGAGTATCAAGTCGCCTGCCCCGCTGACCAAAAAGAGGCCCTGCGCGAATCTGCCTGGCAACTAGATCAGCAAATGCGGAAGATTAAACAAGGTGGAAAAATCATTGGTCTTGAACGTATTGCTGTAATGTCGGCGCTTAACAATACTTATGAGTTACTCCATGGCAATACGCCAGTATCTCAAAGCAATGCCATAACACAACGAGATGTAGATCACCTCAATAAAAAACTGGATGAAGCTCTTTATCGACTTCGTCAAATTGAGATCTAAAGATCACTGCGAATTAATGGCTGGTTTGTTATAATGCTTCCAACCTGAGATATTCGCTAGCAAACAATGTCCCTGAGCCGATAACTGTAGTACCGGGGGATTTTACGCTAGACGGTGAGCATGTCCGCAAGACGGAAAGCCTAAAGTTTACTAGGATCCACCATCTTGAACCGTTGGGTTCAAGGTCAAGTTAGCAGCGGTATCTCGGGCCTTTTGTTGAGAATAACATGATTGATAAAACCTCTCTGCGCCAGTCGCTTAAACAGCGTCGCCGCGAACAAGCTCCTACTGACATTGCTCATGCTTCGCTGCAAGCGTGTAAAAATATTCAATCTGTACCGCGTTTTGAAAAAGCCAAAAACGTCGCGATATATAGCCCTTTTGCCGGCGAAATTGATCCTCTTTCATTGCTCGCGCTAAACAAATCGTTTTTTTTACCCGTTGTGGAAGATAATTTTGCCATGCGCTTTATCGCTGTTCATGGCAATGAAGATATGGCATTAAATCGCTATGGGATACTTGAACCGATTGGTAACGAAGTTATTGAGGTGGCCGCCTTAGATGCGGTGGTCATTCCTTTGGTAGCCTTTAGCCGACGCGGTGATCGACTCGGAATGGGCGCTGGCTACTACGATCGAGCGCTTGCTCAATGCTCAGAAACTACTTTTAGGGTGGGGTTTGCCTATAGCTGGCAGGAAGTTGAACAGCTGTATAGCGAGGATTGGGACATCCCGCTACACGCTGTTATTACTGAAAAAGACATTATTCATTGTTGCTGAGATACACACCGCGTTGAAGCGGGGCAACCTTTTCACTGTCTATCGCTTTCTCATTACTTACACTAGCCGCCGCCGTGACAACAACGCCAAGAGCAAGGGCCGAAAATATAACTAACACTGGATCTAACTTTTTACGCATAGGGTAGCCTTTTATATTTTGGGTCTACTTTTGCGTCCTTACAAATTAGTGAGCACTCACTTAAATTCCGTTTTATCGCTAATTTTTCTGCCTCGCCGCCAAAAATTGACGGTAAGCAATACTATTAGTCTCGTTTATGAACGGATAGTTCAATTGTGTAAGATAATTTTCTAACGCTTCTCGTTCATTTTCAGGAACTTGTAAACCCACCAATACTCTGCCATTGGCAGATCCGTGGTTTCTATAATGGAACATCGAAATATTCCAACGATTACCCAACGTACTTAAAAACTTCAACAATGCGCCTGGACGTTCAGGAAACTCAAAGCGATATACACATTCATCATGAATGGTTGCCGGCGCTGGGCCACCGACCATATGACGAATATGCAACTTTGCCATTTCATCTTCTGTGAGGTCGGTCACTAAATAGCCTTTTTCTTTCAACATATCGACTAATTGGTGGCGATCAGCACCCCCAGGAACTACCTGCACACCGACAAAAATCTGAGCGTTGGTGGGATCCGACAAACGATAATTAAATTCAGTAATGGATCGTTGACCCAGTGCAGCACAGAATTTTTTAAAACTCCCAGGCTTTTCCGGAATACACACGCTAAGAACGGCCTCACGTTGTTCGCCGGTCTCGGTTCGCTCCGATATGTAGCGAAGGCGATCAAAATTACTATTTGCGCCGCTAGCGATTGCCAATAATGTTTGTCCTTTCGCGCCGTGCTCGGCGATGTATTTTTTTAGACCCGCAAGAGCCAGTGCACCGGATGGCTCTGCAATCGAACGTGTATCATCAAAGATATCTTTAATGGCGGCACACATTTCATCGGTATTGCAGGTAATAACACCGTCGATGGACTCGCGGATAACCCTAAAGGTTTCTTCTCCGATTTGAGCAACCGCAACGCCCTCAGCAAAGATACCCACATGGTCGAGGACTACGCGTTCTCCGGCATCCATCGCCGCTTTCAAGCAAGCGGAGTCTTCAGCTTCAACGGCGAAAATCTTAATATCCGGGCGAACATATTTAACATAGGCAGATACACCTGCGGCCAAACCACCTCCACCAACAGGAAGAAAAATTGCATCAAGGTCACCACTTACCTGACGAAGTATTTCCACGCCAATAGTGCCTTGGCCCGCAATGACTTCTGGATCATCAAAGGGATGTACGTACACCATACCCTTTTCAACGACCATTTCACGGGCTAATTTTGACGCCTCATCAAATGTATCACCGTGTAAAATGACCTTAGCACCTCGTGAACGGACCGCATCTACTTTGATAGCCGGTGTCGTCTTAGGCATTACAATCGTGGCCTTTACTTTCATTCGCTGGGCAGCCAGAGCAAGTCCCTGAGCATGATTACCCGCGGAAGCTGCTACAACACCGCGGTCACGATCTTCCTGCGACAAAGAAGACATCTTGTTGTAGGCACCGCGTAGTTTGAAAGAAAAAACTTCTTGAAGATCTTCGCGCTTCAACAAAATATTGTTTTCGAAACGTTTAGAGAGCAACCGCGCCTGGTCGACAGGCGACTCAATGGCGACATCATAGACACGTGCACCGAGGATCTTTTTGATATAAGTTTCAGGCATAAAAAATAACGCTAATGAATTTTAAAACGCAATAGTAACAGACGCTTTCGACAAACTCACTCGAGTCTATATAATTGTTAGACAACAACACAACAGAGCAGCCAATATGGATCAAAATGCCCTAAAAAAAGCGGTCGCGGAAGCCGCACTCGCTTATATTAAACCTAAACTAGATGCTGACAGTATTGTCGGCGTTGGCACAGGTTCTACCGCTAACTTATTTATCGATGCGTTAGCCACCATTCGCGATGATTTTAAATGCGCGGTCGCTAGTTCTGAAGCCACTGCACAGCGGCTGCAAGCCCATGGCATTGATGTCATTGATTTAAACGAAGCGGGTCAGTGCGAAGTTTATGTCGACGGCGCCGACGAAAGTAACCCCCACTTGCACCTCATCAAAGGAGGTGGAGCCGCCCTTACCCGTGAAAAAATTGTCACCGCAGCTTCGCGTGAATTTATTTGCATTGCCGATCAAAGTAAATGGGTTTCAACACTGGGAGCCTTTCCGCTTCCCGTTGAAGTGATCCCTATGGCTCGCAGTTATGTTGCACGCGAAATTGTGAAGTTAGGAGGCGACCCTGTTTATCGTGAGGGTGTCATCACCGATAATGGCAATATCATACTCGATGTATACAATTTTGAAATTACCGACCCTGTCGCCACTGAGGTCGCTTTAAATAGCATCGTCGGTACAGTAACCAACGGCTTATTCGCCGCTCGCCCAGCTGATGTTTTATTGCTAGGCACCAGCGAGGGCGTAAAAACTATTTTTCCTAAATAATCTATAAATCGTGTAGAGGGTTATGCGTCCATGGCGGCTCAAAAAAGGCCGCTATGTACACTTCACTGACATCTTCTACACTAGCGAACTGCCATTTGGGTTGTTTGTCCTTATCGATAATGAGCGCTCTCACCCCTTCACTAAACTCAGGATGACGTACAGTGTTGGTGGATAAAATCATTTCAGCACGAAGACAATCTGCAAGTCCTAAACCCTCACAGCGTCTAAATTGCTGATAGGTCCATACAATCGACAGAGGAGAGCCTGCCTGCATCAAGTGAGCCGCTTTTTGCAACCAAGGGTCTTCGTTGTTTCGCAACTCTGCAATTCCCTCAATGGTATCGTTTAAATTGTCTCTATTAACAATATCCTCAATAAGTGCCAAATGTGGTGTGATCTGTGCCGCAGGGGCTTCTTCAAAGGGCAGAGACAAACGCTCAAGACACTTTTCAACCGCAGTATGTGATACAGATGCAGGTAATGCCGCGCACAGCTCTTGAATTAACAGCGACTGGCTTGCATCCGGCATAAAACAATCCGCTAAGTTGAGATCTAGTGCATCGCGCGCATTAATAGTGGCACCGGTTAACGCCAAAAAATATCCAGAACCTTGAGGCCACTTAGGCATGAAGTAGCTTGCACCCACATCTGGATACAAGGCTATGGCGATTTCGGGCATCGCTATTCGAGTTGACGGTGTGACGATATGGTAATCGCAAGGCTCAAACAATCCCATGCCACCGCCCATCAAAATGCCGTGTGCATAGGCAATTAGCGGCTTAGGATAGTTATGCATGGTGAAATTGAGGCGATATTCACGCTCAAAAAACCATTCTGCTTCGACGGCAGGGCCACCTAAATTATTTTGTGCGGATTGGTACATTGCACGGATGTCGCCCCCAGCACAAAAACCTTTTTCACCCTCTCCATCTATTAGTACGGCAACAATATCATCGCGCTGGGCAAAATCATCCAATGCCAGCTGCATAACATCCACCATCTCTTGGGTAAGCGCATTGATAGCGCGGACATTATTGAGGCTGATACGGCCGAGAACGGCCCCACTTTGGCAAGGGTATTGACGAATAAGAATACAATCAGACACGAGGGTCTCCAACAAGGCTTGTTGGTTCTATTCTATGCTAGGTGATTTTTTTTGCACGGTCTTACGACGCGCCATTTCTTCAACACGACTATCTAGGCGGTTTAAGATACGGTGGAGTTCTTGACGATCAATTTCAGAAAGAGGTTCCAGTAACTCGTTTTGCCATTCAAGCGCACGAGGCACCACAACCCGATATAACTCGCGGCCCTTTCGGGTCAAGGTAAGTTCAGCTGCACGGCTGTCTGTCATCGAAGTTTGGCGCTGAAGAAAAGATTTTTCTTCCAAGCTTTTAATCGCTCTCGACACCCTAACCTTATCCATGTGGGTATAGTTGACAATATCCTTGGCAAGCACTGCGCGACGCTCGTGTAGTGCAGCTAAAACTCGCCATTCGGCAATATTAATACCAAATTCAGTCTGGTAAATTCGCGATAGAGCCACACTAATGCGTTCGGCTGCATTGTTCAGCCGATACGGCAAAAAATCTTGTAAACTTAGGTCTTTGTTCATATTTAACGTGTTAATCTCTGCAAACAAACGTTGGGTATTAAATACCAACAAGTATCAACCTGGTTCAGATTCAGCACCGGCTTCAACACGAATTATATTACGAAACGCTTCTTTCGCTGAGCCACCATCTACTACAACATTATAGACAAACTGTGTTATAGGCATGGGTACATCGCAACGTTGAGCCAACTCTAAAACCGCTCCAACACTTTTCACCCCTTCTGCAACCATGACCATTTCTTCAATGATACACTGCAGGGATTTACCCTGCCCGAGGGCAAATCCAACGCTGCGATTACGACTTTTTGTACTCGTACAGGTGGCAATCATATCGCCCATACCTGCTAAGCCAGCAAAGGTTTCTGGTCGACCACCTAATGCCACTCCTAGCCTTGTTACTTCTGATAAGCCACGAGTAATCAGCGCTGCACGAGTATTATCTCCAGCACCTAAGCCGTCACCAATACCAACGGCAATCGCGATAACATTTTTTAAAACACCACCCAATTCACAACCAATGACATCATGGTTGGTATAGACTCGAAACACGCCGTTACTGAAAACGGATTGCAATTTTTGCACAACCGCTTCGTCTTCCATCGCCAATACCGTCGCTGCAGCCTGGCCCGCCATAATTTCAGCGGCTAAGTTAGGCCCTGAAAGCACGCCATAAGGATGGCCCGGTAAGACTTCAGCGACAATCTCCGTCATGCGCTTGTTGGTTGTACGCTCTAGGCCTTTTGTAAGACTAATGACTGGCACCCACGCACGAAGGAAGGGAGCAACCTGCTGTAAAATATCTCTAAAACCATGCGAGGGTACCGCCACAATCAGTATATCAGCCTCTTTGGCGATAGCCTTCAAGTCACTACTGGCTTTAAGCTTGGCAGAGAGCTTTGCATCACCAAGATATTTGCTATTAGTATGGTGATTATTTATTTCATCGACGGTTTTAGGGCTTCTTGCCCATAGGGTCGTGGGGTTGCTTCTAGCTACCAACGATGCAACCGTCGTTCCCCATGAGCCACCACCGAGTAATGCCACCTTCAGCGTCATAATTTATTCCTAAAACAAAGTTTTCGTATTCTAACACGACAAAGGTAAATCCCTAGGCCGCTTTGTGTACAATAAACCTCACAGATCAAATTTGTAGGTAATACTATGACTCCTGCTATCAACGCTTTGATAAAAGCTAACATCAACCACCAAGTACATTCCTACAAACATGACAGCAAAGCTACCTCCTATGGTTTGGAAGCGGCAGAAAAGATGTCGGTGGATCCCGCTAGAGTTTTTAAAACGCTTGTTGCCTATGTAGATAAAAAAGCATTTGTTGTCGCCGTTGTCCCTGTCTCTTATTCACTATGCCTAAAGAGCCTTGCGGCATCCTGTGGCGCAAAACGCGCGGAAATGGCCGACAAACAGAAAGTGCAAAGCGTGACAGGCTATGTGCTTGGCGGTGTAAGCCCAATCGGACAGCGCAAAGTACTTACCACAGTGATAGATAACAGCGCACACAATTGCCACTCCATCTTTGTTAGTGGCGGCAAACGCGGCCTTGAAATAGAAATTAACCCCAACGACCTAGCCAGTATAACCAACGCGACATTTGCTGATATTTGCGCGACATAATAATCGCGTCATGTACTTAGTATTTGACTTAGCTCTGCTCGCCTCTTACATTCGCTGCCACTACAAAGGTTCTAGTTAATCTAGTTAAATGGGAAACAGGTGTGAATCCTGTGCTGCCCCCGCAACGGTGTTTTATTGAAGCCCGATACCAGCCCTGTAGTAAAACACGATGAAGCGGAGGGCTCCATCGGTGGCTATCGTCACTGCTGAAATCCCTCCCCATAATAAATGGGGAAATCCATGAAAAAACACTTGCTCACTCTTGCTGTTTGCGCAGCAATTTCTACACCTGTCTTGGCCAACGAGATGGAAACTATCATTGTCAGCGCCGCCCGCGATGGCATACTTGAAACCAATACTGGCAGCAGTGTCAGCCTAATAGATTCAGAAACATTGGCGCTTCGACCCAATATCAATCTTGCTGACATCCTACGCAGCGTGCCTGGAATTGCAGTTAATCGTACCAGTGGCATTGGCTCACAAATTCAATTACGGATGCGCGGTGGTGAAGCCAACCATGTACTCGTGTTTATTGATGGTGTGCAGGTAAACGATCCTGCACAGGGTGATGACTTCAACTTTGCCCATTTACTTAATCAAGATATTGCTGCCATCGAAGTAGTCAGAGGAGCCCAATCTGCATTGTGGGGCAGCGACGCCCTGTCAGGCATGATTTATATCCGCACCGCTGATGGCTCACAAGGTCAGCAAATTTCTGCCTTCGCTGAAGGCGGCAGTAATCAATGGCAGCGAGCCGGGTTTAGTGCCAGCACAGGTGATCGTGATGCCAACATCCGCTTTAGCTATGCAACCACAGATAGCGATGGTACCAACGCATCCATGTTTGGTAATGAGTCCGACGGCTATCAAAATGATAGTGCCAAACTGAAAGGTTTTTATGCCTTGAATGAAAACATGTCGGTCAACACCAGTTGGGTATATATCGATAGCACTACTGATTTTGACATGCTCGACTACCGAAGCGATTTTGAAACATGGGCACCGATCAATCCAGAGACTTATGGTTTGCCCATTGATGCGGACAACCAGTCAAACTCTAAGCAACTTTACGGTAATGTTGGTATCAACTATGCCTCTTCAGATCAACGCTGGCATCACAGTGCAAACTACAGCTATAGCCGCGGCGAAAACGATAACCGCGAAGAATCAGAGTGGTCGTTAACCGGTTTTGACGAGACGAATTCAACCAGCGAACGCAGGCAGCTAACACTGCAATCGAGTTTTACCATTACCGAACAACATGCCCTTACTGCTGCAGTCGAACGTGAAGAACAAGATTTCACCCTCGCTAGCGCCTATCTTAATGGCGATGAGAGTATGGACAGTACCGGTGTTGCTGTTCAGCTTAAGGGTAGCCTGACCGACCAGTGGCACTATCTACTCAGTGGCCGCCGTGACAGTAATAGCGATTTTGATGATGCGAATACCTATCGTTTATCAACATCTTACCAATTAAGCGATGCTGCACGTTTACGTGCTGCTATGGGTACAGGTAGTAAAAACCCAACATTTACTGAGTTATACGGTTATTCAGCCTCATTTGTGGGCAATCCCGATCTACAACCCGAATCATCCACTAGCTGGGAAGTCGGTGTTGATATGAGTATTGCCAATGGCCGCGGCAATGTGGCTCTGACCTATTTTGACGAGACACTTGAAGACGAAATTGCCAACGTTTATGACTATGTGACGTGGACCTCTACTACAATTAACGAAAGTAGTGAAAGTCAGCGCCACGGTATTGAAGTTA
>Ga0209962_1000270_pt1 | contig 16839 bp, 8 predicted proteins | sample SalPonA_C_H2O_MG_FD_185722 | JGI IMG/M metagenome (GOLD analysis project Ga0209962, IMG submission 185722) | Water microbial communities from South San Francisco under conditions of wetland restoration - Salt Pond MetaG R2A_C_H2O_MG (SPAdes)... | ecosystem: Environmental > Aquatic > Non-marine... | reverse complement strand
TAACCCCTATCTATTACCAGCAGGGCTAAATGTAGACTCTGAGTACTCTATCTCGGTGCGTAAGGCATAGGAGGAACCATGCAAAGTACAGGAGTTGAACCGTATGTTTCTATCGAAGTGTTAGCTAAGACGTTTATGGTTAGCATTTCCACCATCCGTACATGGATGCGTGCAGGGTATATACCTAGTAGTACATACATAAAGATTGGTAGCACATACCGATTCCAACCTAAGCGGGTAGAAGCGGCACTTGCAGCAGTGTCGAATCAGCAAGACCCAGAACAAGCTGTAGAAGAAATAACATCAGTAGAAACTGATGAGCCCCAAAAACAACTAACATTTACGTTCAATACGTCCACTGATGATGACATTTAAGGAGATTACCAATGTCTGAATTATCATTGTTTGCCAACCAGTTGGCTACCAGCGACATCTTTAAGAAGCTCGCATCTGTAAACGATAACCTGTTAAGCGGTCAGGGTGGTGGTCTTACTACGCGCCGTATCTCCGTGAAGGGTGGCAAATTCCGTGAAGTAGTAAACGGTGAGCAGATTCATGTATCTAAAGAAGATTCTATGAACATCATCGTTATCAACGCGGCGGCTATCTCGCGTACATACTACGCAGGTACATACGATCCTAATAACGTATCAGCACCTAAGTGTTGGTCATCTAACTCTGAGAAGCCAGACGATTCTGTACCAGAAGATCAGCGTCAGGCGCGTGCATGTCGTGATTGTACACAGAACATCAAGGGTTCAGGGCAGGGTAACTCACGTGCATGTCGTTTCGGTCAGCGTCTAGCTATCGCTATCGAGGGCAAGTTAGATACCGTATACCAATTACAGCTTGCAGCCACCTCAATTTTCGGGGATGCTGTAGATGGTAAGATGCCAATGGGGGCATATGCACGATACCTGAAGGCTAACAACATGCCTGTATCTGCACTTGTTACCCAGATGTACTTTGATGAGTCGTCAGAGGTGCCGAAGCTTTACTTCAAGCCAGTCCGTCCACTAACGGAAGATGAGCTGAACGCAGTAGTTAAGCTAATGGACACACCAGAAGTAGAACGTGCCATCACTCTTACTGTTGCGGAGACGGACAAGCTAATAGCTACAGATAAACCAGCGCCAGAGGTTAAAGCGGCACCAGCCCCATCTATCTTTGAGGAAGCCGAAGAAGTAGAGGAACCTGTTAAGGTTGCTAAGAAAGCGGCACCAGCACCAGCAGACGCTTCTAGCTTAGCCGATGTAGTCGCCCAGTGGGATGATGACGAATAAGCTATAGGTAACGTGCGAGGGTTAACCACCCTCGCCATGCTAACATGGGTATCATAGATGAACACAATGGATTTCCTGTCTACTATTCTGGTAGCAGAAGGTAATGGACATTACTGCCTCTTCCGAGTAGACCGCGACGATAAATATAATGTACAAACATATTTCTACGACACCATCCAAGAGCTACGAGACGCGGCACTTGCCATAGACCCAAACACCTACAGCGTCTACACCACAGGCTTCACATTCAACGAGCCAGCACGTAAACAAGCAAACGCCCAACTATGCCAGTCGTTCTTCTTAGACGTAGACTGCGGCGACGATAAACCATACAAAACCAAGCAAGAAGGCTTCGATGCACTGAGAGCCTTTATGCGTACCCTCAAGCTACCCAAGCCACTACTAGTTGATAGCGGTAACGGCTTACAAGCATGGTGGCTACTAGACAAGCCAATCACTAAAGCTGAGTGGCAACCGATAGCCGATGCGTTCAAAGACCGATGCGTCCAGCACAAGTTTGCCGTTGACTCTTCTGTTACAGCAGATGCGGCTAGGTTGTTACGTGTAGTAGGTACACACAACCGCTGGCGTTATGGCGAACACAAAGGCGAGCTTATCCAATGTACCGCGCTCGGTATGGAAGCACCGCCACGTATTGCGGCAGAGGAGTTCGGTAAGCTCGTAAACAACGGGTTGATACCAGTTCCCAAAACTTATATGCCATCTACGCGTGGTATGACCGCAGTTATGGAGCGCCTAGCAGGTAACAAGGAAGCGAGCTTCGCTAAGATCATCAAGCGTTCAGCCGCTGGCGATGGCTGTCAGCAGATACTAGATGCTGTGCAGTACCAAGACCGCGTAGACGAGCCTATGTGGCGTGCTGTTATGTCTATCGCCAAGTTCTGTAAGAACGGTGAGAAGAACGTACACAAGGCTTCCATGCAACACCCCGAATACGACTACGGTGAGACGCAGAAAAAAGCGGAGCGTATTAAAGGTCCATACCTATGTGAACGCTTCATGGAAGCTAACCCGGCAGGATGTGAAGGTTGTCCTCATAAGGGCTTAATCAAATCACCTATTACGCTAGGCAGCGAACTAAAAGTGTTAGAGGGTGAAGTTGTCGTAGAAGATACGGTAGACGAATCTGGCGAGAAGCAATTAGTCACCATACCGAATATGCCAGCAGGATATGCGCGTGGTACGAATGGCGGTATATACGCAGAGAAGTTCAATAAGAACGGTGAAGCAGATCACATACTGATCGCCAAGTATGACTTCTACTTGGTATGTAACATAGACGATGCAGTGGAAGGGCAATCGTCCATAGCACGTATACACTTCCCGATGGACGGAATCAAAGAGTTCCTTATCCCTATGAATAAGATGTTCGGTGCAGAGTTATTCGACATACTTAGTAGGAACGGTATGCCCAGCATGAATATAAAAGAGTTAGGTAACTATCTGTGTGCGTCAGTAGATGAGATTAAACATAAGAATAAAGTGCATGTAGCACACAGGCAGTTCGGCTGGACCGAAGATAACAAGGAATTTGTTATAGGGGACAGGGTATACCGCCCCCATGCCGAGCCTGTGCAGAATTTCCCAAGCGCACCTACAGCGCAGTTTATTCCACGGTTCTCCACGCAAGGTACTATGGAGGGTTGGCGTAAGACGATGGACTTCTTCAACCTGCCAGACATGGAGACGTACCAACTACTTATATACATGAGCTTCGGTTCGCCGTTGATGCAGTTCACTGGTCTAGCCGCATGTGGTGTACATATACACTCTGTTGACTCAGGTTTCGGTAAGACTACGATCAAACAGGCTATGGCATCAGTGTGGGGTAACTCTGCCGCACTTCTAAACAAAGCCAACGATACGCAAAACTCCCGTCTTAACCGTATGGAGACGTTCCATAACCTACCATTCCTCATAGACGAGATGACCAATAAGGACGCTAAGTTCTTATCAGATTACGCATACACCCTAGTCGATGGTATGCAGAGGAACCGTCTATCTAGTAGTGCTAACAAAGAACGTCATCGTGGTATGCCGTGGGCGTGTATCACCGTAACGTCTGCAAACGAGAGTATGATAGAGAAGATAGCTGCGCTTAAGATACTGCCAGAAGCGGAAGCTATGCGTGTGCTAGAAGTACAGGTGTTCCAGAACAAGCAGCTACTAGCAGAGATGAAGGGTGACACTGACGCGTTATACAGAGCAACGCTACAGAACTTCGGTTTCGCAGGTCCAGTATTCATACAGTACGTGCTGGACAATAAAGCCGAGGTAGAAGAACTACTGTTCAAGATTCAGAAGCGTGTAGATAAAGCCGCTAACCTATCGCAGAAGCACCGATTCTGGTCTGCTAGCGTGGCATGTGCATTAACAGGTGGTTACATAGCTACTAAGCTCGGCTTACTTACGTATGACTGGGAGAAAGTATTCGCCCGTGCAATTAAACTGTTAACCATAGCCAACAGCGGTGTTGCTGTTATGCGTGAAGAGTCTACTCCGTCCAGCATCATATCTGATTACTGGGAGCAGCTTGGTCCACGCCGCTTAGTTATCAACCGTAACAACCCAGATACGCAGATGGATATTTCACCAGTAGCTATATCTAGCATACCGCAAGGGGGTATAGCGGCACGTTACGAGCCTGATACCAAGCACCTATGGTTGTATCAGAAAGACTTCAAGAATTGGTGTGTATCCAACGGGCTAGTGTATGGCTCGTTCATGGCTAAAGCCGAAGAAGAGTTCGGCAGATTGATCGTTAAACGTATACGTATGTCGGCTGGCACTCCATATGATATGAGTAACGTAACAGCCATACGCATTGATGTAACCAAACTAGAAGGGTTTGATGTAGATGATTCTGAAGATAGGACAGATTGACCCTGATGGTGTAGCTATCGACATTCCGTGGGACGAGTGGGAAGTCGATAGCTCGGTGTTCGTACCTTGCATAGATACGGATAAAGCCATGAAGCAGCTTAAGGCTATAGCTAGACAGCGAGATATGAAGATCGAATGCCGAATACGTATTGAGAAGTATTTCGGCATTCGAGCTTGGCGAGTAGCTTAATTCTCTATATCCGATAGTATCCGCTGTATGCGAGGTTGTAGTCGTGGGTCTATACGAACACCCTGATACATCTCGCCAGTGGTACGCTCATGTGCGTTCATTGCGTCACGTAAGCTTTCATTAGTAATAGCAAACTCAGGCCAACGCTGGTTGTACTCTATTATCTGACGTATCAGCTTAGCGACATCATCACTGTTGCCTAGGCGTAGCGCAGTATACAGACGCTGGCTGATCTTACGTTTAGCTTCACCTGCATCACGACCAAGGGCAGAGATAAGCGAGTTCTCTTTCATTTTCAACGCGTACTCGGATGGTGTGAAGCCTAGCATCTGACCAACTAGCTCACCTGCTGAGTAGTCCATCACCTTATCGCCACGGGCAGTGAACTTACCATCTGCCGATACACCCTCAAACGTTTTGAGCACACTGCGCAGCGAGGCGGGTGCGAAAGACTGAGCGCCTTTCATAAAATCACCCTCTGCAATCTGTGTAGCACCACGGTTCCATGAGTTAGCAATACCGAACACAGGGCCACCTATGAACTCTACCGCTATCTGCATAGCTGTTTTCTCATGTGCCATGAATGGGTCACGGAAGATCAGGTCAGATAGGCCAACTCGGCTTGAGAACTCCCAACCTGTTAAGGTGTTCAACGCACCTGTAAACATTTCGTCACCTATGAGCTGACGTGTTACGGTGTCGAAGTCTTCCTCATCATCTTCCTTCATCAGGTCATGCAACATAGCAGCGGCACCGTAGAGTGGTACACCCTGCGCACCAGCGATCAGCATGGAACCGCCGATCATACCAGTAAACTGCTTACGTGCTTCCCTCTTAGCTTCCGCATCCTTACCTACTACCATGTCCTTCATAGTCTTACCTAGGAGGTAATACATGGTTACGCCATAGCGTTTGAATAGGAAGGCTACGCGACCCACGTTGTTCTGTGCGATACGTGGAGCACCAGCCGCATGAGCGTCACCGTTAGTGATAGCTACTAGGTTGATGGCTTCCTGTGCCGCCAGTGCTTCAAGCTCAGCTTCTGGCAGATTCTTAGTAGCGGCATCTTTCTTCAACTTCTGCAAATGCAGATCGTATGCAGCCATGAGGCCAGCCTGACGGTTTAGGCGCTCGGCGTGGTGGAACATGAAGCCCGACACCGCGTTAAAGCGTGACCATTTGCTGTCCAGACCGTCTACATCTAGCACGTCATAAGCAATAGATCGGTTAAGCTGACCTTGCTCATCTGCAATGCGTGTTAGTGTTTCGTAGCGTTTTATTTCAGCAGGGGTATTAGGATCGCTAAAGTCGTAGTTATCCAGACCGAAGCTGGCATTTACTGTGTACTCTTTAGCCCCGTTAGGACCAACACCCATGATCTTACGCTTGTTGCCACTATGGCGTAACACATTCATAGCATTGCTGAACGCTTTGGTAGATTCTTTGAAGCCGTATCGACCACCGAAGTACGGCAACATAACCGTAGGAATCTGTGCCAAGTTGACCAATGCTGACGATATGTTAAGGCCCAGCGTCATAGCAAAGCCCATACCTGTTAAGAGCTTAGCCGCACCATGTACACGAGGATTCTTAGCGAAACCTACATGAGATTTTAGTTCGTTAGCCCACTCTATCGCAGAGGCGTTGTTGTGCAGCTCACCTGTGCGATCCATCATGGCTTCGTTGATCTTACCTTCCCACTTGCTGAGCTTCGCACCGTACTCCATTTGAGTAAGCTGGTTAGCAAGGTTCAGTGTCTTCTTACGGAACACCGCAGTGGCGTCACGTTCAAAACCGAGTACACCCTTACGCTCTTGGAAGCCTTTCAGGATAGAACGTTCTGGTAGTGAGTCCATGTATAGACGCATGATCTGGTCTACAACTTCTGGCTGTACTTCGTTTGAATCTAGCACCTTACCTAGCTGGTACATGAACGAGGTAGGCGGCGCGTTAGCGAAGTCCTTAACGCCTGTGCGAATGTACTCGTTGAACTTAATCTTAGGAATCTGCGAAGCTACTTCCTGTCTCGCAGCGCGGCGCTCTGCTTCCGTAGTGAAAGCATACTCGTAGTACTCGTTATTGCGTGGGTCTGTGTAACCCAACACAAAGTTACCTTCACGAGTTAGCGGGAAGTAGGGCTTGATTCGACCAGCTTTGCGGATAGTGTCCAATGCTTCTTTGAACACACGGCGTGATGCTTCCTCTACACCGTCCGAGTTAGCAGTACCTTCTAGCACAGATAGGATTTCACTGAACTGGCTATCAAGTGTGTTAGCCATTGTGCGGTACGCATCCTGCCCAGATTTACCTAGTGAGTCGTACTTACTGCGCAGCTCACGGTACTTGGCTAGCTTCATAGGCTGGTTTTCGTACGCCTTTTTAGCCTCTGCCATAGTCATGCTAGGGTCGATCTGGTTAACAGTCGCATCGGCAATCATGTCATCCATTGCCTGTAACTGCGCAGGTGTAGCGTTCTTACGCCACGGGCGGATAACTTGGTTGTAGCCAACCTCTAGTTGAGACTGACGCTTACCCATAGCCGCACTCATCTGACGAGTAAGTACTTCAAACTCACGTGAGAGTTTAGACAGCGTGCTCTTAGCGCCGAACTTGCGTTCGATCATGCTAGACAGAGAGCTTAGTGGTAGGACAGAACGCAGGATGCTTCGCATCTTAGGTCCGTGGCGCTCGATGAGTACCACCGCACGATCCATACCCTTAGTCGTCATGTTGTCGATACGACCACGAGTATCTACGATCTTATCTTCTAGGTAGAAGGCACCGTAGTCTTTACCACCTTCCCACGGTTGCATGATGGATTCGATTTCTCGGATAGCCGCATCACGTACACTCTCGCTACGACCTAGGTATCCACTAATGTCTACACCTGTTAGCTTCTGTACGATCTTCACAACGCTATCTAGGAACTGCTGCCACTTAGTCGGTTTACCATCGACCTTCACACCGTAGTTATCTAGCTGGCGCTGGAACTCAGGGTTAGTGTAGGCTTCTGCAACGAACTCTTTGAGGTTCTTGAACGCGTACCAGTCCTCACCCATTTCGGCTTTCAGCGATTGGTATAGAGCGTTTAGCTTCTTAACCGCTGGCATGTTCGGGCTAGTCTCAATGGTATGAACTGTTACAGCGTGAGTAACCTCGTGGAGTAGGGTATGTGGTGTCATACCTTCCAGTGAGTTACGAATCTGGATTGTGTTTTTACCAGACTGGAATACACCAAGCGCAGTACCACTAGTGCCGATCTTGCCGTCAGCAGGGACGACTTCGACCTTAGTGTTCATACGAACTAGCACTCTGCTTAACGCTGAGATAATGCCGCGTAACTGAGGGTTTATAGCGTGCATCTCCATGAGGCGCATAGCACGGGTGAGATCACCCGCAGCCAATGCTTGCTGTACCTCTGGGTGCAGTGGTCGGAACGCATCGGCACCAGTAGAACGCTTGTAGAACTCTAGGTAGTCATCGGTATCTATATCGTCAATGATGTCGGCAATCTGTGAACGTGTGTACTTAGCGCTCTTCCCTACATCGTCTGCAAGTCGTTGCTGTTGTAACTTACGTCTAGCGTCTAGCTGACGTTCAATACGTTCAGAGTTACGGTGCTTACTAGCAGCGGCCTGTTTATCACGTGCCTTCTTAGCATCGCGCACGATCTTGTCATATACCGCTACACCTTCTGGTGACAGCGTAGATACTACCCAACGCTCAGCCGCTTTAGCCGCAGGTGCCTGTCGCCCATCGGTAGGACCGAATACGTTGTCATAAGCAATGTTAACCATCGCATCAATAGAGCGACCTTTAGTGGCGAAGTATCGCTTAGCGTATGCCGCATCTGACTTCTGTGCTGGTGATCCCTGCACGATATTGAAGATAGGGATGTGGTCTACATCGGGTACTGTATTACGTGGGTACTGGTTAACGTATTTAACAGACGGATCAAAGTTAGACTCATACTGACGATCACTAAGCACAAGATCGTAGTACTCATCCTTAACACCACCGCGCTCTATGCGGTCAGCCTCTTCTTGGGTAAGGAACTGCCCAGACTCTTTGTACTGCTTACGCGGCTGCTTGTCTTGCTTCGTCTTCTCTTTCGCTTCCGCTTCGTTTTTAGCTACTGTTTCTTTGCTTGCTGGGCGCGTTTTACGCTTGGGCGTTTCTTGCTTGGGCGTTTCTTGCTTGGCAGCGGGCTTGGTACGTCTACTACCTTTTTTGTTTTGCGCGGGCGCTTTTTGCTTGGCGGGTTTGCTACCTGCTTTGCTTGGTTGCTGTTGCTGATCGCCATCTTTAGGAACCTCTAATGTATCGGTTGTCCCTGCATCTCTGCCTCTAAGTCCACTAGCAGGTCGATCACTAGCTCCCAGTCCTCCTCTACCATCCATGACAGGAGCGGTGGTACTACCAGTGTCGCTTCCGGCTCCTCCGACCACAGGAACTGGCTGGCTAGGAGCAGGGCTTCCTCCAACTCCACTCGGCTGATCTGTTCTAAGCGCTTCGACATTTGGCATCCCCCCAACTTGGTTAGCACCCTTTTCGGGTATCATAGCTTCCATGCCTGCATTATCTGCACCAGTATCGACGGTAGGCTGGGCCTCGCTCCGCTTGTATGACTCTTGAGCGATAGCTGCACGTTCCGCGTCTGTTAGTGCGCCACCTGTGTAACCACGGCGACGAAGTTCCGCAGAAGCTGCTCGCTGCATACGGTTCATGTCTGGTGAGTCTACTTTTGCTATAGCTTCGTCTATAACTGCCTTACGAGCTTGAGCCGAACGTTGCTCTTCCTGTTGAGCAACTTCGTTATCTTTCATTCTAGTAGCTACATCAGTGCGCGCTTGCTCCGCTACCTGTTCGCGCTCTACATCCCTAGCTTTCTTAGCTTCGTCAGCGGCGTACATCTCTTCGACTTGTGCAGCTTCATCTTCTGCAACCATGTCACGCTGGCGTGGGTCTGCTGGGCGTGGTTTGTTAAGTGGTGGCACAGTAGCTAGTGGCGGCAAACCTTCTGGACCAGCCCCCATAGGGAACAAGTCCTGCTGGGTACGCCCACGGTTAAGCATACGGTCACGGGTATCTGTAGCCCGCTCTACGTCAGCTTGGTTCCGTCTGTTTAGGTTAAGGGCAGTGTCTTGGACAGCGGCTCTGTTTGCAGCGTCCTGTTTTTGTAACTGCTCAGCACGAGCCATACCAGCGTTAACACCAGCATCGGGTGGTGTTAGTAGTCCAGCGATACCACGTTGGTCTGGTAGCGCACGTTGCGCTGATGTACGTGCAGGATCAAGAGGGGAGGAAGGTGTAGGCTGTGCTAGCTCGCGCTCTTCTACCATGCGGCGGTTAGCTTCACGCTGGCGTTCCCACTTATCCTCTATATCGGTTAGTGGGGTGTCCTTGTACTTGGTTCTAAGTGCTTCCTCTTGCGCGATCTTGCGCTTCTCTTCCGCAGTGGCAGCTCGCTCAGCTTCCATATCGGCAATGACTTGATCTGTTAAGTCTTGCCCTTCTTCACCCATGTACAGAGGGTCGTCAGGATTAAGCGGCGTGGGGCTATCTGGCGCTGGTAGGTTTAACGTCTCAGGCTCAGCAGGTGCTTCTGGTGTTTTCGGTGCGCGTCTGCCTTTGAGCGCCGCATCGGCTAGACCCTGTAGGATAAGACCGACAGTACCGCCTACACCAGCTTCCTTGATAACGTCCATGTTAACCAGATCAGCTTCTGGGTTGTAAACCTGCTGCTCGATTAGGTTCTGGATAGTGGCAGATATACCCTCAGTGGAGCCTTCTTCTAGGAACGCTTTGCCGTAACGCTTCCAAGCCTTCTCTACTATATCTGATCCAGCACGACCAAGGATTCTGCTGATAGGTAGTAAGTCCAAGCCACCTGTCATCAGGCCCGGTAGGAACGTCTGGTCGATCTCTTCTTCTGTAGCACCAGCTTCACGTGCGCGTGTTGTGGCTTCACCAGCACCAGCGGCTAAGGCGGTAGCACCAGCAGCGCCCCAACCGAGTGGACCCATAGCCGCCATGATACCCATAGGTAAGGTGCCGCCTAGAGCGTCACCAATCGTACCACCTACGTACGTATCACCACCTGCACCAGTATCTTGTGCGAACGGGCTGCGTGCAGACTCGGCAACGCTGGATATTGCGTCTAACGTCTCCTGATCTGCATCGAATCCTTCCGCTATACCTTTAGCGGCAAGTTCCCCCATGTTGACAGCGCCACGTGGGATACCCTTAAAGAACTCCTCGAATTCATCAAGGACGTTATAGTCGGCATCGTAGTTCTCGATATAGTCCGTATCTACACTAGCCGACTTACCACGTTTACCTAACTTGAAGTCTACTATCTCTCTGACTTCACGCTGCGATAAGCCTTCTGGCGCTTCTATGGTGTAACGATTACCGTCAGACGCAACTACGCTATACGATGCCATACTATGTCCTTAATTCTGTAGCTGTGGTTCACCAGCCTGTTCTGCTTTTTCTGCTAGCGTCATATCCTGACCCGTCAACATACGTAGCTGCTTAACTTGTTCGTTAAGCATAGCGTACTGCCTGTTGCCAGCCAGTGCAGCTTCTTTTGCACGTCTAATTTCTTCCCATATCGGATCATCAAGTGGGATGCCTTTCGCGCTAGCTTTAAGCTCTGCTTGTACCGCTGGGTGCGTCATACCCAAGACTTGCTGCTCTATGGCATCCATCACTTCAAGTGCCTTAGTGAGCTTAGCTTGGTATTGATACAGCTTGTTCTCTTCCTGCTGCATCATTAGGCGTCGAGCGTTTAGTTGATTGGTATAGTCCTGCGACTCTAACTTAGCTAGATCAATACCTTGCTGTAGGTTAGTTTTCTCGTTACCAGTACTATCCCCGTAGATAGTCTTACCTTGGTCTACAGCCGTGCCGTAGAGCGACTTGGACTTATCCCACTCACGACCAGCCATCTCACGTGCAGCCAGTGCTTCTTGACCGAGACCCGTGGTAGCAAACGACGAACCAGCAGTGGCTCCCGCTGCACGGTTCTCATCACGGAATTTCTGATCTTGGTCATACATAGCTTGGATAGCTTCGAGCCCCTGCAATCGCCGCTGCTGATTACCACGTTTAGCACCCGTACTTGCAGCGTTCATGTTACGGCCCATGTACCCTAGGTTACGCGTACCAGCGGCACCAGATAACGTAGACCATAGACGATCCATACGAGCGGCTTCTGGGTCATTGATCTCAGCCCATAGCGCTTCTTTGTCAGCGATACGCTGCGCACGTGCATCCTTTTCTTCCTGTGTACGGTCACGCTGGCGCATAACACGGTCATACATAGGATCGCTGTACTTATCCAGCATAGCTTCTGGGTCTGGCAGATTGATCTCTGGTATTTCCAAGTCGGGTAGCTCGCCCATAGCATCGGCATAACGCTGGCGTAGCCTACCTACGTCAGTCTCTAATGGACCGCCAAAGTCTTCGATGTTGTACTCTTTACGCTCTACGCCATCTAGACCACCTGCGCCGCCGCTAATAGTAGACCCACCAAGGAGTGTCTTATCCATACCCATATCTGGTGCTGGCGGTGTCTGTCTATCACCTGCAAGTGGTGCCTCTGTAGGTTTAGCCCCTGCCAGCGGTGTCTCTTTAGGCTTAGCCATATCAATCGGTGTAGACTCTGTATCTGAGTCACCTAACCCAAGGAAGCCAGCACCAAACTCGCCAGCACCCTGTAGGACATCACCCACTGCCCCTGCTGTACGCTTAACGGGACTTACTATATCTGGTAGGACGGTTACTAAATCGTCTCGTAAGTTTTCACCTGCTCTACGTGGTAGAGATTTAGCCTCGCGCACAGTTGGTCTATCGTTAACTATCTCACCAACTAGTTCACCACCAGTGATAGCAGCTACATCTTCTGGACTGATCTGACCATCCTTAATCATCTGCTCTAGCTGTTCTTTGCGGCTAGCGAACTGGGTACGACCATTAGACTTGAACGGCAAACCGTTAATTGGATTAGTTAATCCGTAATCTGGAACCAAGTCGGCACCCTTAACGAGTGAACCATCTTGCCCTGCGAATTTAACAATGCCGCCATTAGCCATCTTCTGCATGTTCGGTGCAGGTACACCAGCGATACCTTGCGGTGCCTGTGGGCGAGGCTGCATCGCCTGCTGCTGAGCTTTCATCGCCTGCTGTTGCTTCTGCTGTAGAACACCAGCCTGCTGCTTGACCATCTCGTCCTTAGTGCGTTGCAGCATCTCAGCTTCACGCTGCTGTGCGATAGTCTGCGGGGTCTGCTGTGCCTGCATCTGCATCTGACGCGCCATAGCGTCTTTTTCAGACTTGATCTTCTGTAACGCTAGCAGGTCGATAAGCTGCTGGTTCTTAGCATAGCTCTTCTGTAACTCTTGAGGCTTACTGCGGTACGCGTCTACGCGCTGTTGAACCTGATCGTCAATTCCACCGTTCATCGTAGACTCCATTATTCCTGCGTTATGTCGTATGCTACCCACTCGTTATCGTCGTTGTAATAACCAGTGTTGTCGTTGCGGTTCAGAGCGTAGTCTTTCAAGCTTGACATCCAGTCTTTGCCAAAGAGCTGTGTAGCTATATCGCCTATCCCACCTGCTGTACCAAGAAGTGTAGACAGCCCGCTAGGCTCTGAGTAGCTGTAGTTCTGTGCGGCTAGTGGTAGACCCTGCAAGAGAGACTGCATGTACTGCACCTGTTTGTATGGGAAGTCGCGCTCTTCTTGGAACTGCTCGTAATCGGCAGTGTAACCCTGCTGCTCAATATCACGCTGCTGCGCACCGAGGTTAGACAGAGCATTGAGTCCAGCAAGACCGAACTGGCCTGTCTGGGTAGCGGCGTTAAGGCCAAGCCCCTGTTCAGTGTTGAACTGATTAGCGCCCTGCGTGTATGCGTTCTGGTAGCCCTGACCGATAATGTTAGCCATCTGCTGCATCATGTTACGCTGGTTCTCAGCTTCCATAACAGCCTGACGTGAACCACCGTATGCACCTGCTTTGGCGAACTCTGCATTGTTGAGATTCTGCTGTAGCTGCGCTTGGCGGCGAACTTCATCTAACTGTGGCTGCAACGCTTGGTCGATGTACGGGTTCATGTACTGCTGAGCTACACCTTGGTCAGTGAACGACCCCGGAGTAAACGTCATCTGATCCATAGTCGGCATAGCTAAATTAGCTAAGCCTTGGAAAGCTTGGCTTTGTAAGTTAGATTCGCCAGCAGTTAGTGGACCCGTGTAGGACTGGTAGCCCTCATCAGCCATCGCCCAACCACGTCCGAGCATGTCCGTAACATAATCGCCAGCCCAGTTAGATAGGGATGATTCCGTACCTGTTTGTAACCCAACAGTAGGGTCTGCTGCGGCAGTGGTGTCGCCTGCTGTACTTATAGCGTCAGTAGTAGCCATGATTAACCTCGCGGCATAAATTGGTTAGGGTTGATCTGACGACCCTGTTTGGTGTTACCAGTACGAGCCTTACGTACACGCTCCATCATATTATAGAGTTGGTTAGCACCTGCGTTCGAGTTACCGTTACCAAGATGGGATACAACATCCGCTGGAACTACAAACTCACCATCACTTAATGCGGCTGGCTGTTGCCCGTCAATATTTGCAGGTATCCGATCAGCCATACCGTCAGTAGGTCCACCTAGGTAGCGTGGTTGCCCCTGCTGTTGTGGTGGAGCCATAGGGCTAGGACGGTCCATAGGTGTTTGTGCGCCATACAGCCCCTGCATAGGTTGACCGCCTTGGGCGAAGCGTTGGATAGCTCCAAGACCCTGCGGTTGACCGTTAGATACTACAGGCATCTGAGGTGCGATAGGTGCTGGCTGCGGCATAGGTTGTACCTTACCTGTAGCGGCAAGTGAGGCCAATACATCTTCAGGTTCCATACGCCCAGTCGCTTGCGGTGCTGGCTGTGGCATAGGTGGTTTAGCACCCATAGGCATCTGCGGAGCACCACCCATCTGCGGTGGTTTCGGCATACCCATACCTTGTGGTGGTCGCTGTGGCGTTGGGTTGTTCAGCTTAGGAGGCATAACCCCTGCGATACCGCCACCCATAGGTGGTTTAGCTGGACGCGCTGCTGGGTTGGCACCCATTAATGTATTAGGAGCTTGCTTCGCCATGTTAGGCATTGGGGGCATACCCTGTGGCATACCACCGTTAGCGAACCGCTGTATAGAAGCTAGACCGCCACGAGCCATACCCGCTAGCTGCTGGGCTTCTGCGGCTGATTCTGCCCGCATGGCTTCTACTTCACCAGCGTTCTCGGTATTAGCAAAGCGTGGGCGAGACAGGTAACGACGACCAGCAGAGCCGGGGCGGCGCTCAGAGTCATCACGTTGTACCTGATCGCGTATCATCTTATACCGTGGGATTTTGCCTTGGTAGCCTACTTTCTCTGGTTCTGGGTCGATGAAGTTCTTCACACCTGAACTAATGCTATCCCAGTTAGAGGCTAACAATGCACCTAAACCGCCAGTAGCGGCGGCGGTTGTCCAGTCAATGTCCCCATTATCGTCTGTAAAGAAGTCCTTCACATCACCTACAAAGCTATCGTACCAAGCCATTAGTTTGCCCCTAACAGTTTATATAGTTCATCGTCATCACCTACTGTACCACCTTTTGCGTATGGAGTAGGCATCAAGCTAGCTTGTTGCGGATTCGCAAAAATGCTATTGAAATCGTAGATATAGTTTATTTTAGCAGGGTCTGGCGTATTTACAGTTACTCTACGTCCGCCAGCGTCTGGTGCGTTCATAATCTGACCCATTAGCCAGTTCCAATCGTTTTGTAGGTTAATGCCCTGCGTCAGATATTCTTGGTTAGTCAGCGTAGTCTCTAGATTCTGCTCCATCTGCTCTTGCAGATTCTGTTCCATCTGCTGTTGCTGTTCTAGATTCTGCTGCTGTGCTACCTCTAGTGCGTACTGCTGGTCTGCGGCGAGCTGGGTAGCGTAGTCAGCCATCGTATTACGCTGACCGTAGCGGGAATTAGGAGCTACTTCGGCTATAGCCTGCGGGCTGTTCTGTAGAATCTCCATGATTTGCAGATCAACATCTGTAATCTGCCCATCATTGTCTAGGTCGTAACCCTGCTGGTATTCATTCAGTACATACGGATTCTGTTCTGTTGCAGCTTGAGACTCTGCAATCCACTGGCGTACGTAATCGAACTCGGCTTGAGTTACCTGTTGTGGTGGCTTACCAAGTACGGCTGCTACTTCATCAATCTCTCGCTGTAGGGCCGCTTCGGTAGCACTGATCTGCCCAGATAGGTCAGTCTCTACGCCTGTGATCTGTTCGCCAAGAGCAGTAGTGGCATCAGTCAGCGCGTCACTCATAGCGGCGCTCTGCTCGTCTAGGTACTTGTAGATACCTGTAGACGCTTGGGACTCATCCTCTATAGTGCGTGGGTCGTCTTCTACTGCGCGAACACCAATCTGGTTAGCCAACTCTGTGGTAGAGGTGTTCAGATCAGAGGCGACATCTTCTATAGCTTTAGCTAGTGCCTCGTCACGATCCATGCCCGCTCGTTCGTACTCAGCTACTCTATCTAGGATAGCTTGCTCGGTATCGGCTAGGTTGTTAGCAAGATCACCAATATCGTTAGCTAAGTTTTCAGCAGTAGTGCCAAGATCAGCAGCAACATCATCAATGGCTTTCTGTAGAGCCTCATCACGCGCAATGCCAGCGTCTTCGTACTCTTGCATCTTATCTAGTACGCGCTGCTCTGTATCAGATATAGCCGTCTTGATATTAGCTAGCTCGTTGTAGATGCCCGTAGCTTCGGTATCATCTGTGGCTGGCGAACCAATGAGACCCATGATGTCATCTTTGGTTGTACCTAGATCGGCTGCTAGATCGTCTACAGCCTTCTGGATAGCCTCGTCACGTGAAGCACCTTCTTTCTCGTACTTCTGGATAGTCGCCGTAAGATCATCACGCAGTGCAGAGGTACTATCAGCGATAGCGTCCTCAAGACCACTAAACCTAGCCGCTAGATCACTACTTAGACCACCTTCACGTAGGGCGCTGTACAATATTTGTACTTCGTTGTCGGCAATGGTGTTATCAAGCTCGGCCTCTACCTGCTGTCCCATAACCGATCTAATCATTGAGTCGGTTGGGTTAGTGAAACCGTATGCCTCTAGTGCGGCACGAGCCTCTTCAGTGTCTACATAGTTCTCGTCTACGTACTTATCAATATCCGCAAACGCTTGTGCTTCGTCACGTTGACCTGTGTAGTACTCTAGGTCGATACCTGTTGTGTCAAAGTCTGGGATAGTTGCAGCGAACTGCTCTTTGACCTCATCCAGTGTTACTTGGCGTGGGTCTACGTAAGCTTCGACAGCATTGAAGATTTCTGACTGGTTATCCGCAGTAACACCCGGCTGACTTATCAGGTTGTTAGCCGCTAGGAACTCTAAGGAT